>Ga0210059_1017801_pt1 | contig 10081 bp, 6 predicted proteins | sample Ectturendosymbi2_FD_188042 | JGI IMG/M metagenome (GOLD analysis project Ga0210059, IMG submission 188042) | Ecteinascidia turbinata endosymbiont from Florida, USA - Sample 2 (SPAdes) (version 2) | ecosystem: Host-associated > Tunicates > Ascidians > Unclassified | place: Key West, Florida...
AGGGCCTTTTTCACCTGTCCTTGTAGCATTAGTCTACTGAAAGCTTTCTGGTCTGATTGTTTTTTGGTTTTGACTGATCTTTTGAGTCTTTTTTGAATGGCTTCACACTCTGAGATCAGTTCTTCTATCTTTCCGTGTTTCCACCATTCCATTCTTTTGTTCAGGTATTTGACATGTTCTTTGTTTTTTGATTTGAGAGATGGCTTCTGGAGTATTAGTGGCAGAAGTACTTGAAGCATGTGTATCGCTACTGACTCCCATCTTTTACTGCTGTTAAAGAGTCTTGTAAGACGTGTCACCTCTGCAATTAGTGTTTTTCCAGCTTTTCCTCTTGGGATTCGCATATAGTTTTTTTTTCATTTTACAATTTTTTGATATGCCGAATCAAGATTTTTTCTGATTTTCTTAAAGTCTTTCATCTTGCCCCATACGATGGGCATATCACTTTGGGTGGTTTCCTTATTCTGCCCCTTGCAGTTATCACATAGCCATTGCAACTCGTTGTATCCATCATTATAGTCGTCACAAAATGTCTTATATTGTTCACTCAACATTCCGACACACATGCAGTGGTACCATTTTGTACACTCTCCATCACACTGCAGGGCCTCCTGTTTATTGAAGACAGTGTCCTGACACTCTCCACATTTATTCATCCTGGATGCTCCAGCGGCCTTTCAGACTAGTAGCTTTAGCTAAAATCTACATTATAATAAGCCTACAATATTTCTGAAACTTATTCAAATAGTTCGTCTGCCACTTGCAACGTGACTGTAAGTGTAATGCATGACTACTCAAAAGTGTGCAGTGGAACTTCAGTAGGCTTGGTAGAAACATACTAAACTTCTAACCCCTAAATATAATCCCTAAACCTATGGAAGCATTTATGTTAAACTGCAATGTATAAATCTGATGTTGAAACAGGCAACAATCTGAGAGTGATATTAACGCGACTGACCCTAGTGGCAACACCGAATATACTGTAATGTTACAAGTTAACAAGTGTTACCAAATCTTTGACTGTGAGTTGCATAGGCTGAGCAGTAACAATGCAAGTCCATCTTCATTTAAGTTATTCTTACCCAATTCACTAACTGTTTGAACTTTTTCTTGCTTGTTTTGCAATGAAGGGTGCACAAAGCAAAAACTGTAAGAATTGAAAGTCCATTTGTGTTTTTAAATGAGTTAAAAAGTGTTTTTGTTGTCCGACATGCATGGAGTTCCTGTCTAGCAGCAGCTGTTGATTCATGAAATAATAATCAGACTATCTCTTGTGTCTGCAAAAATGGGGTAAGTAGATGGTTGCTGATTGTTAGTTTAGATGATTAATTTAAGTTGTTAGTCGGTATCTCTATTCTACAGGGTGTCCTACTAGAAGTCGCGCACCATATAATAATTTGTTTTTTTTATGTTTCAAGTTGCGCACCGCCTAATAAATGTTTTTATGTCTCAGATTGTATTTTTTTGTCAAATTAATTTGAGCATCTGTTATGATTGTCATTGTGACCAATAAAACTATTATTTATATGTATTTTCATAAAAAAGACTTCTGGGACATCCTTAATACTGAACTTCATTGATGAGAAACAAGATTGAATTTTCCTTTGTTAATTATGTAGAACATTAGTTAAAGTAGTATAGTATGGCTATGACTTATCACATTATAATTTATTATGAAAGGCAGTGGCTACAGGTCTGCCTGTGGACCTTCATATTTGAAAACTTGTTGTTCGTCTGCCACTTGCAACGTGACTGTAAGTGTAATGCATGACTACTCAAAAGTGTGCAGTGGAACTTCAGTAGGCTTGGTAGAAACGTACTAAACTTCTAACCCCTAAATATAATCCCTAAACCTAAAATTTTAAACCTCAACCCTAAACCTTTGAACACTAAACTTAACCCTTAAACCTAAATCCCAAATGTAAACCCTAAACCTAAACTGTAAATCTGAACACGAAAGTTTGGAGAAAAGTAAAGAATTGGTCCAGTGAACTAATATTGTACATGCAACCATTACTAGACATTAAGCAATTACATCTCAAATGTAAATGAATATGATTATTTGTCACATGCACGATTACAAAAAACAAAGGAAGTAATTAAGGATTGGATACACCTGTTCTGACACATTTCAAATAAAAGGGTCAGTTTGTCATTCAGACTGCGTGGATCATATATAGTGTAATGGTTATGCGCTACGCCTATGGTTTTCCGTTCGAATCTCACCTTGCCGACTTTCGTTTTGTTTTTTTTCTTTCGACTTTCCTTTTCATTTTGTTCTTTACTTTTTTTCAGGCTTACGTTTTACATTTACGGGTTAGGTAAGGGATAGGATAGCATTAGGTTAGGGTTAGCTTAGCTTAGGGTTAGGATAGGATTAGTGTTAGGTTAGGGTTAGCTTAGCTTAGGATTAGGCTAGGGTAAAAAGGGTTAATGTTAGGTTAGCATTACATTAGGGTTAGGTAACCTAACCCTAACCTAATAGGTCAGCTTAGTATTAGGTTAGCTTTAGGATTAGGGTTAGGTTAGGGCTACAGTTGAGGTTAGGGTTAGGGTTTATCTTTTACATTTACTTCATTTCTACCAAGCCTACTGCACTCTCGTTGTGCGTAACTGCTATTTCACAGGTGGCATATTAATAAGTTTTCTTATTTCAAGATCCACAGGCGTATCTATAGCCACTGCCAAAAACAAAAGGCAGTGGCTCTAGAACCACCCGTGGATCTTTAAATTTGAAACCTTATTCGACCACGTCTTGTAATGTGACAGTAATGCACAAGGAGAATGCAGTAGGCTTGGAAGAAACATATTAAGTGCAAAAGGTAAACCTGAAACCTAACCCTAACTGTAGCGCTAACCTAATGCTAAGCTAACCCTAACCTTATGCTAAACTAACCTAACACTAATCCTTAAAGCAAAAATTTGGAATTTTTTGAAAAAAGTAAAGAAAAACTGGTCCAACGAATTGAAACATGCAAGAAGTCACTATTATGAAAACGCAAGGCGCCAAGATGCCCAGGCAAACCCACAACCATTGGTATGGCAGACTTGGGACATATCCGTCATGCTACTAGGTTGATGCCATTTAAATGACAAACTAATTGCTTTATTCGAATCGTGACATGCGAGGCGGTACAGTGGAATAAGTTTTCAAAAAAAGATCCATGGGTGGTTCTGTAGCCACTTCCTAAACAAAATCACAATACGATTCCATTTAAAGTAATCATGATTACAATAGCGATTACATTTGTCTTGAAACATCCTTATAAAAAACAAAACCAATTTGCATGATTTCATGTAACTATATTTTCAGATAACAAACGATATGAATGAAAAGAATGAACGAAATTACCATCTGTAGGGATTAAGCACCACAGAAAAGATATGATTACCGTATATACTTGCTTATTAGCTGCATCCGCAGATACGCTGCAGCAGAAATTTTAGCCATATACTGAGAATCAAGGGTAATTCACAAATAAGCCGCAGGTCAATTGACCTTTTCACCAGTGAAGACCCTGCACGATCAATCAACCACAAAATATTGATTTTTACAGGCTATTGTAATTGAAAGTCAATTTTATTGTTCAAAACCTAAGAAATCTTCTTTGTCAGAAGAAAGAAGTTCGTCTATAAGTGTGGTAGATCGTCATAGGTATCTTCTTCATCTGTGTCATGGGTGTTGTCATGAACATCTCTCCAGAAAATGTCATTTTCAGTTCTGTCAAGGCTATTGCTGATAGAAAACTTTGTCCCTCTTGGTATGTTGCGTGTATAAGCCGCAGGGAAAATACAGGCCATATTCCAGGTAAAAAAAGTGTGGCTAATAAGTGAGTATATACGGTAATTACTAAAATGTTTGTGCAGACAACAAACCAATGGTGTGTCTGGAGGTTTGAGCCAAGGGGGAAAACTTAGCTGAAAGAGGCGTTCTGTTTACTGTAGGGGATCCACAAGCCAATACTGAGAAAAATACTTGGGAAGTAATAGTGAATCCGGATGTGGATGGCTATACTGAAACCCCAAATCAATGGAAAATACTCTGAAAATGTAAAATAACAAACCTATTGAAAACCAAAAAAATACTAAAACTGGAAAAGTCCAAGCAAGGGCCCGGTTTTTACATTTAGCTTGGCAACGGGAAAATAACCCATGCTCCCTGTTAGTTACGCTGCTGCAAAAAGCACTTGAAATATTGATTAAACAAAATAAACAATGTTTAAAATGCTTGTTACATTTAACAAACTATCAACTGTTTATTTAATTGATAAGCGTCGATGCTTCAAATCTTTTGTCAGACACATGACATCTATCAGGCTTGAACTTTCATCCAGCAATGCTGAAAGTGAAAAGTCATGTGCTACTAGTAATTTCAAAATTGCTTATTATTTCTTTTAGAAAGTTGATCAAAGGGTCAACAGACTCAGACTTGAGCCTAGTTTCCAATGAAAACTTCAGTGAAATACTTTGGCCTAGTGGTTGGGCCCTAGGTCAGGTAACATGAGCCAAAATGGCCCAAAAACCACTTCGCTTATGACGTCACTCACTCATAAAGAATCTGTAACTCCCAACCAAAATTTTTTCGAGTGCAGACTCAAACTGCTGGTTTTAGGCCGATTTCCAGGTACGACATATTTGTAGACCAGATCTCATGGTGTTAAACGAACGTAGAAACAGCTAGAAATGATTTATCTACAACTCATGATATCTTTTGTAGGAAATAATAAACCACAATAAATGATGATAAAGGATGAAACCCAGTCACCAAAACTGCAATTAATCGCACAGTGATATAGGGTGAAGATTTCCATGTGTAATCGTGAAAGTAATTGTCGATTCCGATTAAATTGGCAATGTAATTATATCGATTATGATTACATGTCATTTTTGGTCAATTCAATCGATTACTCAAAAAATTGTAATCGATTACGATTAGCAATTATCTCATGTCTGACCATTACTACTAAAACAAAAGTCACCAAGGTGAGAGCCAAACTGAAAACCATTTGCACAGCAGACGTATCTGCGACGCTACCTTGACGGTATCAGTGGCATGACAAACTGCACCAACAACTCATCAGTTCATCTGAGGAAAACCACAGAAGTGTGGCGCTCTGGGAAAATAAGCAATTGAATGCGAGGTGGTAAGATAACACAACGATACTCTGTACTTCCATCCTTGACATTGGCACCACCTCTCTCAGCCCTGCCAAGAACAGCATGGGTCTGGCTTAACTGCCTCCTCACCAGTGTTGGACATTTCTGGTCGTGCTTACACAAATGGGGTATGGCCCTTCTGCGGCTTGTGATTGTGGCGCAGAAGAACAGACCGTTGACCATTTTGTCCTTAATTGACCAATCCATCAACCTTCCCATGGAATGCATGACTTGATGGTTCTGGATGATAAGACTATCGCATGACTGTTTAACACCTGCCCAAGATCTACTCTAGTGAAGTGAGGCCTAGCAGTGGATAAAGAACTGCTCATATGATGGAGGAGTGTAACTAAGGGGACTGTTTAGTCAGCATGCCAGGTCCTTTTAACATCTGTGATGGTCTCGCATTTGAGAACAGTGTGGTGCATGTAGAATTTCAAAAAGGTAACCCATTGCATCGCAGAGCGGCTTGCCTAATTCCAGAAAAACACGATAGCACACACCAGGAGCGACTCGAGGTCAGCAGAGTCACTCAGGCTAATCTCACGATTATACTGACTGCATGCAACTGTTCAAGGTTTGCGTCACATAAATTTCCATTTGCTCTCATTTTTACTGGCACTTGGCATTGCTGTGTGACGTCAGTTGTGTAACAATGAATGAGAAGTTCTCATGAGAACACATCCATTGTTGTACCAGGTCATTTCTATTTATTTGCGTGAGCACTGATGCCTGGCCTAGTGAATTTTCACCTGGGAAGATCTAGTGATGTTTGGGCTAACCTAGTGATTTTTTGAAAAGTTTATTTTTTTCAAAAACACCAGATGCCTTTTTGTAGCTTTTTAGCCCGTTTTTTCAGAAAAACAATTCATTATGTGAATCGTGTGAAGATTTGCACCAACAGAAAAAACAAATTTTTTTAATCTCAGTTTCTTATTGTTTTTATTTCTGTACTGTTAATTGCTGCAATGTTAGCTATGACCTTATATTCATGTCTTTGTAGGATCAGTGCAGTAGAAATATACTGATTGAATGTTAGGTTGATTGATCTAAAATACTTCGTCAGTGTTGTCGCTTGAAAGAAACCTGAAAGTTTCTGACCTAAATCAGTGCATTAGAAATATACTGATTTAATATTAGTTTGATTGATCTAAAATACTTCGTTAGTGTTGTCGTTTGAAAGAAACCTGAAAGTTTCTGACCTAAGATTTTCCACGCTTGGGCACGATGTATTTTAACAATCTTGCTAATTATGTAATTGTTTATGGGCAATAAAGAACACAAATAAATGATTTCAAGCAAAACTTCAACGTATAAATTTATTAATCTAGAATTTTTTTTCAGATCTAATGAATTTTTTTATAAATATAGTGATTTTTACAAAAAACGTCTGTGGCAGTCTGAGTCTGAGTTACTGGATTATTCTTAAATGGGAACTGTCCATTGGATTCGAATTCAAATCCAATGTTCCATGCAAATCCATTGATTAAAAAAAACGTTCAATCTAATGTCATTTATATTTTCTTGTAAGTAATGGCCAAAAAAACATAAAATTGATAATTTTACTAATTTTGAACCAGAAATTCTAAAAAGCCAATCAAAGGCTAAAAAAATTAGGTTTTAGCTTAGTTTTTAATAAAAACTAGAGCAAAATACTTTCATCTAGCGGTTGGGCCCAGGGCCAGGTAACCTGAGCCAAAATGGCCAAAAACCTACCTCACATATGGTGTCACCAGCAAAAAGCCTGAAACCCAAAACCAAAAATTTTCTTCATTGCAAACTAGAAGACTTCCTGAGTCTTGAGGATAGCTCTCTAGCGTAATCGACTGGTGAGTTATGGAGTTGCAAAGTGGTTCAAAATTAACAGCTCAGTGCATGATTTCAAAGTACAACATACTTGTACACTGGCTCCAAGCATGTTAATTGCAAAGGACAGCTCGGGCTATAATGGATGAGCCCAAGTAAAGCACAAGCAAACAAAGTCAAGAGAACGCTTGCTATGATCAGTGCTTTTTGATTCAGGGCACCTGCAACATGAATACGAACGGCCAGACATAAAACGAGAATATTGAACAGTGATAAGGCCAAATGAAAAGAGCCAGGAGAGTTTACAAATTTAATCAGTGAAGTGTTTGCTGCCACAAATATACAAAGTAAGCAAGCTCATGTTCTACACCCATGTTCTGTGGAACATGACTCCCGTTGTGTTTGTAACAGTTACCCACTTTACACTGCACTATTATCGGATTGACGCGTGAGCGATTCGTTGCCCTTGGCTTACCTTCATGAATGCACATGCAAACTCGATATTGGGGCATTTTTACACTGCAAGGAATTTGAAGAATTGCTTTGTGCGCTTGGCCTATGGCATTGCGAAAGCTGGGGAATAGGTGAAAATAAAAAGGTGAAAGCTGATTCCACAACAGAAAGGTGCTTTTCGTAGGCGTAGTTAGAATCGCTGAGACATGATTTTATTCAGTGTAGTCTGAAAAATAACAGCCAACAGAGAAAATCAGAGAACTGCTGGGCGATGAGGTCATAAAAACTGCGTCGCATCGTAATTGCACTGTTCGAGTGACATAAATAGAATTTGAACAGCTTCTCTACAGGGCAGGAAATGGGAGTTTGTTTTTACACTGCAAAGCCACTTTGTTGATTTCAGTCAAGATCATTAACCACTCTATTCTCTGCAGTAAAATACAACAGAGTGTCAAATATGAGCATTCACAGCACTTTGTAAGTCGTGATCTGTGAACACTGGGTACTTAATTCACCAAATTATAATTACAACCTATTTCACAAACTTTTATGACACGTTTTATGCTACTCCATGTGCTCCATTGTGAACTGAGGAAATCATAGCCACATAACTAGGATACAAAGTTCAAAGTGTAGCCTGTAGTGAAGTCATCCACTTCCAATGTTACATATTTTGCACAGAGGTTGAATAATTCTACTTTGCCAATGAAAACCTATTAATCAGTATTGGGGTAATAGTCCTTCAGTCCAATATCTGATGTCTTGTAACCTACTGAATAATCTTTCAGTTTGCTCCACCGATTCAATTTTGCTGATTGTTTCCCTAACTAGGTGTAGTTATCCTACAGGCAAAACTATTAAATAAATTAATCTGTCATTTTTGCTAAAGATCAGCTTGAATAGGCTAATCTGTTCCACGGTAGTGGTTTTAGCATCAAACAAGTACAAAAAAGGTTGTCCAAGACTTAATGCAAACCACCCAACATCATTTTCAATAGAATCCCTTATCAGATTCCCAATCTGCCTCTACTAGTTAGATTCGCTGAATCGCATATGGTTGAAAAAATGTGCACTCAAGCAGCTCGGTGAGACACTCATGATCGTGCTTGAGTGATTTGTGAGATTCCCAATCCATTGCGAATCCCATAACAGTGCAGTGTAAAGTGGGTAATTGGCAATAAAATTTCAATAAAAGCATCTAGGCTTGGTGATGGTACTGAAAAAATAATGCAGTTATGCGAAAAGAATAATTTGAAATCACAGCTAGAAACACACAAAGTAAAAACAACGTTGATCCAAGCGCTTTTACCTTTATTTCATACTTACAGTTATTTGTCATGTGACCATTTCAACCAGCTGTGTTTGTCTAAAGGCCAAATGAACTCTACTGGGATGGTTTCATCCATTGTGCCTGCTGCATCCCAAAGCGATTTCTGGGACTGACAGTAGTCTAACTCAAAATAAAAAATTGCACAAACAGACAAGTTCATGCCTTGCGTATAAGTGGGCCTACTTCCTGTGGAGACATCTGTGCCTACACTCAGATGTCATAAGTAAAAAACAATGTGCTACGTATTAAAACTATCACTTTACTGCGATGAATAACCGTACAACATCGACTTACCAACCAACCGCATAGCTCCTTAGCCGATTGTGCTAGAGAGCTGTTCAAACCCTCAAAAGATTCAGCAAGTCTTTGCATCTGTAATGAAAAAAAATTTTTGGTTTTGACTTTTTTTTTTATGAGTGACGTCATAAGTGGAGTTTTTTTTGGCCTTTTTGGTCCACTTCATCTGGTCCCAGGCCCAAACCGCTAGATGTAGTATTTCGCTGAAGTTTTTATTGGAAACTAGGCTAAAATCCAAGTCTTTTGATACCTTGTATGACTTGCTGTTGTTTTGAGTTCAAAGCTTATGACTAAAAAACAAAATTTCTGATTGATCCAATACACTAGAGAGTCAATCAAGGTATCAAAAGGCTCAGATTCTAGTTTCCATTGAAAATTTGAGCGAAATACTTCCATATAGTGGTTGGGCCCTAAGCCAGGTAACATGAGCTAAAATGGCCAAAAAACTACTTCACTTATGACATCACTCACAAAAAAACAACCCAAAACCCAAAAAAATTTTTTTCATTGCAGATTCGAAGACTTACCAAGTCTTTTGAGGGTTTGAACAGCTCTGTAGCGCAATCGGCTAAGGAGCTATGCAGTTAGTAAGACAACCGAACTATCCCTGGTTTTTCCCCGATTTCCAAGTACAATATATTAGTACACCAGCAGCCAAAGTGTTAAAGCAGTGATTCTTAAACTTTTTTGAGCGTGACCCAAATCTGAGTTTCATGATCATCTCACGACCCAAACCTCAAACATAAAAAAAATATATTTTTTATGTTAGCACTCTGCTAATTTTTCAGGTAAGACACAGACAACCAGTTATAGTGCACAGTACTATGAAACAACAATTTATTAGAAACAGATCATTGATTCAGTGTGATTGATGAAACTGAAATTTCTCTTTCATAATATCTTCAATGCATGGCTCTGTCTTACTGAGCGCAATGCGCAAATCGTCACCAGGATCGAGGCGATTGCGAGCCTTGGTTTTAACAACCGTCAGTGCGGAAAATCCTTGCTCGCACAGATAAGTGGTCGCAAATGGGAGCA
>Ga0210059_1017802_pt1 | contig 10081 bp, 7 predicted proteins | sample Ectturendosymbi2_FD_188042 | JGI IMG/M metagenome (GOLD analysis project Ga0210059, IMG submission 188042) | Ecteinascidia turbinata endosymbiont from Florida, USA - Sample 2 (SPAdes) (version 2) | ecosystem: Host-associated > Tunicates > Ascidians > Unclassified | place: Key West, Florida...
AAAATTTGTTCTTGGTTTGCCCGACATATTGTTCGTGGCAAATAACACAAGTCGCTACATAAATACCATGGTTTGCGCATGTCAATTTTTGGTTGAGTGGGAAGGTTTTATTTTTGCCCATTATTTGTGAAACACATGGCACCAATGATTTGCTGTGTTTTTCTTAGTTACCACTAAGTTTTTACAGTGGTCACAAGGACCCGACATCCCTTTGACATCCTCTCTCGTCTGGCTTAAAGCAAGGTGCTTGTAGTTAGTAAGTAATTTCCCACTTGTAGCTGGTCTTTTGTAGGTTATCATTGCTTTCGGGTTTAAGTTTTTCTCTCTCTTTGTGAGAGTTATCAGGTGGGGAAAAGATGTAGCCCAAACTTGTGGGTCATCTTTCTTTTCGTATTTCGGGGCCCGTAATCTTTCCTCCCAATTTTATGCCATTGCTGTAATGTCATTAGTCATTTCAAAAGTAAGTGGTTCTTAACCTGGGGTAAATTTACCCCAGGGGTAAATTTCATCTTTGTAGGGGGTAAATTTACTGAATCTTAAATCATAGCAAATGTACACTTTTATAAATTTTTACAAAATGTATTATCCTGGATTATAATTATTTTAGTTAGTGACAGGACTAAACACAAAAGTGTATCCAACAGTTTTTGTTGGTAGATTGATGAGAGGCTTGGTGTCAGGCGTTATAGAGCATTGTTACGAAGTAGGTTTACGGATATATCACACAAACCTGAGATGTTGCACCTTAGTGATAAGTGTTCTCTTTTCAGTTCATTTTTATACGTGTTGTAGGCTACCAGTTATATTTGAACACCTCATGTGCGCAACACCGATTCTGTTCATGACTTCATTTGGAGTTTGAATGTAAAAGGAGATTGTAACTCTTTCAGAATTAAAAAATCTTCTATTGTGCAATATATTTCACCGTTTTTACAATGGTCAGACTCCAGCGTCATTTTTCTCTTTCTTTTCAAAGCATGCCATAGACTGGACCCTGGACAGCCTTTCTTGGTACTTCTATAATGAATGAGCTATTCATAGTTATCAAATGCAGGTTTCAACATTCTCAGTAATTATGTCGAAGAAGAGAGCTTATCTAGAACCATACGTGGACTTCGGGTCGACTTCGTCATAACATATGATGTTCAAAAACTTTAGCCCCCTTTTGTATGAGCAGGGAGAAAACTGTTGGACATAGTTCAGAAACTTTGGGCCCCTCAGAAAACGCTTCGCCCCTCCTGGTGTCCCAAGCTGGTAACGGGCCTGATTTCTACCCTTGTGCTCGTCATCGACATGCACTGGCAAGTAAAGCCCTTCCAGAATATTTGAAAATAGTTTATCAGGGCACGGATCGTTTTTTCAAAGTGCCTTATAAAGATGAATTGATTGATCTTCAATTTTAAACAGTGCTTTATTCCAAATTCATATCTTGCAACTGGGTCTTTTTCAAATTTTGGTGTGGATTGGGCGAACAGTTTCCTATGCTGTGTATGCGCGCATTCGAAGTCATTATACCTTTTCAAAATACTTACATGTGCGAGGCAGGTTCTTCTCAATGATAACCATAAAACAAAACATCGATCTCGATTGATTCCCAAGGATGACATGAGAGTATCTCTTTCAACCACTGTTTCCAAAAAATCAAATGTTGTGCATGCGTAGAAAACAAGCACGAAAGACCCACTGAGTGACTGACTGGTTTGAAATTGTTGGTCATTTTTCAGAAAAAGTAAAATTTAAACATGGCTGCCCATTCCTTCTTCCAAACGTTTCGCCCTTGATTCAATGATATGCCGGTTCGTATGAAACTGTTTTAGGAATTTCAACAATCTCAACGAACCACTTCTTAAAAGTATTCATGCTTGCTTGTAAGAGCATTTTATTAAAGTTTCATCTCAGAGACTGACAAGTTTCGTACAAGCATAACCAAAATTGGTTCCAGTAAGCACAAAAATTCATGTATCTGAGTGTAAGTTTACAACTTTTTTCCAGGGGAATCTTCCCAGACCCTTTTCAGAAAATCCATGCCTTGACACATTAAATGTTGCCGGAGGTAAACTAAATTTTTACTGCGGTGAAAAATTTTAATTTTTACATTGACTTTGGCAAAGAGTAAATGAGACAAAAAAGGTTAAGAGCCACTGTCCAAAGGGAAGTTTGAGCAGATCGCTTTTTCTTTGAGTCAGTTTAAGCTGCTGAGGTGGTCTTCTTTCCTTTGGTTAAGACGTAAGTAGGGAGAGGTTAAGTAGGGCGAGGTAACTATGGAGAGGCTTACAGTAGCGTAAGTAGAAGTTTCAGCCATGGGGAGAAGCTTAACTAAAAGGGGCCAACACTCAGTCAAATGTTGAGAAATGATAGTGAATCCATCTCTATACTAAAACCAGATATCAGCGGAAAACACTCCGAAAAACGCAAAGGAAACAATCTACTGAAAACCAAGACAATAGTAAATACCAAAATATAAAGGCCTGGTTTTTAAATTTAGTTTGCCAGGGGGGTAATTTTCACCCCTGCCCCTCGTCAGTTACACCACTGAAAGCTTAGCCTAACCGCTAGGCCCTAGCCTAATGGCCAGCCAGTGTCTGCTACTTGAGTTTCCTACAGCACATTCTATTTGATTTTTGCCAGCGTATGGTGCAACTCGAATTCAGACCACGCCACACGCACTGAAAGAGGAAGTAACGTTAGGAAAACATATCCACCAGGCTAAAAAGGTCCCCACTAGACGCAATCCATTTGCGTTAGGCTTAACTACAAATTTTCGGATTTAGTTGAATTACAAAGTTTATAATGTAGAAGTATGTTCTAAGGAAACCGCTGGAAAAATTCCAGAGGCTGTGTCGGTCCCTCATAACGCCTTGAAAAATGCTGGTGGCATGTGTCATATTATATATGGTGGCATGTGTCATATTATATATGTTATGACCAGTTTTTTTAAGGTTTGACCGTGCTGACCACAAAGACGTTGTGAGAGACCGCAACTAATTCATCTGAATACCGAGATGGTTGTAAGGCAAGGTCTTAGTGTATTTCGATGGTGGTTAAAGCGATCGGTTTCTACTGTGCTTTGAGAGACCGTTAGAAAAATTTGAGAGACCATTTGGGTCTTGTCGTGGTTCTCACTGCATTGTCTGTTGAACTGCACATGTATGCAACAAGCACTAAACTGCATGACAAAATGTGTTCATCCAAGCACTGCAGTTAAAATTAAAAACAAAAGCTTTTCTGCACTTGCTTACCATGGACTCTACTAATATGAAGTAGGTGTCCTGCAGTATATTAGATTTTGCCAGTGTACAATTAATAAAGCACATAAAAGAAATGCCTTCTTTTGCCAAAACGTTCAAGTGAGTCAGTTACTCACCAACTCCCACAAAGTAAAACGCGAAGTTACAAGAAACAAGTTGTTGATTATATATATATTTCATGTGTTTTTTACGACACAATACACTTTATTTATATACTCAATACTCAATAGCAAGGAAGTATAATTTCACTACTATTGTTAAAAAATGTAGAATTTTAATTGCCAATATATTTCTATATTTTGCCCAAATTTTTAGCAAATCAAAACTTTTGATGTGCGCTTTCACCCCCAACTCCTACACCACTGGCTTGATAATTTGTGCACTTAGGTATACTGCAGGGCACCTAGTTCATATTAATAGAGTTCATGCCTGACAAATACAGAAAAGCTTTTGTTTTTAATTTTAACTACGGCAAGGGTCTCCAAATATATGTGTCCGAAGACCGCATAATCTATTACACAATTGTTTGACAGAACGAAAGAGCCGAAAAGAATTCCAGTAATATGCATTGAGAGCCTATCGAAAGTCCAATAAAAAGTACCAGAGTGAGTCAATAGAGAGGCTTTACAAGTTCACTCTCCCAAAAATTCTGGCAAATAATCAAAAATAGAAATAAAGCATAGCTCTCATCTACAGTGGGAGGTGCAACTGGAAATGAAGCAGTGACTGAGATGTGGAAAAAATATTTTTTAACTGATATGTGGAAAAAGCACCCCACCCTTTTTAATGGTGAATAAAAAATTATTTTAAAAATATGATAATTTCAAAATTTATAAGGGTACGTGACGTTTTGGTCTGGCCGTTTCGGTCACGGAACTTTTCGGTCTTGGTCGTTTCGGTTTCCAGACATTTCGGTCAGACTATGAAATCTTGCAGAAATCTTACATGTTCACTTTTTAATACAAACGTACTTAAATGAACGAAAGGGTTTATTAAACAACACTACAAACATTATCCAAGATCCAACAGTTAATCAGCATCAACATATATGTGGCCTGTGAGTGCGGCGCAGAACAAACCGTCGACCATGTCGTCCTCCACTGTCCAATCCATCGACCCCCTCCGGACTACACGGCCTGACGGTTCTGGACGATGAGACAACCGAATGGCTGCTCAACACCTGCCCCGATATCTAGGCGGGCTAGCAGTGGATAAAAGAAGAACTCGCTCAAACGAAAGGAGAAGCATCAACATAAGATTTTCACTATCATCAGCAAGCAAAGAAAATCATTATCGACATTTTGCAATTAAATACAATTACTTCAAACTCATAATTACGATTCAGTTTTAACCGTAATCATGACCTCTCAAACGGAACTTGGTATAACACCAGCTAGCTAGAGTGACATTTCGCCTGCCTATAATCAATTAAATAAGCAAATGTAATGAGCTGTTTATGTTCAGAAATATTGTGAACGAAATGTCCCCAGACCGAAACGGCCCAGACCGAAACGGCTCAGACCGAAACGGCTCAGACCGAAACTGCTCAGACAGAAACAGCTAGGCCTAATTAGCCAAACCGAAACGGCCAAACCGAATCGACCAGACCGAATTGGCCAGACCGAAAAGTCCTGTTCCGGTGTTTTACTGTAATTGACAGAGTTCGTTCATTCAAGCTTCCAGGGCTTGATATGCGTTTGGGGACAAATGAAGCACCCGGTGATCAGTGGCGTAACTAGAGGTTTGAGCCAGGGGGGCAAAGCTTCGCTGAAGGGGGCCCACTAGTCCAGTGGTTCCCAACCGGTGGGCAACAGGTGGTTTTTGGGTGGGCCATGGCGCCATTTCGCATTTAGTATGTTTAAATTCACTGAGTGATGGTGAGAAGCACCCCTCGTGAACCTGAAACATCCCTGACGACGTAGTGTCGTTCAACCGGTTTTCTGTCAAGCTTTCTGTCTATCTGTGTGTTTTAAATTGCCAAACATATCAGGCTAGATTTAGTATGCATAATAGTAAGTTCAGATGCACGCATCGAACAGTATGCAACTTAGCAGGATAAGAATTAAAATCAATTCTCAGCGATCAAGGAAAAAACTAAATGGTGTCTAGTAACGATAACAACCATTTTATTTTCCGCCTGGCTTATATTGCTGACATATTTCAACAACTCAATAAAGCTAATCTGAAACTACAAAGAAGGGGAAGGACAGTCGTCGATTTCACTGACACCTCAACGCATTCGTGAAAAAACCTGACAATTGGAAGCGAAAAGCTCAAGCAGGAAATTTTGCTTGTTCGAGAATCTTGCCACAGCGGCTGGTGATGAAGTGAATGTTGATATGGCATCGAAAGTTGTTCAACACCTTGGAGGGTTTCGTGAAGAATTTGTGCTGTACCTTCCCGAAATCATCAAAATAAACTTGGATTTGGTGAAATATCGTTTATTGTTCCAGTCGAGAATGTTACGGATTGCATGAAAGATGAACTCATCGACCTTCGGAACAAGTCTGGGACCAAATACGTGTTTGAAGCCAATAAAATTTGTGGTTTTTGGCTGAAAGTGTCTGATGATTATCCAAATGTTTGAAAAGAAGCTCTCCGATAGTTACTTCTCTTCCCAAGCACATGTTTACCTGAATCTGGATTCTCTACCCTTCTGCACGTGAAAGCAAAATATCAAAACCGATTCAACTTTACGCCAGAAGATATCTTCGATGCGCTTTTTCCACAACGCAGCCAAGAATTCCCAATCTTGTCGAAAACGTCACACAAGAGCAAAAATCGCACTGAAGTCTATCTGGCGGTCTGCTTTGCGCTGCCGATGCTAATATTGAATAAAATTCGATGTATTATCGTAAAACGCATATTTTGTTTGCTCATATTTGTACCTAAATAAAGACAGAGTAGATTTTTCTATTGTCCTGTGATGGTGGGCCACGACGTTCTGCTGAAAGCGACAAGTGGGCCACGGCATAAAAAAGGTTGGGAACCACTGCACTAGTCAAAACTCAGAAAAAGGTTAAGAAATGATAGTGAATCTCTGGATGTCGTGGATGTCCATATTCATAAAAAAAGAAAACAACCCGAAAAACGCAAAAAAACAACAAATTAAAGAATACCAAATATCAAAATGTCAACTAAAGGGGTCCCAGTTTTTACATTTAGCTTGCCAGGGGGGGGGCGGCCTTGCCCCCCGTCAGTTACGCTACTGCCGGTGATGCTGTCCGTGTGAGGCGGCCATCTTGTCGAAGCAAAGGGGGAGGACCCTTAAGATACGCCTACGGATGAACATAGTCGTGCAAATGTGCTCCGTGTTGCTTCTGATTGCTTGTTGTGGACGCATCGTATCCTTGCAGTGAGTCGGTCGTGTTTTGTGCTTCCTTTGCCTATAGGGTTGCCAGATGGCCGGTATTTCACCGGCCTGGCCGGTATTTTACTGCTAATTTAGCAGAGGCTGGTAAAAGGCCGGTATTTTGAAAATCAGTGCCCGAAGCCGGTATTTTGAAAATAATTAATTTGCCGAAACTTTGAAAAGAACAAACGCAGAATTTCTCAAATTGTAATGACTCTAGTAGTGAATCTTGTCAGAACAGTTCCTTCAGGGAAGTTTATTTGATGCTGTTGACGCAATCCTTGGTGCGATTGGCACGTCACACACACACCGAAGTGTAACGAATCAGCCAAAATACGGGCAAATTATTAATTGTGGTTTAACAATACTCATTGTCTCTCTGTTTTCCCTGTGACGCTTATGAATTACGACACAGATTACTGTAGATATGACACTGTTGACAAAATGGCCGGTATTTTTACAAAACGCTTCTGGCAACCCCATTTGCCAGTTGGTTGAAGCCGATTTATTTATTTTTTTTAGGTGGGGAGGATGAGGTGAATTGGTTTGTGTTGTTTCGCGCTGGCGAGCGGCGTTAACCTGCGTCGCTGTGTGCAATCGTGCTTTACATATTTCATTGAAGCTTTCTGCAGCTGGCGATCTTTATTGTTTGCGTTTCGATGACGTCATCATGTTCACCCAACCGTAGTACGACCTTTATGTAAAATTGACCAAATTGGGGCCACATTATGGAATTGATACCTGGCTACGCCCATCGTGGTGGTGGTATAGCAACTAGTGTATCAGGGTTTTTTAAGGCATTTTAGGGACCCGATCCAGGTCCCTAGAATCAGAGAAAATTATTATCGGGTCCCTAAAATCTGAGAAAATCGGGCCCCTAGAATCAGAGAAACCGGGTCCCTACAGATCCATATCGGGTACCTAACATTTTCCTTAAAAAACCCTGAGTGTATACAAGTATACAATGGTGCTATATCTAGCACTTAGCACCGCATTTAATATGAAAACACATCAATTCTGAGAGCTTAAATAGACACAATTATGCTAAAAAATTGTGTGATAATCAATTCAAACTTGGCCAGTTTCGATAAACAAAATATACTGCTACTAATAATCACCTCATACATCAAATCAAAAATAAAGCACAAGATATTTTGGTGAATACTAGCAGTGGAACCAGGCGTGTAGCCAGAAATTTTATTAGGGCTGGGATAACAACAACGGAGTTTCAACATTCAAACATTTTTGATGCTCCTTGTTTTCAAAGCATCATCCATGAAACATGCATGTTTCTATCGTTTTTCTCCAGAACAATTGTGTTCAGATTTAAGCCGACAATTAAAAAGTCTGCTTTCATTGAATTGACAAGTTTTAAAAGTTTTGATAGTAATGTTCCAAGATTCTGTTTTGCATCAATGCCACCGTTTGCTCATAAACGTTTCCTGCAAAAGCGCTGGTAAACCTCTCAAAGCCCAATATTGCACTTGAGGAAGAAGTCATAGCGGCCGCCATTACGATTGCGCTTATATTGTATTTACACGTTTCTGATGTACACCAACACAGCACGTTCAACCGAAGCCGAACAGCGACTTTGCTCTGAGGCATTGACATCCGAAGTAGGCCTTCTACAAAACTTTCGCGCATGTAAGAAGATCCCGTTGTCACCTAATTTTTGAGCAATTAATTCACGTCTGTAGTTGATAACGGTATACGCTAGACTCTTCTAACGCGTTTGAAAAATGTTTGGATTTTTGATAATCCGTAAGATCTTTTGGGTATGTTCAACCTATTCCGTAAAACCTTGTAGCTACTTTAAACTTACTTCATTTAAATTGTTTGATGAGACTTTGCTAAATTTAACTGACTTCATTGAAATATAAGATGGAATTAAACTGTAAACACAATAGTAACCCCAGTATTATGAAACTTATTGACCACGCTCAGCTGCAGGTAAAGATAGCTTAGCACTGCACGTAATTAAATTTGTACAATTCACGGGCTTCTTGAAAACACAATAACTTATCTGCGGAATTTTAAACCCTAATGGGAAAAAATTCAAATTTAGTTTAATTTTACTTACATGCGCTTTGCCAACAAGACAGATTCCAAGCTCAAGGATGGATATTATGGAAGGATAAGGAGGCTGTCGCCTGGCTCCCCTCTTTTGCAGAGATACCGTGCCCCCCTTGAGAGCTTTGCACCATTGTTTATTTAAAAAGGTTATGTACCACTCTAGAGCCACATTTGAAAGCTCTGAGGCAAGTCATACGTTCTTCAAAATAAAGCAAAAATAATGGGAAAATGTGCCATAGGAGGCGGCTTTCAATTGTGTAGCTGCAAAACTTTACAAAATTTTGTTCCTTTCGTGTGTATCTTATGCTCTTGAATTTAGTTCATAAATTGAAATGTGAAACAAATTTAACTCTTTTATCCACGAAATCCCACATCTACTCGTCGCAGTTGCGATGTTTTGGAGCCCCTTTCTGAGAGCTTGTCCCTAGATTTTGATATGCACCCCTGTGCAAGTTATCTCAGTATCTGTAAGTAATGGCAGTGTCAATTCCCTCAGTCCTTGCAAAATGAAAAACGTCTTGCTACTTACGTTAGATTTTGCTGCTGACTCTTCTCGTTGCAGTTAAATGATTTCAAATAATTTACTGTAGGATAGGGTGACAATTAACATCAAATAAAAATTGAAACACTAAGGTTATGAACAGCTGGTCGGAGACTAATATCTTGAAAATATTGATTTTTTTACTAGCCGGCAAGATAAAGGGGAGGCGAGCAAGGCACTTGCCTCGGGCCCCCCCTTTTTGGGGGCCTCCCCCTGAGGTATTACGCGCATAAATTTTCCTTATTTTTGGTGAAAGACGTATTATTCACTCACGTAATGTGCTACAAAGCAAATCATAAGCAAGTATTTTGCTTTCAAAGGGCCCCCCTACAGAAATTGTAATGTGCAGGTACTTTGCTTTCAAAGGGGCCCCAACAGCAACTGAAATATGTATGTACTCTGCTGTTAAACTTCATCGAAGGGGCCCCTAAAAGAAACTGTAGTGTGTCAGTACTCTACTTTCAAAAGGGCCCCCAACAGCAAGTTAATGTGTAAGTACCTTGCTTTCAAAGGTGTCCCCAACAGTAACTGTAATGTGTAAGTACCTTGCTTTCACAGGGGCTCCCAATAGCAATTGTAATGTGTAACTGCCTTGATTTCAAAATGGCCCCCAACAGTAACTATAATGTAAAAATCCTTACTTTCAATGAGGCCCCAACAGCAATTTTAATGTGTAAGTACTATGCTTTCAAAGGGGCCCCAAACAGCAGTTGTAAGTGTAAGTAGGCCTACTATGCTTTCAAAGGGGCCCCAAACAGCAATTGTAATGTGTAAGTAATGTGCTTTCAAAGGGGCCCCAAGCAGCAATTGTAATGTGTAAGTACTATGCTTTCAAAGGGGCCCCAAACAGCAATTGTAATGTGTAAG
>Ga0210059_1017803_pt1 | contig 10080 bp, 4 predicted proteins | sample Ectturendosymbi2_FD_188042 | JGI IMG/M metagenome (GOLD analysis project Ga0210059, IMG submission 188042) | Ecteinascidia turbinata endosymbiont from Florida, USA - Sample 2 (SPAdes) (version 2) | ecosystem: Host-associated > Tunicates > Ascidians > Unclassified | place: Key West, Florida...
AACAGCCATAAGTTCTTTTCATAGAGTCACACGTAACAATCGGTACGATTCAGCCAACGCAGCCAGCGTGGTTTGAGTATATCGACACAATAGTAGCATGCGGCTTGACCAACCGTCATATTGAGATTCATGGCAACTCGTCCGAAGACTCTGGCGTTATCAACACGAAAGTTAAAAAACTAAATTTCGTGAAGAATAATTAAGACATAAAATTTTGACGAAATTTAATCTAAATGATCATATACCGGCCATTGACTCTATGCGTACCACAGTTTGTTGGAGGCCCCCTTAGATCTTGAGGCCCTGGGCTTAATCCTATATAGCCTATAGGTAAACCCGGCCCTGCATTTGTGCAATCAGTGTAATGCACGAGTAGGGAGTCATATCCATGCCAAAAGAAACGATTATTAGGAAAACGTTACCAGCGAAATCAAATATATTTGTATTGAACAAAACCGAAAATTCTTACAGGTTTTTCAGCAGCGATTACTAAAACTGGCAGACAGTCAAACTTGTAGAGAAGCCAGTTGCTTTTGGGGCCCTTGTTACTTAACGCAACAGAGGAATATAATATCGAGCTGTATGCCTCCGTTGCCCCCCCTTAATCCGGCCCTGTTCGTAGTTAAGCTGAATGGTTAGAGTATAGGGTAAAATAATTATGGCCACCTTAATCCTTTATCTGAGAAGCAACAGACATGTATTGCAGTGATCAGCAAATTCGTTTGATACGGTTCTTTAGTCTTTTTAATGGAAAAACCGGGTACGGTCGTTTAGACACCGCCAAAATGTTTAGATTATTCACTTTGGAGTTTTAGCAGGAGTCGAAGTCCAAAACTTTAAAATGTGTCTGAGTATATTCAACAGGAGCGGAGTCGGAGTCAAAATTTTCAGACTCCGTAGACCTCTGCTGCTAACCCCTTAGTGAATGCAAAGTCTCAGGAGTCCACCTCTGTGCAAGTTGGAGAAACTTAATCCTTGAAATGTAACATAGCACGACTAGACAGTCAAGACAGAAAACATGCGCCAATCATGATCATCAATGAAGGAAAAATGCTAATTTTTGTGCGCAAACGACCTTGGTTTATCCATCAGAGGCTCAGAGTTTTGTAAAAGTGACTCTGACTCGAGTCAGTGATTGTGACTCGAGTCGAGTCATTCTGTGCAAAATGTGGCTCGAGTCGAGTTACCATTTTGTCAACATGACTCGAGTCGAGCCCGAGTCAGTAAAAATCGTGACTCGAGTCGAGTCATTGACTCGAGTCGAGTCATTGACTCGAGTTAGACTATCACTGCAAACTATCCTTGCAGTTCTCACTAAAATTGTGATGACGTTTAAAGACTACTATCAGAATATTTTTTGAATCACTCTATTTGTTGGCATGAAATGAACTAACGGACCACTGTTTTTCGTGAATAAGTCATAAATGATATCTTATCCATAAACATTTGCTTTGTGTGGATTGCATATTAAACTACCGGTAGTCATGAAAAGTCTCATAGAAATGACCTGACTGAATTGAATAACTTAAAGCGAGTGGGAATCGAGCCTTATTCATCACTGAATTCTATTGCATTTCCTTTTTACACATTACTAAATGCGACTCGTTGAATTGACTTGGTTCTAAATACAGCCGTTGAAGAACCTCGTTAACTTAGTATTAATTTCCCACGAAGTGATGGGGTTGCTGATTGATGAAGAATGTGTTTTCAGTCACAAAAGTAGTGCTTTTGGGCAAATTTTTGTCTTGAGTTTGCTTTTGGTGTATTGGTTGGAGCAGACTGCTTGAAAGGTATTTATTCGGTATAGAAATCATATTACAGTATTGTAGACTTTTCACCTTTAACTCCGATGAAGTTGTCAAGTTACCATCGCTTAGCAACGAGGAGCATATCCAATTTCATGAACAAAGCAAACATGCGGGGCTGGCCAACTCGCTGGAACTATGGCCAATCTAAGATACCTGATACAGCATACAAAGAAACTAAAGTAGAGCAGTGGTGTTTGTAATGTGTAACTGTATTGTTTGTTTCATTTAAAGCGGGATTTTAAGGGTTAAATATCTCTGATTGTTACCTTCCAAGTTAAGCCTAAATGAATTGCTGCAAAATTGATACAATAATGAGTATACTGTTTAGTGTTTTCTGCTGGAACATACTAACTGTACCTTGCATGAATAGTTTGAAAGTGAATTGAGTTTTAAGTCAATGTGACCTGTGTTTTTGAGGTATTTAGTAGGCTAAGTTCAGGCTGTATATTGTTATCAGTAGACCTATCAATACAGTTAAGTTAGACTTATGCTTGTAAGCAAAGGCAACCGTGCTGTTCTTGTTTTGGATATTTTGCGTCTGTAATATATTCTAGTCATCAAACAAGCGAAGGGGCACAATTTAATAATATTTATTATGGTAATTAACTGACAATTTCCTTTGACAGCCAAACTGTTGTGGTTGCATACCAATTACTTAAAGTTTTTAAAGGAACTTTGAAGATTGAAAATAATACAAAATGTTTAATAAATCAAGTTATGAATCAGAAAGCTGAAAGGGAATGAAACAAGTGCATTACCCTATCTATTGAAAAATTTCAAAGCAAAGAGTTGATGGCTTGTTTTGATGCAAGCTTCAATACTTTTTGTTTCAATGGAAGCTGGATTGCTTTTTACTGAAGATAGCTAATGAATAATGAGTCAAAACATCAAGTAAAATAATCCAATAGCTCTGGATATGCTGTTCACAATAACTTATGAAAATTGTGGCTATTTTAGATTGTACTGATCAACCATAGATAGTTAGGAAACTAGGTTGCTTCTATAGTAATAAATCATTATAAAGTGGTTTGATAGAAATTTGTCTAAAAAATTGTACTACGAAAGAATAAATGTTATTTGGATTTTGGATGACTTCTAGTAAATTTTCAAAACTAATATCTGATCAAATTACAACATGGATGATAAAGAAATAATTGCCAGTTTAAAAAATATAGCTTATTTAGTTTTGCAGATTTCACAGTATTTACATAGACTGACAACATATTATAATTGTTGTTTTATCAAGTATCAATGCTTTTATTATTTAGTATGCTAAAAATATATCTATACTTAAAATAGGTTGCTTTGATTTCTGACCGCTCATGTTGTATCAAAAAACTGAAGATCATTCACATAAATAAAGAAAACAAAAATAATGTTTATTTTAAGTAATGCTTAGCTGTAAAAAGCAAACAGTTTTACTTCAGATAGACTGGGAATTACTTTGAAAATCTGGTGAACTAAAGCAGCTGCAGTGATATAATATTAAGGCTATTTTTTTGAAATCTATTGAACATTCTCTTGGCTAGTTACCTTTGAACACTCATAGTTTCCGCCACTATGTTAAGCTTATCAAGCACATTTAATTTGAAAAAAAGTTGCAGTATTGCCCCCAAATAAAATTGTTAACAGATGCAACTTTGCACAGTGTGGACAGTAGCAATATTTTTCTGAGTAAACTATCAAGTTTCTCATAATCTTTTGAAATGAGCAAAGTTGTTGAAAAAATATTTGATTAGGCAACAGTGTTAAAAATAACAAAAAATAACATTTTGCCTGTTGTTTGCTGTGTCATATACTACTTTGTTGAGTGATTAGTGGTTTCTTGTGGTAGGTTCATGGACTAATTTGACACCATAATTATTGTAGTTTATTTAAGTGTATTGAAACTCCTCCCCAAAGTTTTTCTATCCACTGCAGCACTTATTTGGTAGTGGATTTCTACTAAAAACAAAACACATGTTTAACTTAATTAGGAAAAGATTATATTTGAATAAGATTGAAGGACTAATGATTCATAGTGTTACGTGGAATCGATTTCCTAAGCAAAATTTGCAGACTTGTTTGTCTCCCATGTGGAGAAAAGTTACTTTAATAGAGATACGTACAAGTTTGAATATCACAAAAGGATGAAAGCAGAGCCCAGTCAGCTGATTCCTCAAAAGCTTACAGAAAACCTAGAGCTTTTAATTCGGAAATGTTTTGTTTATGTTTTTTACCTCATGAGAAAAAACAGGTGAAAATAGAATTGCGTCAGATTAAAGGAAGAAGTCATTCCAAACTCATAATTAAAACAACAAGAGTTGTAGAAAATGAGATGTGTTTCAAAAACAAAGATGACACTACATTTTTTAAAGATGTTAAGTAAATAATGTTCTTGCTTGGACAAATGCTGAACTAAAATATGTGACTCATATTATTTGATTATAATCATAGGAATGGCTTCTACTTGTTTATCAGATATGTAGTGAGCGACAGGTCATTTGATTTCAAGTTTTACTTGAAAAGTTCAACTTTTGTCTTTTAGCTTTAATGGTTTCATGAAGTTTGAATTAAAATGGCAAAACTTGTGCAAGCACCACCAAAGTTTATGCCACCTGAATGGCACACCTCCAATTTTGTAAAATACAATAATGCTGAAGATCAGCGATCAAAAGCTGAAAGACTCATTGATGAAAGTAGCCGTCTTATAGAAGAAGTTGAGAAAACAACAAGACGTAGTCAGCGAGATGTCAACAAAAAAATCGGTATGTTTTATGTTGGTACTTTCATTCACTAAAAATGGATATTGAATCAAATATTTTTGATGGAAAATATCATTAGTTTATTTGATAGTTTTATTGCAGTTGTCATGAAACGTAGATAGTCGTTGACAAATATAAAAGACTTGTAAAAAAAATTAAAGATTACATTATATATATACTATTTTTCTATGATCTTTTTGTGTGATACCTCCCTCTCTTCAATTTCCTTTTAGTTTTATTTTCCACAACATCTTCTCAGCACACAATTGTGATGGACTTGTTTGTTAGTCTATTCCGTCTTGAAAACTATTTTTGCCATAGATCACTACTCTGTATTGGCTTTTGCAATAACGGGTTTGTGATGTTTGCAGCACAAAGACTTGAAGATATAAATTTCTGGAAAACAGAACTTGAACTAAAGTTAGCAGAGCTGACAGCAGAAAATGATACCTTAATAAACTACAAATCAAGACTAGAAAAAACGCTCGCAGCTTGTGAAGAACCCCTTGCTATTTCACAGGAATGTCTTCTGAACAGGTAAATACTCATATTGTTTTTCATCTTTTGTGCTATATCTGTGCGTTTTTATCTACCATAGTGAGTTTGATTTATAACAAATTCAAATTGATAAAGAGTTACTCTATCTCAAATGAGTATATTTAGAATTATTAAAAAAATTTCAATTAATTTGTATCAAGGGGTGTTTTACTGCATTTAAAAACTTATACATTTAGTGTTTCTTACTGTATTTGTTGCATAATGCAGAGAAAACAGGGTGTCGATTGATCTTGTTCATGACAATGTTGAGAAAGAACTTCTTAAAGAAGTAGAAGTTATTCAAGGAGTTATTGCTCTATTAAGAAGGACCCATGAACAGGCTGTGGAGCAAATAAGGTATGTACTAGCATTATATACTGCAACATGATTTCAGTAATAACCTGCTTTCTTACTTGTGCTGTTTGATACAAGCTGTAATCTGAACTATGTAGTAATTTTGATATCTTGGTAAAACCACTGACGTTTTTCCAGGTTGAACCGTTCTGCAAAATATTACTTGGAAAAGGACTTGAAAGATAAAGCAAATGCTCGAAACATTGACACATTCTGTTCCGAGCTCCACAATAACAGTGCTGGCATTGGGTTCAGGGCAAACGTCGTTAGAATTGAGTCAAAGTAAGTGTTCAAGTATCCTACAATTTGTCAAAAGCTTGAGGAATCACGTCGGTAATTTACTTCGTGCAGTCAGTGGTAGCAATATATAACTGCGTAGTAGATCACTAAATGGAAGTGCAAAAATTGTTTATAATTGCGTACGCCATTGCTAGTATAGAGAGTGTTTCTGCATTTCGTATGTAGTTCTACCTGTCAAGATATTGAATGAGTTGGACTGAACATTGCGCTTTTTGTAGTTCCCGTATTTTTGTTTGAAGCAAAAGTTAAAGCCAGCTGTTTTTAAGGGAAAATGATTATGCAGCAAGTTTGTGTTGGCATATGTCCTGCCTGTTACACTTTTAGGGCTTGCGGCGGATATGCGAGTAGGCCTACATTAAAGATTTTTATGAGATGTAATCTATTTGTAAGCTGCGCAAGTACCCATTTCGTAATGCATGCAGCTAACTTTGTTGCATTTTCTACCTGCAACTTCTGGAACAACAAAATATTTGGTTTTGGTGCGTATTACGTGATGCAGTATATAGTGTCCTTTTTCAGGTATACTTTTCTCACTTAACGAATAAGCTTTTTTGATTGGTTTGTATTGTGCACCATTCGTTCAAGCTGCTTTCCAATACAGACGTATCGCTGCATTGCGTACATAATGCTGCTCGTTTGTTACTGCTGATTTCCTAACGAGCGCGTAAGAATATATTTTAACTTTTTTCGTATCTACTATTACTCATCTTCATCGTTTCAGGGTGCGTTTTCTTTTGAAGCGCAATCTCAACTTCCAAAACCTAATTTTGTTTCAGCTCAGTCACTCCTGAAGAGTGGGCAGCGTTCAGCAACGCTAACATTCAGAAAGCCGAAAGGGAGCGAAACAGTTCCGTTGCTTTGAGAGCAAACATTGATGGAATTTTGAAACAAACAGCTGATGACATGAAAACCCAATGCAACGCAGTGAATCTGTCCTTTACTGAACGCGTCCAAGAAACAAAGAAGGCCAAAGATAAACTGGAACAGCATCTTGATAAGGTCGATTTTCTTATTGTTTGGTTAACATCGTTTCCGCTCGTACCTACATTTCTCCATGAAAGTTGCATTATCTAGGATAAGTCTACATCTAAATAATTGTTTTTGAAAAGCTCGGCTAGTTTGTAGAACGCCACAGAAGTTTGAAGCAGAAACCACACTTTTTCGCCAATCGACGCCATTTTTCGAATAGTAGAAAAGTTTTTTTCAAAGCAAAATTCTAGACTAATATTTTCATAATGATTCACAAGCGAATGGTATGATTTCACGCAAATTCATTTTTGTGTTTGCAAACATGTTTGGATGCATGCAAGCTAAAGCAAAGGTTTTGGATCTTTTCTTAGGGAAGATATTGCACATCCGTTTTCATTTATTCCCAACTGCAATCGTACAAACAAATATACAGCAAATGAATCGCAAAAAACAAGAAATAAACGTTCACAACATCATAAAACACTGACCACCTGGGAATCAATAAGAAAGGGTTCTACCAGGTCAGAATAACTCACTACCAGTGGGTTTTGGAATACAGATTATTATCATTGGCGTAACAGTGAAGGACGAGACTGCAAAACTTTTGTAAAAATCACTCTTAACAAAATAAAGGATTTGAAAAGTCTTTCAAGATCTCCCAATTTTTCCAACCTGTGGTAGGAACGGTCGTGACCACAGGGTTAATTCTATTTACTTATTAACACTTCTCTTAATCTGCGCTCGTGGGGAAAAATTAGCCGTTTGGCAAAAAATATAATTCTTATTTATCTTTCACCCTGTTCTTCAAGAATATAGATCCACGCCGCGACAAGCTCAGTTTAAAAATGTTGTGAATAAGTTTGGCATTGAACTTTAACTAGGTCAACGGAAATGCTTATAAACGATGTTTAAAACCACGTACATGGAGATCCCCTAAGAACGTGATGCTGGTGGCTGTGAAACCTCAAGACAGACTTTCTACCCAGGAGCGTCGGCAGCAGGGAAGCCAGAGGCACCAGGCCCACTCATTTGGTGGTCCCCTGCTGGCAATGAGTATGGCCTTTTTGTTTTTTCGCTGATATTGACCCGATGTTTTGTTGGTTCCCCATCCGCCAAAACATGGCGACGCACCCGCTCCTAACTTTGTCAATTTCTGAAAAGGATTTGCAAGTTATGTCGAGATTATACATGGCGGTTTAGCCTTAGGCTAAGTTCTCACAGGCAGTGAGAGATTTTTTAGTAAGTGTTTTAGAAGAAACACAAAAATTCATTTACGTACATCATTTTTCTTGGCTAATATGATGGAAAACTAGAAACAACTTTGTGACCGTCGACTTCAGTTCGTCTGCAGCTATCTGCAAACTCCAACATTATTGCGAAGAGCAAAAGTTTTTGTATATTCAGTGCATTCAGTGACATATGTTTAATGATAATGCATTCATTGATACATCTGCCGTTATATCAGTGGCATCCACTGATTGGATACTTTGCAAATATTTGCATGTGCTCATTTTTGTGATTTCGGTGAAATGGCCGTATTTTAGGCATTGGCAATAATCATGTCATACACTACGCATTTTAAAGATTGCCGTGGTGCTACTTTGCACAACATTTCAACGAAAACTGCCCTTAGAACGAAGCTGAACCAAATTTGTGATTCTTGCTTCATCTCCATTTTCAACACTTACATCTTACGAAGGGATATGCTCTGTGTTTCAAAGAGCAATGCGTACATTCGAAAAAATCATATCGAGCCCATTTTAAAGTAAAACTCGAAGGACTTTTCTATATTTGTAATAGAAACAACAAACGCGCAAACCTCAATGGATTCAAGTAAAATATTTTTAGACATTTCCAAAACATTGGCTTTCATAATTAGCGAAATTCAATCACAGAACAGGGGCGGATGCAGGAGGGACGATCGCCCCCTAAAACCTACGAAAATAACTTTATTCACCATGATTCTGTAGAATTCGGAAAACAGCATTCGCGATATAAGGCCATTTTGTCGTCCACTGATTTGTCACAGCAGTGTTGTAAAGTATACTTCATCTCTGTTACAGTTGTGAACCCGTAATGAGACTTGACTAACAAATATCACTGAAACCGCCCCCCCTAACCTTATTGGCTGGATCCGCCCTTGTCACAGAACGTCAGTGACTGAATGTCACTGACAACGATAACAGTAACGTGATGTCTTTTAAATCAGTAGTTTCGACGTCGTTGTCTCCAACAGAACCCATTTATAGTGCTGGCAGAAAATAGCAATTTATTTTGACGCTCGCTGTTTTAACAGGTTCTACAAGAAATTAGCTCGATGGAAAAGAACATCATTGAGTTGCAGAAGGCAATTGAAGACAAGAATGGACCAATGATGGTATCGCAAAGTCGCCTCGGTGAAAGAACACACCGCCCGAATGTGGAGCTTTGTAGAGATCCTGTGCAGTACCGGCTTGTTGATGAGGTGTGTTTCCGTTGGCTGATAATGATTTTGCGATATGACTTGGAATCTGATCTTTGAAAGCCTGTAAATTTGTTTTTATTAAAAATTGTTCAATGATTTGCACCAGTGGTGGAGGAGGCGGGGCACAAAGTTTCGATTTGTCGAAAATACCTGAAAGTCCGGGCAAAAATAACGCCCAACGTTGTTTTATTTCAAAAAATGGCGCCCAATTTTTGCAGAAAAACACATGAAGACCTTTTCTAGGTCATACCAAAACAGGGTCTTTATGATCCTTGTGGGATAAATTTGCAGGAAAAGTCCCACAAAAACTTTTCGGGCAAGTTTGGGCAAAAATCCTTCGCACCCTCAAAAATTTGCCTGCTCCTACACCTATGATTTATGCAACGGTTAGTTACGTTTGTTTTTGAAATTTAAACCCTCTTGGAGATTAGTTGTTTAACATTAGTTCAAAGATGTGCATTTGCAACGATATGCCCAAAACTCTGGACGGTGCTATTATTTATCGGTTACTATAAATACTACATAGATCGCAACATACGCAGTAAACAAAACAAGTAACAATTATTCTAATATGAAATTAAAATTATGGGTGATACCTTGCCACTGTACACACTGTACAAGACTAGTGCTCAAGGTTGTGAATATGGAACCGTTCATTTTTTGAAGTCATAGAGTTCAGTGTAAGTATTTTGGTTTGAAGCTTTCAAGGGTTCGTTGTTTTAGGTTAACGAGATCCAGACCAGCATCAATCACCTAGTGGCGACATTAGCGCAAGCAGAAAGTGAGCTCAAAGGTCTCATTCGCAATCAACTTCTTCTTGAGGAGGACATACAGGTGATATGCTGGTGTATTTCTCTACAATACTTAGAGCTGCTTCTTTCTAGCCAAGCACGTAGCAAAGAGT
>Ga0210059_1017805_pt1 | contig 10080 bp, 9 predicted proteins | sample Ectturendosymbi2_FD_188042 | JGI IMG/M metagenome (GOLD analysis project Ga0210059, IMG submission 188042) | Ecteinascidia turbinata endosymbiont from Florida, USA - Sample 2 (SPAdes) (version 2) | ecosystem: Host-associated > Tunicates > Ascidians > Unclassified | place: Key West, Florida...
TACAAGATAGACAACGGTCGTGATTCCAGAGATGTCGCTTTGTACTGGTCCGGGGCAACTGTCACCGGCCAGTTTGTTCTTTTTGTCGGAGCTTTAACTGGTTCTTTCTCCGGTTCACTTCAACCATCCGTTTGGATCAATCTTGTGTTCCTGGTGTTGCCTCTCGTGGTTATCTTCAAGTTTCTTATCAAGCCAAGGATTGACGTGGAAGTTGAAATGTAAGTTGGAAGCGGTTCCTACATGTGGTGTACGTCTTACTCTAGTACAAGGGTTACTCCCTAGGGGTACGTTTGCCTAACTGAAGGGTACATTTAAGGCAGGAGTTCTCAACCTTTTTCCCGTCAAGTACTCCCGAGTCATAAAACAATCAACCCGAACCCCAGTAAGCTGATACTAAATTAAGTGGTAATATATTGACTAACAGTTAGTAACTAACAATTTTCCTCCAGTATAGGATATTAAAAAAAGCAATACATGAAAACTCAACTGCCATCCAAGTACCCCTGGAAATCTTCCCGCGAACCCCAGGTTGAGAACCACTGATTTACAGTTAGCAATAGAAGGAAAATATATTTTCATATTATTTATTTCCAAATATTGTAAAAAATAAATGTTTTATTTAAAAGTGTAGTGGATTTTTGTTATTTTCCTAAGCCTTTTTGTCATAAGAAATGTTAGGGCTACATGCTCATCTGTCTAAACGCTGAAAGGATGGGAACCCCTGCTCTAGTAAATGGAGCTCGAATACTGCAATTGAAGGGTTCGACAAAGGTCATACGCAGCGTGGCTGTTCTACGACATATTGGAGTTGTAACGCATATCTCCTTGCTTTTAAAAAGGACGTGAAACTTCAGTCCTTTTTTATCAGTAAGGCGGATTTCACGCATTGTTCCAGCAGAAGCTAATGCCTTCCGGAAGAAACATCAACACGATAATCCGCGTTCATTTGATTTTTTTGTGCAAACTCTCACTAACCGCCTCACGCGTTCTTAACGTTTGTTTCAGCTTTTGTGTTTTCACTGATTGTTTTAGCCACACACAATTTGCGAAAACAACCGAGATGTCTTCATCGTTTGAGCGAGTTCTTAGCCACTGCTGGGCAGCACTAGGTCTAGTGGCAGGTGTTGAGCAGCCATTCGAACCCAGAATATGAAAGACCCGAACGACTTTCACGCCACAGTTTTTCACGACCCAGGCTTTCACGAGCGCGATCTTTCTTCAGACAGATAGAAACTTCTCACGTAGTAACTAGTAATTGTTGGGTTTGGCCGAGGAAACCTACTGCAAACAGTGGCGGATCCAGACCAAGCGTTTGGGGTGGTAGTCAAATAAGGGGGCGCCAAAAAGTTTTCACTTGTGTAAAATATTCCAGCTTCACTGTGATAATCGTTGGGTATCACATAAAAGTGGTTACCTTTTCTAGGCCAAGAAAATGGCTATTTTTGTTGGTCGAACTGTGCGATCTTTCAGGGAATCACCACAGTTTAAAATCGTATTTTATCATTAATTCACAAAAGTTTGAGGCAGGTCCAAAAAGATAGGTCCTATTTTTTAAAAGCTACACTTAACCGAGAACGCTATGGGTGCCCCAAACAATCTTTTATATCTACAGCAAGTGTTTGAAAGATATACATTGGCAGTGGTCCCCAACCCTTTTGTAACCGCGGACTGGTCAATGCTGGGTAATTTTACCCCGGCCCGGTGCCAAGCGAAATTTCTGACTTCATGCCATGTGCGCGTGCACAAAGTATTATTCTACATATCAAATACGCTGAGAAAACTAATAATTAGGGCTTAGGGTTTGGTGTTTAGATAAGTGTGTCGGGTTCGGGGTTGGGTTAGAAAAATAAAAATAAAAGCTCAGTATTTTTCAGTGGTTATAGTTATTCCCATACTATAGCTTGTTGTTGGTATCTGACATCTAACCAAGAAGCTTTAATTTACACAACACACCTCAAGAAAGTTATCGCCAAGCTCTATTCCTTTCTTCTGAGAAGCAAAATAACTGACAAGCAATAATAGGTCAGAAATTTCGCTTGACACCGGGAGTACTCTTGAGCAGTGTTTCTATGGGAAAAATCGACCAATCGCATGCTCAGAAAGCGAGTGGTGTCACCATCAGCATGCATTTTGTAATTTCGCAGCCCGGGGATTGAAGACCCCTGCCCTAAGGCATGCTGCGCGCTAGTGTTTGACGCTGTTTTGGATATCCGCACAACGAAAAAAAACAATGTCTGAAACGTATTCCGAACTGCTTCGAAGTAGAATGGTTCTTACACTAGGAAGTGACAACTCAACTTCCAAGCTAGGAGCCGAATAAATAGCAAACTGACGATCATATTTCCGAACGAAGCTTGTGCAGTTTCATGCACATGGAAAGCATATTTATTGCTGAAGCCGCAATACAAAAACAAAAAATAAATGAGAGATTTTCTATGACGTTACTCCCATTTTAGGTAGCTCTGCTGGCTATCGTGAAAAACGATCTCATAATCGCATGTTCACACTGGGCCGAAAGCATATTGCCGTAAAATACAATTAACGCGACTAATATATAAGTATAAATTCTAATATACGTAGAATTTCAATCAATTGTTTAACACCGTTTAACATATTTCGACATTGAACTGCTGGTGCGAAGCAAAAACATCAATCTCACTCGTCCAGATTATGAAGAAAAGGTGTGACACTGTTCAAAATATGTAGGAGCAGCTGGGATGACATCATCAAATCCACAGTGAACACCTCCAAAGTCAAGCTCTAATCTCTCTGATAAAGTCATTTCCCAATTCTGTGTGTACTACTACGAATCCCCCAAACAAGCTTTAAGCCACCCCCGATGCTGTTGATCTGGCGATGGACCTGATTCTATCCGGGCCAGCAAACACAGTTGTGAAACAGCCTATAACCCATTTAAAACCATGAATCTCAGCCAACACCACAGATACCAGTAAAAAGTTAAAATTTGCATTGTTTTTCTGCTTTTCTACTAAAATGTATCTGGTTTACGCGAAATGATGTAGCCCAGGGGTCTCCAAAGTTTTTGTCCGCGGGCCACATAAGGTAATACAGTAAATGTCGAGGGCCGGACGTCTTACGTAATGTGATTGTTGCGGGACATGTTATGTTCTACCAAATCAACAATTTTTCGTAAATTTATTATTTTTTCATCAATGACAAAATTCCTTCGCGGGCCGCGGTTTGGAGACCCCGATCTGGCCAATAAGCTACGCATTTTCCAGCTGGTTGCAAATTTCACGAACCATGCCAAATGTGTCTTTTCGTGGGCGGCGTGAGCTGTCTACGGGCTTGCACTTGCAACAGAAGGATCAAGACAAAACCATATGTCATTAGTCACTGTCGCCAGGTGCGTAAACAGGGGGGCGATAGGCGCAGTACCAAGTATTGAACTGTTGAGCAAAAATTGTCATGACCGCGTACAGCCACCAAGCTTGGTATTTTGCTGAAGTTTCTGCGTTAGAGCTGACTGCTGAGTGAGTACCATGGTTTGTTGCGGCGCGTCGTGCTACCACTTTGTAGTCATTCAGTGGTACACTGGGCTGTCCCCGTTGAGTGAGATGTTGCAGAATTGCATTGTTAGGTCATAATTCCTTTAGCTACTGGTTGACGCTACTGTTTTTTTCTCGCTAAGACATTTCGGTCATTTGTCCCATTTAGTTTCGACTTCGTATTTTTGTTTTTGATTTTACTTCGATAGGCACCGAAAAGGGGCCCATTTTTATCAGAGGGGCGCCACAGCCGTTTGGGGGTGGGAAGTTGCCCCAAACTGCCCCCCTCCATGTGTCCACCACTGACTGCAAATGCCATTATGACGCAAAAAAGATTGACTTTATGATGGTCCGCATATCACCGCTCAGCAACCATTTTTAAATGTTGGCAGCATTATTTGACAGGTACTGCTTTTGTCTGTAGTGTCTCCGCAACACAGTATCGTGTGCTGGACCTAGTCCTTTGCCTTGGCATGCTGGGTTCATCCCTCCTAGCCCTGGTTCGCGGACTCGGCGCTTTCGACTCGTCCTTTCCACCAATCCAGAATTACGTTGCTCATTACGAGTCGTATATTCTGGAACCTTCTAATTTTGGAAAAGCGTGGGTGGTGTACGCTGCCATGTATGGAGTTCCATTTCAGGTGGGAAATTCCACAACCATGCTAGTATTGTTTTTGCAAGAGCGCTGCATGCTCAAGTTGTATAAATGCAAGCTTCGATGTAGTAAAATAATTGTACTGTCTTGTTTTGCACGGAGGAGGCTGTGTTTTGTTGCAGAACCAAACGAAAATTTATTGACAAATATCAGATGACGTGGACAGAGACGAAATGAAAAGAAAGCACAGTTTAATGCAGTGGTTCTTTACGTTTTCTCTACCAGGTCCACTTTAAGTAATTGTCCTTTGTTTCAAATCTCCCTGACAAAAACATGTTGTGCAAGCAAATGTATTTATTGGTCAATTTATTAATCAAACATTCCATGTTGCAGTGCGCATAAGGGCTCGCGCATTCCTTGAAATCTACTGATACCCCTTTGGTTAAAAACCACTGGTTTAATAGCTTGTCTTGCGTGTGCGATCTGCTCGTTCTTGAAAAGCACACCTCGACCAAAATTTTTGTACTTTTTCGGCATTTAAACGGGTCACTACCAAAACACGTCTGGGACATCAAGTTTCAAACATGGCAGTTCGTAAAATGCATAAAATCTTTACATTTTTGTCTATAGATCTGTGCAATATATGGTCTCCTCAGTCCTGGAAAGGAGTGGATGCTCAATCTCAGCGTCTTGTATGCAGCTGGAATGCTTCAGGTCTGGCCCGGTTTGTTTGATTAGTTCCAATGCACACAGTTGATAATACGTGACCTTTCTTCGCCGAGATCGTCTCAAATTTTGATCGAAATTGTTTTTCACGCATAATTTTTGTTGAAATTAGTTGTCTTTGGCTCCAATGCCCGATCCGATCCGGACTTGGGTTTTACAGACGGGGGTACTCGAACAATAGCTCTCAAAATAAGCTACAACGTCAACATTTTGTTGCATGATGGATGAGGAACCAGATAAATGGGTGCATGTGGTGATAAGGGTGCTGTTTAAAAGGGATTTGAGTTCCATCCACGAATCCGCCGTTGTTTGGCTGAGAGTCACCGGGATTTTCATGATATCATATATTTTTTATTTAGTTTCTAGCGCATATAACAACTGATGAAAGAGAATAACCGTACAAAGAAGAAGCGTGTTCTGGAAAAGAAATATGTCTGGAGATTTTTCAATACCTGCAATCAATCAGGGACTGCTTCATAGCTTAAATTCTTGAAAACTACTTTGAAGTTCAATTAAACAACGACCGAGATCACAAAGTATGTTTGGGATAATAGAAAAAGTATTGCCAGTCCTGTTTTCCTTTGCAAACTAAAGCAGGCTGATGACATGGGGATTTACGAAATAAAGACCGTTGATTACTGAAGTGAACATAGGTTAAAACTACTCGTGTTTTTTGACAAATTCTCTCCGCACCTTTCCATGAAGCTGTGGGGTGCGTAACAACAACCTGTCGGTTGTCAGCTACTTAGCGGTGTTTTGTGAAATTGCGCTATCGACAGGGCATTCCAAAACCAACCTCTGCTTTCTCACTACGATTCTCGTGAAGCCTTCTATAGCTCTTCCGTTGCGCCGAATTGACTCTTTGTTTTCTTTCAGGGAACGTTCGCATTCACAATCTACTCCTGGTTTCCATCAGCTGAAGATAAATTCAAAATACCCGAAGAATCTCTTCCCTTCGTTTTGTTTGCCAATATAAGTTTGGTCGTTTTATCCCACCTCCTTATGTTTCGATGTTTGAAAGAACCCGGGTTTTTTAAGTACAGAGAACATGTGAAAAAGGAATGATTGGTGATTTTGACATGTTTGTGATAATATTATGCTCTTTTCATTGAGATCGTATTTTTGAGAGGGGAGACTGTGTGGTCAAAACCCTTTTGTTTCCTTCCATCATCATTACAGATTAAACCTTTCTCCTTTATCACATCTTCATTACAAGCTTCGTGTTTTGTGTAATTCTTATATTGTTTTTTATTCATGCATACCATTCAACCAACTTCTACAGTCAAGATATTTTCAATGAATCTTGAAACCTTTGTAACTTTTTCGAACCTGACTCGTACGATTGTTTTTCAAATGTGAATTCTGCGATTTTTCAATCAAAATATGTTTCTTTTTTACCGAAATCTCAACATTCACCATCTCACCCGAACAAATTCAGTCACAGGAACGACTAAACAATTCACCATAACCAGTAGTTGAAGATGCACAACATCATCGTAAGTCTTTGCAACACTGACCTGAAATACCCGACAATGTATTGCCTTTCGTTTGGTTTTTCGGCACCGTCTTCACAACCACGTTTTGTTGAAAAAAGATACCTTTTCCTTCAAGTACAAAAACAAATTTTCGTTTTTGAAAAAAATGAAGATGTGCCACTTACTTTCGCGCCCTCCCGTTTTTGCCACTGACTATGAGCGCAATGAGTGCTTTGCCAAGTGAAATCTCCGGTTTTCGGATTTAGTTTGATTCCCAGTACATTTCGCGGCCAAGCAAATTACATTCACTGCTCCTCACTGAATCTAGTATTTGCGCTAACTTCAATGGCAAGGTGTTAATGCGAACATGTGTGGAAAAAACATGCATTTTGATATTCTGTTTTTGATTTGCGTCCTTAATTCTAAGTGCCAAATGTTCATGTGGTCAGTATCTTCCTCAGAAAGCAGAATGCTCGCAGAGCATGATGTTCTCAATATGGTGAATCATTTTGAACTCGAAGCTCACTGTCCAAGAAATTGTCAAAACTTCAAGTGACCTGGCGTCGTTTGATTTTAGAGATTGGTTCAAACCCGATCGAGCAGTTCTTTGTCTAGAAGCTTTTTTGTAATTCGTTTTTATTCAATTGTGTGTCGAATTCTCGCTGAGTATCGCAACTTTAAAAATTTGTGTTAGTATTTGCAGCAAATATATGTGCTGCGTATTCACGTATATTGCAGATTTTTCGTGGATGTACAGGTTTTTAAAGTACGAGTGTTGCAAATTTTTAGTGTTTAAATTTTTTCGCTATCAATGAAACAGAAACTTAACCCTTTCCATTAAAAAAAATCTTTGTCCGTGTTCGCATTTGCATTCATTATACAACCTATATATAGAGCAGTTTTGTGTTAGCCTTAGGTCCTGAATAGAAGTTGTGAACAATGCTACTGTCTGGAGTGCTCACTTCAGTGACACTGAGTCTCTCAGCAATTCCACTCGTAGTCCTGGTCACTGACAGTTCTGTTCTCTCGGAGCCGCTGCTGATGATGTCCATTGGATTTGGACTACTTGCCGGATTTGCAATCGCTTTTGTGCTTTTACTTCCTCCATCTGCTATCAAACCAAGCAACAAACTAATCGAAGGACGTGGAGTTCTTTACTATACATGCTGTCTTTTCATGTGGGCCTGTATTGCAGATTTGACAATACAAGCACGTCATCTGCAACTATTTAGCGACCACCAAAACACCCAGTACTTCTCTCATGGTGAGCCGTATCTGGAAACACCATTGGGCATAACAGCCCAGTTTTGGAATGGCATAGTCAATTATTGTTTGTATCTTGCAATCATATACAAAATCGACAACAGCCGTGACCCCAGGAACTTTGCTCTGTACTGGAGCGGCGGAATTCTCACCAGTCAATTCGTAGTATTGGTAGGAGCTCTGACTGGATCATATTCTCATCTATTGCAAGCTTCTGTCTGGATGAATGTTGTGTTTGTGGTATTTCCACTCTGGGTTATGATCAAATTCCTTATTAAGCCAAGGAGCGACATCAAAGATAGCAAGTGAGTTCAAATCACGTCGCTTTGCTGCATTTTTGATTAGTTTGGTGTTTCACTGTTACATTATCTCAGTTTTATGTGCATTGAAACAATTGAAAACGTATCGGACTTCGGAAAGCGACTGTTCAATCACTGGCCTGATTTTCGAAAGTGGTTGTTGCAGTAGTTTGTTTTGGCTCGATTTTATTAGTTCTTTTTTCTGTTTCACGGAAAAATACCTAAACTATTGCTATTCTCTTCCAGAACCGCCACTTCGAAGCATCGTTTCTTGGACTTGATACTTTGCGTCGGGATGTTGCCTTCATCGCTTTTCTTATTGGTTCGCGGACTCGGCGCTTTCGACTCGTCCTTTCCGCCGATTCAGAGTTACGTTGCTCATTACGAGCCGTATATTCTGGAACCTTCTAATTTTGGAAAAGCGTGGGTGGTGTACGCTGCCATGTATGGAATTCCCTTTCAGGTTGGTAAATTGCACTAACCCGTTTGCGGCACGGACGTCATCGGATCACGGTTTTATTCCCAGTTTGCATTGCAGAAAAACTTCGTCGGAGTTGCTCTGTCAATATCGATTGCTCATTTTGCGTTATGATAGAACTTGGAGATTTCTTTTGTGTTATGGATGTTAGCCTCAATCCTTCCCGTAACGAATGCCCGACAAATAGCTACATCTTCATTGCGCGTTTGCTTCACGGTTTGGAGAGTTTTGTTCGTTCGAATTTTCGGCAACGTTACACCGAAATCAGTTATTGCCCCTTAAAAACGATTCTTTGCTTGCATGCGATGGTAGTTCATAAATTCCTCGAGGCCACACACGCATGACTAGTCCATCATTTCTCGTTTGAGTTCCTGCGACGAATTGTCATTGAATCAGTGATGGAAGCTTCCGTTACTCATCAGAAAACTTTATCATTTTGAAATTTCAAAGTCTTGCAACCAGGGTGTCGGAGTCGCAAGGAGTCGGAGATTTTTGGGTGGAGTCAGATCCCTAAGAAAACTAGGAGTCGGATTTTTTATCCGATTCTTACTCCGGAAGTTCATTTTGAATCGATTTTTACATCGCACTCCTAAGCTAGGAATCCTTGCTCGTGCCTGTTGGAATGGTACAATCCTTCTGAAACTTTTATTGAAACAGAGAATTCCTGCTGTGCGCCACGATCTCCAATAATTGCTAGTTGCTACAGAATTGTTAACAGCCAAACTTCGTTCACGTGATGCTAAAGAGTCGCAGTCGGAAATTTTGGAAAGGTCGGAAATTTCACCTCCGACTTCGCGACCCTGGTTGCAACAAATGATCCAACCGGTTTTCCGCGGGATATTCACAGGTGTGCCGCGAAACTATTGAACCTATTGTGCAAGATGTCTTGAAAGGAATGCGTTTCTCCAGCTACGTCTCAGTCATTACAGCTTTGGTGTGTCATGTGAAGAAAACTGAGTTGCCGAGTTTTTCAGGCTAATAAAAGTTTGAGAGCAATGCAAATCAAGCTAGTGTTATTCCACACGAATTGTTCATTTTCAGATCTGTGCAATATATGGTCTCCTCCGTCCTGGAAAGCAGTGGATGCTCAATCTCAGCGTCTTGTATGCAGCTGGAATGCTTCAGGTCTGACCGGGTTTGGTTCATTATTGATTGCGCGTGATTGATTAAAAGATGATGTTAATGAAAAAGGCTCAGAATGAAGACTTCTGATGAAAAGCACACATTAACTGTACAAGTGCTCAAAAGTCGATTTAATGACGGTCAAAACTTAGAAAGTAGCTGAGAGATGCAGAGAATTTTTGGTTTCACAAAGATTGTAACTTCAGGGTGTTTGACTAAAATCGATATTCTCAAATGAGGGCCGCCTTTGAATTGTGCGCTGAAACATGACTCAAGATGTAAATTTTGCATCAAAGTTGTAGAATGTAGGTGGGTCGTGTTTTCGTTCAAATCTTATCAGTTTAATATTTTTCTTGTAAAGAAATGATAGTTCACGTTTTCTCCGACATCTTTGCTTTGTTGAACTTTCGCTTCGTTTTCTTTCAGGGAACGTTCGCATTCACAATCTACTCCTGGTTTCCATCAGCAGAAGATAAATTCAAAATACCCGAAGAATCTCTTCCCTTCGTTTTGTTTGCCAACATAAGTTTGGTCGTTTTATCCCACCTCCTTATGTTTCGATGTTTGAAAGAACCCGGCGTTTTTAAGTGCAGAGAACATGCGGAAAACGAAT
>Ga0210059_1017806_pt1 | contig 10080 bp, 5 predicted proteins | sample Ectturendosymbi2_FD_188042 | JGI IMG/M metagenome (GOLD analysis project Ga0210059, IMG submission 188042) | Ecteinascidia turbinata endosymbiont from Florida, USA - Sample 2 (SPAdes) (version 2) | ecosystem: Host-associated > Tunicates > Ascidians > Unclassified | place: Key West, Florida...
ATACTGGGTCTGCTGGAACAGAGTCCGATGATGCACAGCTAGGACATTGTCCAGGTGATCAGCCGTTACATAAAACGTTGTTAGGGAAAACGGTCAGGGGTGGTCCATCCTTGCGATATTAAAAAAGCTCGAGTTGCTGAAAATAATACAACAATGGTAACAGGTGTGTGATGGTGAAGGCTCGAACCTACGATCTAGGATGCCGGTGAGCATCGGGGAATGAATTTTGAAAGGGAATTTGGACTTAGAAAAATTTTGAAAATTTCGGAACCCTGGCCCTTTCAGGCACATGCTACGTCGGAACCATGGGCCTTAGGCCGGTTACGATGTTGTTAACAGATGGCCAGAGACTTGGACTTTAACTTGGGCCAAGAAAAATTTTTTCGTATTTGAAATGCATGGGCCCGAGTTGGGGGGTTTTAGTTTGAAATGCATGTAAAGAGATAGGAGCTAAAGACGTTTTTTGTCCGCTAGCAGTCGGACGCATTTCGCGTATGGAGATAATTTTGGGGATTTTTTAAGTTAAAGTAGTAAAAAGAACAATTATAAGTAAGTCCCACTAGGTATGGTCGCCAACCAGGACCTGTGAAGGCCTGGGGGGAACGCAATAAGTTAGGGGGGCAAAAATTTTTATTTCTCACAATTTCGAAAATTTTCTTTTGCCGACTGGCTCAGGAGGCCAATCGAACATCGCAAATGTGACTTTAATAATTTTAGGACCAGAGGTTAGGGTCCTAGGGGGGCAAAAAGCTTGATGACGTCACAAAACAGGACTCAAAATGGATATGGCTATAAAAATTAAAGTACTTAAGATTTTTCAAAAATTCTTTTTGCGTTCAATGTCTTGTCACCTATATATTGGGCTGACATAAAATTTGATCGAAATTCTAAAATTCGGGACTTAGAAAATTTTCGAGCTTTCGAACAAGCCGAAGTCCGCCATTGTGACGTACGTCAAAGCTCGCGACATTTTCCCGCGGCATCCCGGAGAAAGAAACCCCGTTGAAAACTTCAAATCTTTCAATGAAGGTGCAAGTTAAAACATTTATAGTGAGTAATTAATAGTAAATAAAAGTAATATACTGGTGAGTGCGTCAATAACCTGACGAACCCATGGATTACAATCATTCGACTACACTGGTTGAACTTCATCGGAAGGAAGCAAGGCTGGCAATGCTGGCCCAAAGCTAAGTGTACTTAATGAAGTGGTTAATGAATGATACATATAAGATTCTAGTTAGGGTGTGAATAAAAACCGTTTGAAGTATGTAGTGTTCACAAGAATAATTAACGGCTTTGGTGCACTCGAAAGACATTACTGGTCAACCTTAACGCAACGGTGGTTGACCTGGCGAGTGATTAGTGAGTAAGCGCGGTGATGTCTCCCTCTGACTTACGTTACGGAGTCAAGCCAATGAATAGTTGGGAATGTTCACTTGTGGTTAAGGGAGAGCCGACGTTTGCAATTGCAAATTGAGGAACCTGCGGCCGGTGAACGGACCTTTGCGCGGTGATGTCTACCTCTGACTTTGTCACGTAGTCAAGCCAATGTTGATGACATAAGATGGTCATCCCGAAAATATTAAATGACTCTGCACTTAGAGATGCGGACCAATTTGATGAGTAGAACTTGGATGTCTTTCGCAGTGCTGTGCTCAGGGGTGCAGGACTTTGTAAGGTTAAGGAGCACAAGTAGGTGCAACTCTACAAGAAACAATAGGGTTGTTCACTAGAACAGCTGTTTACCACATTTGGCTTGGGTGGTCCTACCCGACAATGCCTAAGGGAAAACGAGCAACATAAAAGAGGGTCATCCTACCCTGTCCCTTTTGTGGAAAGTCAGGAGTGGCTTTGCAATGGATTGCTGAAGCTTTCCAAAGCTTAACAGCGGCAAGTTCTTCGAGTGGGTGACAACCTACAGTAAGAAAGCTACTGAGCCTAACTTCATGATTGGCCACACTGATTGGCAAACGTTAAAGTTGGCAATCTTGCATGCGCGTTGCTCGAACACGACACACAAACACACACACTCACACAATAATTCAGGGAAAATTAATAAAGCGTGTCCATAAGATGCGTGAGCTAGAAAGCTAGAAAGACCTTGCGAAGGCAGGGCAAAGATATACTGACATGGTCATAGGGAATTTGCGACTCTGTGTACCCAAGAGATGAGAGTGGCGATGACCGAAGCGCGGTCATGACGAGCCAAGGGAGAGTCGTTGACTAATTAGGGAAATGAATATATGTGTGGTAATACATTAAGGATAGGAGCTAGACTAAGTAAGAAGTGTGAAGGCAGACTGTTTGTCGAGTAGGAATATGATGCGAAAAGAGGAAACATAAGTTGAGGAATGTTTGCAAAGCTTGGGCGAACTGATAGGGAAGAAGAGACAAGCTAATTCGAAAGACCTTACTATATCCCGGAGAAACGAAGAAGTGAATTGGGATAGGCTTGAATAGAGAAAGCAAGAGTTGACGGGCAATCACTCAAGATGCGAACAAAGGAAATGCCTAATCGATACGAAGCCATACAATGCTCCCTTACGCTGAAGCTTCTGAGCTGGGATAAAACACTGATATCTGCCTGTTAAAGTAATAGTATTTAATCGTAACTATAAAGCGCTAAATATTTGTGAGATAATAGCGCTGAATGTCTCCTCTGAAAAAATGGAAATTAACTGAAAACTTCATGTCGTTGCAGGCCTAGGAAGTGATGTAACTAGTTGAGTAGAGTGAATAAAAAATTGATATTGGCAATCCAAGCATTGCAAGCGGACGGTGTAAGCCGCAAGAAGAATTCAAGAGTGATCACGCTGTCCCGGGAGACAAAGTTGAAATAAGAAAACAGACGCTGGCTAACAAACGACATAAAAAAACTTTCACAAAATAATAATAGATGCATAAATTGCAGGCGTCACATTTTTAATCGTGAAACGTGAATTACTTAACGCGAATTGTGTTGCTTGACAAAGCACAGACAACAGCAAATCTTCGTAGCACAAGTGAGTGAAGGTGCAGTCAGTCTAGGAATTCGAATGGAATTCTGCTATGTGACTGCCGGTTGCCGTGAGGCACCGCGGAGATTTTATGCAACCTCTAACGCACTGTTGACTGTGATTTGACGGGTAACATCATTACCTTAAACAAATGGGAAAAATCTTTAAAATAAGGGGGGAGTAGAGCATTATCATGCTCCAAAAACTTTTCAAAATTTTTAATTAAAAACCAGAGTCGTATACTGCTAATTTGGTCTATCACTAATGAATTTAGGTGATCACTCACGAGATGTTTAGGCCAGGAAGTGTATCGAAGTGTGAAATATATTAGTAACGACATAAGAAACTAAAGAACATTATATGAATTTTCACAGAACAATGTTGGCAAATAAATGTAAAGTAACAAGTACTGTAACAAATAAAATGTGTGATGAAGGGGAGCTACACCGTGTAGAAATAGAGCGAAGCGATAAGTCGCTGCAGGTGCTAGATGCTAAACCAATGGTCTCAAAGAGACCGCACCTTAAAACGCATCTGGAACATGACGTAAGATTGCCTACTTATGAAGAGAGTCAGGCTAAATATGCTAAGCGTCATAAGCTGAAACTTGTTGGAAGTACGAAAAAACTGTTTGAAAAATCGTAACTGTGAGCTAATGGAAAGAGATAGTAACGTCACAGTACGCTAATAATTCTATTTGAATAAGGTTTAGTTGATGTATAGTGAATAAAATGTCGACAAAAGTTGATTGCACCATGAGCGGAGAATGGAGTGAGAGAAGAGATGAGGAAGAAAACTCGCTGCCGGAAGATAGTCATAAAGTGGAACCCGAACAGAAACACTCTCACTGTAATGAAATCCAGTCAATCCACGAAAAAGAGCGGCTGGAAGAAGAATTAACAAAACTGGTCTTGATTACGGCTCACAACAAAAATGCATTGCAAGAAATGGTAATGCATACCCAGGATGCAGATGATGAAATAAGACTGTGTCTAGCCTTAGTAAGAGCAGATTTGAAAGGAAAACGAAATGAACCCACACCACGAAGAGAAATGTTAAATTGGGGTGTAATGGGACAGCGAATCTTAACGACTTTGAGGCAACTAGAAGTGTGTCAAGACTCAGTAAAATCACCAGCTAACTACCAGTCAATTGCGGAAAACCTAGAGAGAATATTCACCGTTGTGAATCGCCAAGGAAAGCCGCCGATAAAATGCCACTACTGTAAGGAAACAGGTCACATTAAGAGAGAGTGCCCGCATCGAATCAATAGAGAAAAATGGATGCAAACGGCAGCGTTCAAGAGAAAAACCGAGTTAAGACAAGAGCTTAACGAGACAAAGCTGGCAGGAAAGGAGAAGCTGTGGCCTGAAATACCCGATAGTGGCGAGAAGGAACAAGATAAGACCATACTCGCGGAACAAAATCGAATAGAAAACGCGAGGGTAAGCCATAACCCTTCATGAGGAGAGAAATGTAAGAAAGATCACTCAGACAAGGGCCACAGACAGAAATCAACTATAAAAATAACTAAATAATCTTCGTGCGACTGAGTGAACATGATTGTTCTACTTCAGAGTAAAATGTCAAAAGTGGAGGGTCATGTAAAGGAAACAATAGAGGTCAAGGACCAACCACGTGTATATGGCATGGTTTATGAGAATTCTGTGAGTACATCGCTCGTTGCAAAATTGTATATAACGTTAGTAAAAGATCATGAAGCCACGAGCAATGTTAAAAGTCGAGAGCTACGAAAAGAAATTAAAAATATTTATATCATACATAATAATACTAAAGACCTGATTCTATCTAAATATGGCATCACAACTAGGGAGCATGACTGGAGAATTGAATTTAGACTAATCAAGATGACGCTGATAACCGAGTGAGCGCATGTGCGATGTTGTGAAAACATCGAACAACTATTAACGTATACCTATATTCGAGAAACGCTGCATGTAATTGAGCGCGAACTAGTAACAAAAATAATAATTAATAATATGATTCTATTTGAATAAGGGGTTAGTGGAAGTAACGACTTTACGTGAATATAAATTGAAGTAAAAATGAAATTGATTAAAACAAGAACCTGTCCAAGCGTCTATAAAAGAAGTAAGAAAAACCGAAATTGGGATGGTACAATGAAAGAAGCTGAACAATTGTTGAGTAACCTACAATCATCCGATGAAACTAGTGATAAGACAGACGTTTTGGTCCCGGAGTCAAGAGAACAAAAGATCCGGACGGTAGGAAAAAAGGTCAATACGCTGGGAGAAGTGCTCAAGTTATTAGAGGCGCTGGTGGAGAATTTGGCAGTGGGTGACACATTGTCATTACAAGAGGCGGAAAGGAGTGTCGAGAGGAAAAGACACCAGAACTCAAGGTTGAGCAACAACAATCACAAAAGTGAAAGGAGGACAAATTTGGAGCGGACCTTAGAAGTTACTGTGCACACGATATGTCCTATTTGTGGAAAAACGAGACACGAAAAGGCCATTACGGCCGAACCCGCAAATGCCTGAAAGACAAACTCGCTAATGCCTAAGATGTGTGGTGTTGCAAAAACACCGAATGATTATTAGCGTATACACGTTCGAGAACTATTATACAGAATCAAGAGCGTGTGAACGATGAAACCGTGAGCGTCTTATAATAAATATGCCATGCAATATGAACGTTGTAATAAAATAGCATATCTCAACTGTGCTTCAATAAGAAACATAGTCATTAACGATAGAATAGTGCTTAAAAGAATACATATTGTATCGAGACTAGGAGTAATGAAACCTCGCTGCTGATAAGTGCCAATGCTGCAATCGTAGATAGCATAGAATTACCCGATCCAACAAGAAGGGTCAAGAAAATCATTCGAAAAAGGTGCCATTGCTGCAAGAAAAGAGGACACTTAATTAAAAATTGTCCTGTAAGAAAATGTCACAAGTAGCCGAAGAAGCGTCAAAATAAAGGGCGAAGAAGATGAACACTGACCAATAATGCCGACGAATGAACGTTATTAGTGGGAGTGAACGTCCTGCAGCTTGCACGGATGAGCAGAATAAACGTTAATAACGGGCGGAGAACGAAATGAAGGTCATCTGGGGTTGCGAACGACCTTAACGCCGGTCTCATGAAAAAGCTCACAAAGTGCAAGATAAGCCGCACTCGATGGCACCCGATGAGAAATTAAGACCCGATAAACCCTGAAAAGAGCCAGAGAACGTCTCATAATGAACTGCATAACTTCCAGCACAGTTTGGGGGGTAGTTCATGTGAGACTAATCTGCGCAACCCAATCAAATAAAGAGAAAAGCTCGATATAAAATAAGTCTAGTAGGACCGCACGTGTGGAAAAAGGTTAGAAGAGATTAACCTGAAAATAATAATGAGATCTCATATAAATAAATAAATAAAGAATCTACTAGGGGGAAAAATAATTTAATTTAAAAGGTTGTTCCAGTAATGATACAACTGAATGACCTATAATATTGAATGTGTATTTTGTGAGATTTATTGAGCGTATTATTGATTTATATTATCAAGCGTACAATTTAAGTGACCTAAGCGCTAAAGACGTCTAACTTTATTATAAAATAAATAAGAAATAGGAAGACCCGCGGAAACCAATGAAATAAAAGCAGAAAATCGAAGGTCCGGATATCAAGGGAATATCCGGCATACTATCAAGGGAATAGTATGGGTGACAACCAAGGGAGTTGTCGCTGTGGCGTCAAGGGAATGCCACGAGTGATGTCAGGGGAACATCACGATCAATGTCAGGGGAACATTGAGAAAAAGCCTTCGAGGACTATAACTATTAGAGAAATTGCGCGTACGAAAAATTAATAGAAAAATATATTGATTAAAGATGAGATCTCACGTAAAGAGGGAATTTGCTGAAAGGCGTACTTAATTGTTTTGAAAAACTATCATTAAACTCGCGAGAACCTAAGAACAGACAGGAGAAAGAATAATCATTGCCATGCTACTAATGAAAGGAAAATGTCCGGCGGTACACCTCATATCTGTCGGGCGAGAATGTACACACTGCCTAATATTGGAAGGCGGAAACCGAAGTCCACTTATTACTATATATTGGCCATGTCATGACATCTTCGCGAACGAAATTCATGTGAGACAAAACTAAAGAACCTAGCATGAGAAATATAGGAACAAAGACAGATCTGACAATAAAAAGCATGCTATAAAAATCATTATGTTTGCATGAAAATTTATGTTTGCATGAAAATTTAAGTTGAAAAATGCATGACTTAAGAAAGACATATGATCATACAAAAACAAATTAGGAAATAAGATTTACTCAAAGGTAACTAGGGAAAATCAAGCATGGAAAGATAAGCATGAATGAGGAGTTGCTGACGGCCAATTAGCAACTTGTCATTGATGTGTCGGAAGATTCTCTTGGTGGCTCTTGAGAGATTTCGACGATGAACAAATCCAAAGCTTGGAAAAAATAAAATTAGCCCATTAAAAACATAGGGATCTAGGCTAGGAAAAAGAAACAACATAACCAAAGAAAAGATTTAATTAACAGGAAAGAAACTAATCCTGAGATCAACCAAAGAGAGCGTAAACCACCTAGCAAGGAAAAATTAATAAAAACTTAGCTAGAATAACCCGAAACAAAAAACTAAGGGTGTCGGAGATGAAAAGGACGCTAAAATCAAATAGAGAGGAAAGATAAAAACAAAAGCAATTGCTCTAGTAATGAGACCAAAATAGGAAGGAGAATACCATAGCGCGCAGAAGTTGCAACTGACCTGACATAGTAATGTGAACCAAAGAGAAGTACTGACTTGATTTGGACGAAGAAAAATTGCAATTGACCCAATACGACTCTTCATGTGAAAATCTCCCCCAAGGAGAGAACGCTACTATGTAGTCAATGAAAAGTGAAGCCACCACTGTTCTGGAGAAGTCAGGGGAAGAATCAGAGTTGACTTGACATCACAAAAAAACAATTTTGGTAATTCCATCTGGCTGAGAGGAAGTGGCGAAGAACAAGTTTGAACAAACAATAGTTGTGTGTTCAAACTGGAGGAGGAAGTGATGTTGTGGTTAAAATTAACCCCAACATGTTTAGCTTGCAACGAATATACACTTCAAGAGAAATATATTAAGATATACGCGAAAATCCGCTAACACTTAGTATTTGTGCATGAGGTAAGCGAAATGTAATTCGTGTTGTGTTTAAATCATGCGTACCAGGAGAACGTTGGTAAAAAACAACGTTTGGCTACCAAAACAGGTCAAATGGGGTGCACTAAGATTAGATGTAACAACTTTAAATAGGAATCGAACCAAACCGCGAACGAAAGCCAAAGACCGGCAAGTCTACCTGCGTACTAACCCAAGTGAATAGGAGGAAACGCAAGGTAACCGGAAACACGCAATGACGTTGAAACGGCTCCGCCAGTAGTCAAGGTGGAAGAGCGCAGGCATTCAACTAGTAATCTCAGTGGAAAGACACAGACCATGGAAATCTTACGAATGTTTCAAGATAGTTATAGAAGCACAATAAATGTCAAGAAAACGTTTTGTTGGGTCGGTTTTGCCGAAGCGCGAAGCCGTAACCATAAGGTTCGAGGCATCAGGTGAAGCCTACCAAGCCAAGATAGTCCATAACGGACAAAGGTTGCACGTAAACAAACCAATTTTGATGCCAACGATCACCAAACCAACCCTTTATGATTGGGAAGGAGAAGAAACTTACCATACGCTGACGGCAGATAAAATTCGCGACAGTACACAGAGAGCGAATCAGATGAATTACCAAAAAGAACAAGAATTGGAACAAGAACTTGCGAAGATATTCACCAGTACGGACTAAGAAAAGAATGCTGTGTGAAACTGAAAACAATATCGCATAGTGAGAAAAGACTGTCAATATGAAGCTGACATCACATTATGCAAAAACTTATAGTCTGGTAGAATTATATCTATCAAACGTACGCTAACGTCACATTATGCGAAAACTTATAGCTTAATAGAATCGTATCTATCAAATGTGCGCTAACTATGTATAAGATGTATACGGCAATAATAGCGTATTAACAAAACGTATACGGGGTACGTTGAATACTTATAAGATGTATACGGCGGTGGAAAGGTACATACGAAATCAGATAATATGCCTATAATAAACAAACCAAGGAACTACTACACGAATCAGTGTGAACATAACTTATAAAGACACACTGTGAGAGCTGAGCAAGCAGTCTGACTTTTGAGTCTGACTTTGGCAGGCAACTGGCGAACTTGGGGGAATCAGTCGGAAACTGAAACCGCCTTGTAGCTAACTAAGAACTGCCCAGATAGCAAACGGCGACAGAATTTGAGGCCACGTCCGCCAAATTACGGCCAACGGCGGTGGCATTCATAGGGAAAACACAAAGACCCGACCCGATGGTGCGTGTAACAAATCAGTCTGAGGACTTGTCCTCTATGGCTGACTGCCTGGAAGCCCGATAAACTGTCTTAAACGGTGAGCACGGCGGAAAGGTAGGGTAGACCACGGGGTTATCGAGTCAACAAGCTGGCACTGGAATTTGAGGTCGCGTCCGCCTAATTACGGCCCACGGCGGCGGCATCATAGGGAAAAGTTCTATCTCCACGTTAAACAAGATGGAACTTTAACTTTTGAAGACACTAGACGGGGAAGTTCTGGTCGCATAATGGCTCACAAGGGACTTCACGCATTCTTAATAAAATATCAAAAATAGGGACAAAGTCCTTGCCAAATTTTTCTTGATTTCGGACTTAGAATATTTTTGAATAAAAAACCGAAACATGGGGGGTGTAGGTTCGAGTCATCATAAGTCATTCATTTCTGTTACGCATGATTGATGTTTTGATGTGGTGTTCGTAATATCCTATCGCGTGATAATGTTGTTGGAGTCTAATGCGTATGTGTTTACTTATAATAAACGGAACATGTTCATAAGGGCATGGGGTCCTGCTGCTGGCAGCAACGGTCAGTGGTATTGACTGCATGTTTTCGCACTGTAGTCTTTATGGGACTCGAGCCTCGAGAGCCCACGGTAATTTATAAATGATGCGAGACTTA
>Ga0210059_1017807_pt1 | contig 10079 bp, 4 predicted proteins | sample Ectturendosymbi2_FD_188042 | JGI IMG/M metagenome (GOLD analysis project Ga0210059, IMG submission 188042) | Ecteinascidia turbinata endosymbiont from Florida, USA - Sample 2 (SPAdes) (version 2) | ecosystem: Host-associated > Tunicates > Ascidians > Unclassified | place: Key West, Florida...
CTCAGCGTGTCAGATAAATCTGCTAAGGGAGATCAGAAAACGAAACAAAACAATTGGTTAAACTCAAAGGAACACTCAAACAATCTAATATATTTTGCAGTTTAAATAAATTCAAGCTTGTTTTCCTAGAATTCTTTAAGACGTTTGGTACCAAAGATGCTTAGTTTGAATACAAAATTTTAATTTTTGTGCGAATAATACTGCAAAGGCAACAAAATATTTTTAGACCTTTTGTTTCTTGTCAAGTTCACTCAAACAAAAAAAAAATTTCTGTAAAATTATATATTCCAGGGTTTGTAAACATGCTCGACGTGCATGTGATTAAACTACAGAAGCATTTTCTTCTAGCAAGGCGCTCAGAGCTGGCAAGGGAGTCGAGATCTGTAATCACTCCAGGTATTCGGAACAATGCGCATCGATCAGTTGTGATGTGTTCAGCGATTTGAGCCTCTCAGGAACTACATGGACACCACGGATCCTGCACCAACTTCTATTGTTAACGCAGTATAAGTATAAATGTTATACTGCATCATATGTTCCCAATATTTGAAGATTATAACAAAAATAAGCCCTTTGTCATAATTCATAAAAAATCAACCACGATATATATTATCAATAGGCAAATTGTAAAACAAGTTCTTGGACTACTGTAAAGCAAAAGCTCTAAATTGATGCATTTTTTCGTATTTCAAGCAGTTTCAAATAAAATTTATCAACGTGGTCAAGGCCATATGAGATTTGGAGGGAGTCTGGCACAATAGTGAGAATCATGTGCAGTTTACAAAACGTTAAGTAACTCTGAAACGTGACTAAAAATCTGTTTGTCGCCATGTTGTAATTGCAATTGCAGCAACGTTAGCGTTCTGAAGGATGATGAATTTGTTTTAACTTCACCTCAGACTGCTGTGTGAAAGCAGAACGTAGATTGCGAGAGCGTTTGCTGCCATTCCAAACACTGACATAGAAATCAAAACAACCGAGGCGGCGATCACGGTATTTGAATCAAAAAGAGGCGGAAACCTGCAAAATGAAGGAGTTCTTTGGATCAAGATAGAGTCTTTGCTTTTCATGACCCATGATTTTACACACATCGAAAGAAGGGATGCATGGCGCAAGCGCAGTTCTTTTCCACACTTTAAATCTGCTCTCTGAAATGCTTATAGAAAAAACGAAAATGAGGATAAAATAATCCAAACACAACATAAAATTACTAAGATTGCCTTTGATTTCACCGAACAGAAGTAAGTAATTATTTTTTAGAAAAAGAGATGCTTCTGTTTTCACTCTGCGATTTTTCTGATTTTGAAGAACAAAAAGTTCTAACTAGAGCGAAGCATGAATGCCAATACCATTTAAGATGAACAAATGCATGAATCATTTCATACAAATAGCCAAAAGTGAAGTTTCTCATCGTTTGAATGGCATCCAGTGATATTTTGCATAGTTAAGCACAAAATCACATTCATACTTGGATACGCCTTGTATTGAAACGTTCTTGCACAGCACTTAGCAATGTCGACAACAATTGATGGATATTTAGAACAAAAAGTGTTTTTACCTTTCTCTGTTGCTGCTCGTGCTATTGAAGGTCTGAAGATGAGTAGCCACAGCCATAGTATAATTCTGATCCATTGAGGAGTTTTCAAAATGTCTCAGAAAATAAGAAATACTTTGCAATGCCGTTTATGTCAATATGAAATATATACAAAAACCAAAAAATTATACCACAAACAAAGACTATGTTATTGGATATTCTGATAGAATTTTGAAAATTTATATCATTGATGTAAGATACAAAAAGAGAACCAGTATACTGCAGGTTTCCAACACGGATGAATGATAAACATCAGCACAGGCTATGCGAAAATGCAGTAGTGGATATATCTTAGAACCAATATTATATTTTAGATACTGAATGAAATATTTTCTGCACATCAAACCAACAATCCTTTACGATTTGAATAACATTAAACGTGCTTCCAGGCAGTGGAATGAGTTTGAAGAATGCTTCAAAATATTTGCTTCCGTGTGCAGGGATTAACATTTTTTTAGTCTGCAAGCAACACACAGTCTAAACGCTTCCTTTTCAAACTGCGTTTTGATATAATGTGTTATTATAAGATAATGACTTCAATAAATTCGCCTTCGTCGGCACCTGATTTAGAAAAATTGCCGATACACAGTTTTGTGCCGATGTAGACGAATAACCACAAACCACTCAAAATCTTCGTGCTTGTTTACTGTTGAGGTGCGTTTCGTACTCCTTTTGCTTTTGCTACCTAATACCATCAAATGAATGAGAAAATGCAAACGAAAATAATCGAACAAATACTTATTTTCGGAGGTTCGCTTTGTAACGTATTTTAAAACTCCGGATTGTAAATAATTAACATCCTGCCACACATTAGATTACCTTTTTGAAATTGTACCCACTGCTTGTTGTGCAAGGGTCGTAATAAAGGAACAAAACACTTGTGGGGATACAAAGTTGGTGCCCCTACACATACAGCATAGGATTTCTTCCGCAACCAAAGAAATGATGCCGAAATTGATGAATTGCCGATATACACGAAGTCGAATGATTCAAAACAGCCTACAGCATTTTAGCCATTGTCTAAAAAACTTCTTTAATGCCAGCCAAATATCATGAAATTTTTGTCTAATAAGCAACGAATGTTTAATGACGATGAAAACAGCTGCATTTCCAAAGCTTCAATGCAATATATTTCAATCAAACCGATGGTTTTTGTGTTGTTATTTGCTGACCTACATTGCACCACTGCCGAATTTCATTCTGTTTTGAAGACAGAATATAATTTGAATGCTCAACAGAAGTTACTCACACTGTACTACTGTAGTAAATCGCAGAAATCAGCAAAAGATGGAAACATCTTTCCTATGCATGCATACGCCTATCGTTTATTGCCTGTTTTTGGATAATAAGCTGATTAAAACCTTTGTGCTATGAACTTCTTACGTTATTGATCTTTATCCTAGCCAGCGCAAATGTTCGTGATAACATTCGCACTTTTACAACTAGTATAAGACTGTTGTCAGCATTTGTGTCTGGTCACAATTTATATTTTTTTGTAAATACTTACTGCAGATTAATTTTAAATAAACCGCAATTAGAACAAGAAACGTTTCGTAAAGGTACACTCAGTTAAAATAGAAACGTTAAGCAAACAACACATATCTCATCCCAAATTTAGTCTTTGCGGGGCGTTAAGTTTCCAGCTAATTAATCACAGGAATGGCAGAAAAACACGAATGCCTGTTGGCACTAGTTTCGTTAGTAACGTGGTTACATGAATTAACTGTTGAATTGAGAGGCACTTTGTTACGCTTTTCAAATGATTCCGAGAAACACGTCAACGCCACAAATTTGCAACGGCTCAGAAAATATATTTTACTCTTTGATTTCCTGAGTTGGCCGAGGAGTGAGACGTAAGCTTGCTATGGATTGGAAAACCTTGATTTTATCTCAAAAATCACTGCAATTGCTTTTTTATACCAGAAAATAACAACAAATGAGCTTCGATCTCACATTCTATGAAGGCGTTCAAAGCATAAAGGTCGTAATTAATTGCTGCTTAGAACTTTAAATGTCATTTCACAAGTAACAACATAGAAGACCGTTTCTCGGGTAAACCTTTCATCATGAATAACGAACGATTTTTCAATATTTATATCTGTAATCTGAGCAAACTGTCTTTTCAACAATTGCCACTGCTTTTATTCGTGAACGTATGTTTGGTGGATTTGCTTCACAAACGTAAGTTTCTATGACGAACATCCCAGGTCAATCAGTGCAGAAAGAGATTAAGTCCATATGTTAAACTTGTGAAGAAAGGCAACCATTACTGTAAAAAAGCCTAAAACTGTTTTTGTAACTCTGGTTTGTTTTTCAACTAAAGCGTCCACTGCCTCATACACTTTGAAATATTTACTTAAAAACATTTTCGTTCGATCTGCAAAGCTTCTAACTACAAGGAGGCTTTTCAAAAACAAAACTAATAACATTACTTGCAGCTTTCACTCATTCATTTTTATAATTTGTGAAGTAGTGTAAGGTTCGTGCAATACATTGTCGAAGCAAGGCTTGGCTCAGAAGCGTATTCCCTTTGAAAAATCAAGACATAAAAATCAAGCACAAACTTTGAGCTGTTTTGCACCTTACTGGCAATTCATGTGAAACTTTCAGTCTGTAATCAGTCGGATTTTCAACTAAACGCTTGTCTAATTTTTGCGGAAATAAAGACAGCGTTTACTGCCACGAGCACCACACTATTCCGAAGTGAAACCCGGTAATTATCTGCTTTCAGGAAGAACGAAGCATACCCAAACGTGTTCCCGAACATGTTTTGATTGTGAAATGACCGCGCTTTGCCTACGGTTTGTCATGGTTATGAAATCAATTTACAAAACATATGTCTGACCTAAAAGGTTTAAATCATATTTGCTTAGTTACTAACAATGTTTGCTGATGCTGGTAGTAGTTTATGACCAGAAGAGTATTAAAGGCTCATGTCACTTGGTCAGTCTTAAGCTTTAAGCTGTTCTAAGCTCGTTTTCAAAGTTACGACTGTGGGAATAATTGATCCTGAGCGGAAGCGTCGGTACTAATTACTGTGCTGCTCCTTTTGATCAAATGTCAGCTAGTCGCATAATAAGCCGTTAAGTGTGAAGTACGAATGTAGTGAGGTTGGTGTAAATTAGCTTTTACTCTGAAAGCAATAGCCATCGTTCAAGCTAACATACAGCCCTACAACTTTCCCAGTAAGAGACATATTTTATGCTTGTTGTTTACAACGCGCTTTCAAAAATAAATCTTGTCTGTTCAGAAACTGAAAACCTGCAAAAATCTGCACCTTGCTCTTTTTTCATTGCAATTTAAAATTTTTGTGAGCAATCAAATTATTCAAATAGCTTTCGCCACTTGTCTGCAAATCAGCCTACCATCTGTCTGCTTGCAAACGGCTTTCTCTTTCAATTCCAAAAAAACAAAACGTCTGAATGTATAGTTTTTCAGTTTTTAATCAATCCGCTGTAAAGAAAAACTTTCTTTTACTTCATCTGCACTGTCTATACCAAAACACCGTTTGGGGATGCAACACCTTGGAAAATTAATTCAACTTGCTTGAACCCCACATGTTTAAAGGTCATAGTAGCGAGGTGCCCCACCTCGCTGACGAAACGTCATGTTTATCTAATCGCATCAATTTTATTCAAAATGTTTTTTTTATCTGTTTAAGGAGGTTACCTCTGAGGTTACACAATTTTGAAGGTTTGTTCTTATGAAGACAAAGCTTTCGTAAACTACCTTGTAATAAGTGTTTTTCAGAATATTGATTTACCATTTGAATGTTTCACAAAAAGTGGTGTGTAACCATCTTTGCAATCTATTGAGCATCTGTGAAAAACTTTAACTTCAGCTAGGTTACGTTTTTGAAGATATGGCGAAACGCACTGCTGACATATCCGGCACACATTTCAAACATATAACTGACGAAAATCAAATTTATACAACTTTTGAGGTTCTTTTTCTTAATTTTTGTGTAACTCGTAAGTAAATCATGACAAATGATGAAAAACTGGCAACAGTGACTGGAAAGAAATGAAGTGATTGCCATTTTTAACCGCAGCTTACCTTCAAAAATGCTTTTCCTATTTGAGATGAAGCTGCACGAATAGGAAATCAAAAACGCGCAGTACTGGCAGCATTTTGTGTAAATAATTTCAAAAAATCTTGTGTTCATCAGCATTTGTTTTATCTGGGTTTGCAACAAGCGTATGTTATTCACGTTTTAAAGCATAATACATATATTATGAACATCTTCTTGGAACAGATGAGGACAAATGCCATTTCACCTTTTTAATTCTTTCCCACTGAGAATCATTTCAATATTTGTGTTATTAGTGTTCTTTTCCCTGAAAGTACCATTTACTTTTTGCAAAACCCTTAATGTTAGATACGCGAAAACCTCTTTTGACTTGAAAATAAACCTTGTGTTGAAAGATAATGAACTCATTCCTTTTTCAAAGCCTCAACATTCGTTCCTACGTTTTGCATATTAAAAAAATCTGGCCTGTTTAAGAAAACGTTTTGGTAGTCGCTTCCTCTTGCTTCTAAGAGGTCTCGAATTTTCCACGAAACCACGTGATTGCCATCTCAGTATCTACAATCATCGTCTTTAATTGACAGCTTTGATGCTAGAGCTATGTCAGAGATTAATGTAATGGAGAGCATTTTTTCTTATTCAAGCCATAAATCATCATATCTAATTCATGCCTGCAAGTCCAAAATACAGCAGTTGCCATTACGTTCATGGAAACGAAAACTTTCAGCCAGGCTTAAACGAAATCTGCCCTTACCTTTGTCGAAAACATTATTCTGATTTTTCACACCAATTGTAATCGCACCGTTCTAAAGAATCCTCTTCACCTTCTTTTATTATTCGTCCTTTAATTGCTGTTTGAACCAAAACCTCCTTAGTGCGGCCGTTAAATGTTCTAATAGCTGAAAAATCATTGTCTGTATAGATTTCAAAGGCAATTGAATCCCTTCAAAAGTTGTCTTCGTTAAATAAAATTTCTTAAAATGTCGATTGGAATTTCTAAAATGACCCTAAAGTCATTGTTTGTAACCATGTGCAAATGTGTAATCAAAACATATTGGGATCATTATTCCCATTACGTGGGCGCATCTCACCGATTGGTCGTAGGTTGGCATGTGCAAACACAACATTTACAAAACGACTTAGTGCAAACCTGACCAGTGCGAATGAAAATGCGTGCACTAACCATACTGCGAAAAATTTGCACGTGGAAAATAGGCTGTATGCATATTCACGGTGTTCATTATAAGCCAGAAATATACCACGTGCAAAACTTTAGTCCAAAACTCCATTTTTAATTTTGATTCAAGCAGACCAACAGACGAGATGGCCAGCCTGTTCCCTCATTTGCAAAACTTACACTGATTCCTCAAAAGGTTGTTTTAAAAACTGTTCCACTGCGCATGAAAAATGAAAGACTATTTGGGCCAAAGTGCACTAAATTTACTTGAGGGAAATCGTCAAGTAACTACTCTCCACATGTGAAATAAGCAAGGGATCTGTAGGAACCTTTCTGATAGGAAATAGGATTTCCGCTTCGCCTGCATGTTTGCCTATGCACGTTTGGCGAAACGTGATGTCCGCGTCACCGTGGGCAAATGCTGAAGTTGGTGCTTGTCGTATGCATTCATCTGACATTTGTGATATTTCGTTAATTGCTTTTCGTTATTGCTGAGGGACATCATTAGCATTTCTAGGTTGAAAGAAAACGTTGCTCAGACGTGTGTGGTACGTTGCAGAGGAACCGGGGCTGCCTCCAGCTGCTGTACGTTCCTAAATCACAATTTTAAAGGTGAAGCGAAACTAAGCAAATGAGGTAAATAGAAGAGTGAAGGCGCCTTTCAAACATTTATGAACTTGCAAGCACAATCGTCCAACTACTTGCCACGAACGTTTGATAAAAATTCTTGCATGAGTCTAGTTACAGTAGCTTCTACACAGGGCAGTTAGGATCAATTCGAATGCTACCGGGAATACCCTGTCCAATAGTTCAATACTGAACACAAATAAAATTTAGCTGAAGCTGCTCTACTGAAAGCGTTCGAATGCTTCCTTACTGCAATGGCAATGACTGTTTGACACTTTTGACTACGCGGTACGTGTGATGTTATAGCGAGTTTAGTGCCAATGGAACAACCAGTGGTATAAGTCAGAAAACTAGAGACAAGTTTTGCACCACGGTGTTAGTGGAAACATGGAAATCTCTCGCTACACAGGACAGACGTGATTAGGTGGCGAAGCACTGCATCAGAAATGTTAAGTTTAAGATTATCAAAATAGGGACAGGTTGTCCGTTTGTACTTGCACTACATGATAAAAATGCATGAAACTATCAAGGGGTGTCTGACGAGACAACCTGTTTAAAAGTTTGTTTTTTTTCGGTGTCCCAGCTATTCAACTTTAGTTTTCATGGAATTGTCTAATGTTTGTGCCAATAAACTCGACTCAACAACAGCACAAAATCTTACATCACAGGGAAAACCTGAACTGGGCTGCATGAGGCTCGCGCTCCGCAGCTTCGACGTAGCTGCTTTAGAACTTACGTTGCAGCTTGAAAATAGCTAATAGTGGTCTTAAAGCGCCATGAGTCAAAAAGAATCCCAGAAACATTGAGCGCAACACAAATGCAGCTATGAAGGAATATTACAATCAGAGAGAACGTTTCCGATGTGGTAAACCGAGCATGAAACCGAAACTTTAATGAGTTTAGCAAAAGTGTGCGAAACACGCCAGCTCTGAAATTCAGACCTTCTTAGTAAAAATACGAAATGTTTTAGTTGAGAAAATCCGTTTTCGTTTCTTATTTTGCTTGAACTACCAGCAGGTACATCATTAACTTTTAGCAAGTACTGTACATGCGATGAAGGTCACACCAGATATTTAAATGTGTGTAGATGTCAAGCCAGATGGGTAAAATAAGCGTATAGGATAAATGTGGTTTCAGAGAAAGAAAATAACCACCCTACACTTTGAAGCTAGTATGCTTCTTAGGAAGACCGTTGATGAAAACAGTTGATAGCTTTAATATGTACACAGGTCGAATTAATAAGCTACCTTGCAAGCACCCTATAATAGAACGGCGTTTCTTTGAATATACTTGAATGTCTCTCAATACGAGAAAACGGAAGGAACGCAAAAACAAACGAGCATATCAAGGTCATCGGACTGGATGGAAGCTTTGACTGGTTTTTCATCATATTTTCGAAAAAGTTACAAAACACTAAGAGTTCGGCCCTCTTCTTTGAACAACCTAATCATGTATCGCAGGAAGCACTTTATGAAAAACGTAGTTCATATAAACAACGAATAAATGGATTGCTTAGAGGAAACTTTACTATATTTCATGATCATTCATGTTATTTGCATAGTCTGTTTTCGAAAAGAGACTACGGCTACGTTTTGATGGGCTTGATTTTGCTCGTCGTTCTCGTGATGACTTTGACTGATTGCTGGTTTAAATGCTGTGCGTAGAACTTCCACTGTTTGATTTCTGATGGAGCTGCATAAACAGTAAGGAGTGAAAAAGAATTCAGGAGTGAAAATAAATACAATAAACCTACTACAATTGTTCTTTCTCAAGAAAAATGGAATATCTACATTAAAACTAGTCTCTTATTAAAAATATAGGCATGCACCAATTTAAAATGTAAAGGTAAGGTTGTTTTGGAGGAATGCCTTCAACTCTATCCGAAACACGTAAGTAGTGTCAATCCAGTGATCCGCAAGCTTTTCAATCAGCAAAAAGTATTATGGAAAATATTCGATTCATCAGTTTTGCATGACACCAATTAATAATATTTCAACCAGTAAAATACCGGTTGCGAATACCGAATCATGAAAGCTGGGAAAAGGCTTTAGCGAGTTCAAGAACGTGGTTTCCCTTGGAATTGAAAGGCCACATGGAGCCGAATTGCTTTTTTCGATAAACAGCAACATTATCGTTTTTAAGCAGGGAAAAGCCGCAATTTCTTTCAATTGCCCGATGTACGATTTCTCCGATTGTCAACGTACATCTTCGATAACATTATAAATAGTGAAGTAAAAAAATCCAAAGTTATATTACAATAGTCAGCTTCACTTGTTGCTGGTGCTGGGATGAGTACTTGTTTTGAATTGGTTTCAAAATTTGACAGTAGATTTTTTCAATAGGCCTTTTATTCTGATGAATTACTTGGTAGAGTTTTAGTTCATGTGATAATGCAAAAACTACAAGTAAGTGATGATATCGTGCGAATTAGACGATGTCTGATTTGTCCATCAGAAACGAATTACTTAACTGAACTGATTAACGTCAAGGAGATGTGAAAGTGCACAGATGCCAAGGTAAATTTTTCAAACTTTATTTGCTTGTTTTGTAAAGTTGCATCCAACGTTTGTGTACTGCAAATGTTGGGTTGAATCCTAGAGTACAGGCCGGTTAAATCACATATGCACGAACACCTGAGGAACAACTTCCAGCAG
>Ga0210059_1017808_pt1 | contig 10079 bp, 8 predicted proteins | sample Ectturendosymbi2_FD_188042 | JGI IMG/M metagenome (GOLD analysis project Ga0210059, IMG submission 188042) | Ecteinascidia turbinata endosymbiont from Florida, USA - Sample 2 (SPAdes) (version 2) | ecosystem: Host-associated > Tunicates > Ascidians > Unclassified | place: Key West, Florida...
AACCTGAAGTACTGTAGTCTATTTCCCTTTGTGCTCTGTTTCTTCTTTTGCCCGTATAGCAACCAATCGTTGAGAACTTCGCAGTGCTCAAGTTTTTGTGGATTCCAAGGATTCAAGGAAATTGCTAATTGCTCAATTTAGACAGAGTGAATGTTAGGTGCATACCGCCCCTCAACATTATTTATTTGTAAAGGGCTCGTCTAGCATTAATACTGCAGAAGAAGTGTACAGTACACACAGAACAGGCGGAGCAAATAAGCTGGAAAGCCCGGAAAATCCATGAGTGCAATTTATCTTTGGTACTGTTAGGAGTCTTTTCATTCACCCACTCCAACGATTAAAAGATTCAAGAATGTCAAAGAATGCTAAAGAAATATGACGAAGAAATAGTACAAAGGCGGAATGGACCGAGATCAAAAAGTGTTTAGGAAGTCATACTAAAAAACAATGCATCAGTTTATCTCTTGTAATGGTTGAAAACTAAACGTTATCCAATTGGACATCACCATCATAACTAACGTTTGATAGCAAGTAAAGAAAAGTCGGAAGTACTGTAAAAAACATTCATCAAAATGTTTTTTCAAAAACTAATGAAAGTGCATGGAATTCGCATCAAACTTGCTCGCTTGTATTGCAGCAAACCGCCACGACATAGCATTGCAAAGCGGTGCAGGGAAACTTGATGATGTAACGCTTGACTAATCAGTGCACGTGTTCGCAATAACGCACTGTAGCGTCACACATTGTAGTAACGAACTGCAGAGCGGAAATCATTGACGCAGTACCTACCAAAATGTTGCCATAGCAACTGTGTGCCGCCATCACGCGACCACGCGATAGACGAAAGTGACTTCGCATACTCAGCGACAGCTGATCGATGCACTTTTGACTTGCGTTTGATGGATGCACTTTTGCACTGCGTTTTCTCTATGAAAATTATTCAGCCACTAACATACACACCTACAGACGTTGACATCACACGTGCTGTCACTCGTTAAAAGAGCTAAAGCAACGCAAAGTGCATGATCCCTGCATGTTCGTCATAACTTCTTAAGTCCAAAATAATCATGACAAATATGCTTTCGTTGAATATTCGTCACAGTCTTGCATATTCGTCAACCAACCACATTGCGGCAATAGCCTTAGAGAACAGTATTAATCAGTTCTGTTCAACATTTGGGATGACGGTTCGCACCCTTTTGCTCCACGAAAATGTCATTCGCACAATCGACTAGCTCCATTGAAAAATACTCATAAAATCAAATTAGGCTCTAAGTAACGCTGTACACACGTTGTTGAACTTGCTGTAACAACTCATACCAACTGCAAAATGATAAGTACGAAAATGTGAAAGGACGTCAGCATTCATTGATTCAAGGCAGTGTGGTCCAGCTGCAGGCCGACGGGCCGTATGCGGCTGATCACAACGTTGTCAGTGGTCCGCAGAGGCACTAAGGAAAAGTCCTCGAATCTGAAATTTGTTGATACGTGTGTGAGGTTGCGTTTGTCTCACTGAATTGCTTAACCAGAATAAAGTGCATTTGCACAAGACCAATGACTAATACATTTTCTGTATGCCATTATTGTTTTTGTTTATATTTATTCTACCATCATATTAGGAGGTACCGCCATCCGCTAACCCTCCGCTGGGACATTTTACTGGATAACCTCTGTGTTTTTTCAGTCCTCTGGCGTGAATACATTTGACGCAGTGAATTTAATACCGCGAAATGATTCCATCTATGTATCCTCTAAATGCGGCCTTCTCAAAATGGTCCCGAGCTAAATTAATTGCCCATCCAACCTTTAATTAAAATGGACAATACTAACCGTATAAGAGACTGTAGAGAGCTTCTGAAAATTAGTCAGCAAAGATTGGTTTCTCAAACTGAGAGTTTTCGCACTAAAAATGTACTTGATGTTTGAAAGCACATCCATGTGTAAGAGTGCATTTTCTACGATGAAGCAAGTCAACTTTGAATACCGAATTCAAATGACAGACGAAACACCTGATGATAGTATCTGACTTGCTACCAGTAACACCGATATTGATGAAGCAAACGAAACGATAGTGTCAGTGATACCTCGACCACAAGCATGCCATTTATAGAGATTTGTAATTGGTATTGTTAATCCTTTTATCCTAAAAGGTTAATAGTTTCAGTGACGTGCTCCATTATCTTCCCTTTTTCAGTTTTAAAGCTTGCGAATTTGTTGTTTTATGTATCAGTTTATTGGAAGTGGCCCGCAACTTGCCACGTTTTTAAACAATGGCCCGTAGGTCAAACTTACTTGGCTCATGCTGATTCAAGGTATTTAATTTTATTAATCGCACGGCTGTTGCAGAATATTTCTTGCAAATTCAGACCATTTCGGTACATCTTGCTGAGTGCTCCCAGCATTAGACCACTCAACATTCCACTGAGAAAACAACTCTTTCTGGTCTTGAAATCAACCAGAACACTAAAACCTTTTCGGCCATGTTTGTAGTTGGATTTTGCACAAGAACTTCGAGGGCTTGAATTTCAAGGTCTTTATAGGGACCGTCGAAGGCTTTTGCTTTGAATTAAACTTGATTTCCACGGCTAATTAAGGAAAATTTGTTGATATTGACATTTTTAAGATTTGTGCCGAATGGCCCCGGAGAATGTTGCTCGTCGATAGGATTCAAAGGGCATAATTTTGATTATAACTCTGTTGCCGGCTGACTGGGGAAGTTACTTTACGAATTCTCAATTAGAATGTGAATACACGAGAGATGACACTTTTGATATTATACGCTGCTCCAGATTCTGTTCCATTGCTTCCCACGTATAGGCAGACATAAGTCCAACAGTGTCTTCAAACTCAAGTTGTTATTGTAGATTTCTGCATCAAAATTTGTAAGTAAATGCGTGAAAGATTCGATTCTTGAACTCTCTTCGACAACCTTGGAGAGCATGATTAAGCGGGATGAATATGTCAACGATATAGAAACGTCTAGAAACCTCAGGACAAAAGATTTATGATCTTCTTGTCCATTAAAACACAAGGCGTTCCTGTTGCAAACTCCACATTCTCTTCGTTATTCGTCTACGAGACAGCCACCTCACGTCAGAATGATAGAGAATACATAAGAATATATCTGACTTTCTGACACGTTCATCAAACTCACGGCATTTCATAAGGCTGTTCAGTATTTCATTTGCAATTTTGATGAAATTGTGAATCGCAGACGAATTGGTAGTTTTCTTCTTAATTGCCAGCTTCGTGACTTCCAATCCCTCACGGTGTATGACAATGAGCGCAGCAACACCATTTCAAACACCGATCACAACCATCGTCGCTTGACACAGCCTTGGCTTATCCATGAATTGACCGTGCTGCCATGTCCAGGCAGGTTTTTATCACGCTTTATGCCAGGAAAAGGATTTCCCTGCGGACATAAAGGCATGAACCATTTTTAGATATGATAAAATAGGAGACGCTGACCAGGTGTCTAAAATAATGGCTGGAATTGTCTCTTCTGTTCAAAACATTGTCATGTATTCGTCAACAATTAACGTTTAGGCTTGCAGCACCCATTTTTAGAGGCATCAAATTACTGTGATCTGCCTTCTTGACTTTGCGATGATTCAGAATTACACATAACTGTTTCCAAGTAACTGGTCTCCATAAAGGCAATGCAGTCAAACCTGTCAGCAAACAGCGATAAACGGCCTTTTGCGGGTCTTTGTCTGAAATTTGAAAGGAAAGGCTTGTGAGTGATTCTCATCTGCACCAGGTTCGTAATCCGCACCACATAGTTTGTCATCGGCACTTATCCTCTCCGTGTTTGTCAATTGCATATTGCAGAGTTCACATCAGTGCGTACAGTTGTAAAGATTGAAACGTATGGGTATAAATAGTGGTGTATATTGCCAATTTAACTAACTGCGGTGCGGGTAGCATTGCGGTAACTTATTATCATTACGTAGCGGGCAGCATTCTGACATGTAACCTAAGGTTATCATTCCCGAATACCGCAGATCAAATGAAAACGGTTCTTTTTCATTGCAGTGTTGAAATGAACTTTGTTACTGCTGCTGTTACACACAGATGTTGTTGGCTGAATCCTCTTATGTTTTATTAGTCAAGTTATATCAGAATGCTAATGAAATCTTTTATGAGTTTTTAATGGACGTATAACACCAGTTTTAACTTGCAATAAATTGATTGTTGAAAGCGCTTAAAGTAAAACGCTAATAGTCTCTCTGCGAAGTAAGGAATAACTGGGAGAAGACTGTCACTAAAAGTAGTTTGCTGTCCTAAATTCCAATGGCGTAGGGTGTCATTGTTACTGGGTGTGCGATGTTTGTGACGTCACACTACCACGTTTTATTCACATTTCCAATCCAACGTTTGGCAGTGAAGTTTACAATATGTCCATGTTTCTCATATTTCTACACGCACTCTCCTTATTCTTTGTTGTATAACTTAATGTGTCATTGCACAGTATTGACGTTAAAACTTTCAGCGCTTCAACTCAGGATACGCGTTGAAACAGGGGAGTTAAATACACTGAGCCAATTGCACAGTTCATAACTGCCAAACCAGCCTGTGCGAATATCTCCTCGAATACGAGAAGTCGAGCCCAGAAAGGTGTGTGGCTGGAATTGTGCACATCAGGGAAAACTTGCTAAACTACTGAAGAATTGGGAATGCGCAAAAAGTACGAAAAAGCAATTTTCACTTCTTTAAAATGTGGCTGTTAAGTATACAACTATTGACGCAACAAAACCGACACGGGCTTGCTTGAACCGTTATGGTCAATCCAGCTGAACTGCCAAGTAATGAAGATCGAATATGTCCATGGTGTATATGCTGATGCTCTTATCACAAGCAAAGGTGTGCTGCTGTCTCAGCGCACCCTGGGCTGCTGTACCCTGGATTGCCACATCAAAAATCGAAACTAGTGATGCATGAAAACGTCAGCTAATTCAAGCAGTTTGAAATGGGACCGTTTCGAGATTTGGCTCAGAAAATCATTGAGACATACATAACGTATCTTTCTCGTTTTTTTGAAATTTTTCCTTGATCGCGCGATCTGTAAATTCTCATGTCATTATTTAATCAGTTTGATTGGGCATGCTCCGCAAACCAAACCCACCCAAATATACGTCCCGGCTAAATTCACACTAAGAATACGCGACACTGTTTTTCTTTTAGATATTTCGCTGCATTACGGTGAATAAGAACTTTGTTTAAATATGTTTTGCTTGAAATTGAAGAAAAAAAATTTTAAACAGTTAGGAAAATATAGCAAAGCTTTATCCATGGCACAGGGATGCAAACTGGGCCTGAAAAACGCTCATGACCCTGTTCATGGGAAATGGTTGGTTTTTTTATAAAAACGATGTGCATTTTTAGAAAGTTTAGTCACGCTTTTCCAGATGTCAGAAATGCAGGGTGATCAGGTCGAAAAAATTGCTACTTGATCCATGCATCAAAGAAATAGTCAGCATGTGTAGCATGCAATTCTATGAAACGTGAAAATGTGTGACAAGAAAAAATGTCACGTCAAAGAACTTCTACTTTGTTTCAAAAAGCGGATTTAAATTGGAAGGAGCCATTGCTCGTCGTGATCAACAACAACCATGACTGCAATTGTTTATTCTTGCATCGGTAATCCGGCAAGTGAACTGTTTCCCTGCCAGGATTCAAGTCACACCCATCTTTAGGGCAATCCGCATGCGGCGTTGGAATAAGTAAGTTCTGAATCACTCTAAACAAAATTATGTTTAAACTGTCGTCGATTGTTTGTTCACGTAGGGACTTGAAGTTTGAGCCAACTCCTTGTCGATTGCAATTCCAAGGAAATCCCTAATAGGATGAGTGGTCAAACTAGTTGTTGCAGGAGCGCCGGTCAGTGTCCCAAATAACCGACCTGGCGTCTTGATGTTGTAAAGTCGAATCAAGGCGCAAAGTGGTTTAAGATTTTTATCACTTTGTCTGTTAGTGACTATCCAGTAGCACTCTAAGTTTGATTGCCTTCTGTGATTATTTTGAGATATGCAACAAACACATGTGAAGTCAGACCATGTGTGACACAAAATGGTTTGGTGTAGATTAATATGGAACGACAGCGCAATCCATTCACCAGAATGACCAGAAACGGCGACCAATTAACGTAAAGCATATCAGCAGGCTATCACGTTCACTGTCGCAATACACGAAACACTACAGCACTTAAATGTCCACTCTGGTCTTGTGCACTGTTCATATTTACTTATGCGTGCGTTAATTGCTGTGAACAAAACCGCCAAGAGTACTAGTGAACAGTTTATTGTTCACCAGGAAACGGTGATAAATTGTTCCGAAGAAAATTTTTTTCGAAGTTACTGTCGTTAAGATATTGCATAAGCGCTGGTGGCAGCCGTCTTCAGCGGGAGGGCCAGTGGTGCCCCCCTCATTTGAAATCGGTGGCCCCCCATTTCACGTTTGGCCCACCGGTTGCTACATACATCTAATACTGTATTTTGAAAATGTGGCCCCCCTTTCTGTTTTTTGACCCCTCCTTCTGGTTTTTGCCCCCCCCTTGCTGCTAAATCCTGGTGACGGGCCTGGCTGGGGGTGATCAGGGGCGGATCCGGGGGGTGCTTGGGGTGATCGCACCCCCTAAACCTACGAAAGTGTCCTTTGTTCACCATGACTGTATGCAAAAAAAAAAACAGCATTCTTGATAAATATTCGGAAAACAGCATTCTTGATAAATAGCCATTTTGTCGTCCATCGCTTTGTCACATCAGTGTTGTGAACCATGTTTCATCCCTCTTACAGCAGCGAAGCCGTGCTGAGGCTTGATCAGATATCGCGTTTGCTGCAAAACTTAACCTTTACGTCGCCATGTTCACTCAACCGTAGTACGACCTTTTTGCAAAATTGGCAAAAGAACACATTATGGAATTGACATATTTTGGTGAGCATGCCCAAGTGCTCTCCCTGGCTAAGCCCATGGTAGTGGTATAGCAACTACTGCTGTATAAGATGGTGCTGTACCTAGAAATCTAGCACTTAGCACTGCATTTAATATGAAAACACATTAATTCTGAGATTTGGGTTTAAATAGACACAATTATGCTAAATATTGTGATAATCAATTCAAATTTGGTCAGTTCGAAATAAAATGTACTGCTACTGATAACCACTGGACCACATGGATCAAATCAAAAACAAACCACGAGTGCAACCAGGTGCGGTAGCCACAAATTTTGATATGGGGCAAACAACAAGCGAATGTCAACCTGTAAATATTGTAATGCTTCTTGTTTTTGAAGCATCATTCATGAAACGTGCATGTTTCTGGCGTTTTCTCCTGAACAATCGCGCTCAGATTTAAGCCGACAAATAAAAACTCTGCTTTCATTCAATTGACAAGTTTTAAAAGTTTTGATAGTGAAGTTCCAAGCTTCTGCTTTGGATCAATGCCACCGTTTGCTCATAAACCTTCAAAGGCGCTAGTGAACCTCTCATTGCTATAAGTACACGATCTGCAGTATGCTTTTTGCAGCAGTGACGTGCCCTCAGGGGAGGCAAGGGAAGCAGTGCCTCCCCTACCATAATCATGAAATGTACAAAACGAATTAGGGATCCAAGATAACAAATTGAATAAACATTTGTCCTTTAATCCTGAGAAGAGGCAATAACTGTATGATTCCAATCATTTTCACAGTCAATTCATCTGAATTTGGGTATTTCTCCTTCAAGTCAGGGGAAAGTCATGAAGGGAAGCAACGACTGCTTGTGCCTTGCTTTCACATTGAGCAGTCTGTCATAAACTGTGTTGGTGAGCGTGTCCCCTGCAATTAGTCTTTCTGTAACCTTCATGTCAGCTACAGTGTAATGTTGGCGTCCACTTTTAATATATTTACTCGCTTTCTACAACCTAGATGACGTAGTTTACGTTGGTTAACAAATCGAATATGCAGCGCTATGTCTATTCTACAGCTGGTCTGACAGCGCTGCAATGATAAAGCGGCAAGACAGGCACCGACTGCTTGTGCCTCCTCGCCGGTTGGCTTTCGCATTGCGAAATTCTTTACCAAGTGAGCTGCTGAGCACGGAAAGTGCAACTAATCTCCGTGCAATTTGTATATTGCCACCAGTGTACACACTTCAGCTATATGTCCTCACATTCCATAGTTTAGCACTTACTTCGCGTTGTGTGATATACCGTACTGAATATGCAGCGTTACGCCGCTTCAACAGTTGGTCAGGCATACAGCTACAGACATAAGGTGGAGAAGGGAGGAAGCCAATATATCTGCGTCAATGAAACCGTTTCATTGTTACGAGATAGTTATGCAGTTCTATTGTACTGATACGGCATCACTGGCGTGACCGACAAGTCGCGTTGGGGAAAATTGATATGAAAATGTGTGAACTACAACAGGATTTTGTGACATGACAAATCTGCCAAGAAGCCTCAACAGACATGAAAGGTCAACAAATCACATTCAATACCAAATTTCTACAAAAACGTTTGGAAGCAGAAGGATATATTTGGCTTTGAACGAACAGCGGAGACTAAATATCAGCGTTCAAAATGCTAAGGTAAGGGAAAACCGAGAGATTTTAAAATACCTCATTTACCTCCTCAGGCTTGCTTCCTAGCCAAACAGCAGTTAGCATTTCGTAGTAACCAAGAGAGTTCGACCTCCTCCAGTCATAGCCATTATGTGGAATTTGTACACACCCTTTCCGAGAAAGACGAAAGATTAGCTAGACATTTTGAGAGATCTACTGATTTTTTTTGCTTCTCAAACAGAATTTAGAACGATTTAATTGAAGCGATAGGTGATATTAGACAAAATACAAAGAAGGAAATAAGTGTAGCCCCATTCGTTCCTGTAGAAGTAGCGAGACAACTGATGTCACAAAGCTCAGATCTCTGCCATTTTGCGTTATGTGGCTGAAAGAGAGTTGCCTTGTGAAGGAAGCGTTCTTAAGAATTGGGATTTGATGATGTGAGTGCTGTAATGACAACGACCCGCTGCTATATTTTTAGCTGTCCTACCTGTTTCCATTTATTCATGTTTGTTTATTTACACGGCGTACAGCTAGTATTATTTAATCAGTTTGTGAAGTAAATTGATTCGTGTTGTTGCGCACTAGTGCGCGGCGCAGGGGCGTAATGAAGTTAGATGGGGCCCGGGGCAAGAAGCAAGTTTGGCGCCCCCATGGTCGAACCTGAGGTCTTTCGGAAGCAATTTCGGAAGTATTGAAGAAAGTGCATGTGATATTGAGACTTTTCAGCGCCCAGCGCAATGATTCGGTGCCCCCTGCAGTGAATCGACGCCCGGGGAATTGTGCCCCCTAGCCCCCCCATCGTTACGCCCCTGGCGCGGCGTAAACCAGCGGCGCTGTGTGCAATCGTGCTTTTAATTGACATACAGCAAACCTCGGTTAATCCAGATTCGAGTAATCCGGATCTTCGCCAAAACCGGATGCAACTGGTGGTACGAATGATTTCCAACGTTTTTCTTTATAAAAATCGTCCGTTTATCCGGATTTTTCATCCGGATCTTCGCCAAAACCGGATGCAACTGGTGGTACGAATGATTTCCAACGTTTTTCTTTATAAAAATCGTCCGTTTATCCGGATTTTTCATCCGGATCTTCGCCAATACCGGATAAAATCTGCGCGTTTCACATCTCGTAATCGGATTTTAATCCACTCGCACGCTGTTGTGTTCTTAAAGTGCATTCACTGGTCTCTAGCAAAGATTCGACACCTCTCAGGCGCAACGCAGGCGTGCTCACGATCACCAACGAACGTTTAGAATTATCATAGCATCCACCGAAACTGCGTGCAAATTCGACTAATCGCAGAGATGTTTCTTACGTCACACACGGGCATAGCATATTACGTTGAACACAACGCTCAAGGTACGCCGCCGGACCACGGTTTCAGTCTATTGATTAGTGTTGAGTGCGCGTATGTAGAGTGTTATTCCTGAGTATATTGTACTCGTTGACATGTCTTAGTGACTGCTTATGGACCAGTCGCAGAAATCTCTGTGTCAGTCCAAAAGCCCAGATTTCTCGCAGTCAAGTAACCT
>Ga0210059_1017809_pt1 | contig 10079 bp, 4 predicted proteins | sample Ectturendosymbi2_FD_188042 | JGI IMG/M metagenome (GOLD analysis project Ga0210059, IMG submission 188042) | Ecteinascidia turbinata endosymbiont from Florida, USA - Sample 2 (SPAdes) (version 2) | ecosystem: Host-associated > Tunicates > Ascidians > Unclassified | place: Key West, Florida...
CGGCGGGTATTAAACAAGCCGCCATCGAGCCTGTAGTTGATGCGAACGCCATCTGCAGCAGAGATGTTGTGACGAAAGTCGAGAGTCACTGCCACAAGGAAGAGGTTGAAAATAACAGGTGCTAGGACGCAGCCCTGCTTAACTCATGTATTAGCACCAAAACGCTTCGACATTTCTCCTCCCTGCACGACGCGGGTACTCATATCAGTATGGAATTCCCGTAAGATGCTAAGAAACTGTGGAGGGCATCCAAATTTGCCCAGGACTTGCCACAGCAGATCACGATTGAAGTTAACCACAAGGCAAATTTACATCACGTACAACTCCTCGAGGACCAAGCAATTATTTTCTTATGTCATGTAAAATACCCAAACATCTTTTCGTTTTAACGGAATGTTAGCCCTTCTGATTGCTTGACTTTCTACACATATCAGCATCATGCATTAGTGTGGCTGAAATTGAAAAAGTAATTAGCTACTTGATTGTTTTGTTGCAGACGTAAATACCCCTTCCAATTCTAACCCATTTCGAATGATGAGTTCGCTGCTGCCCAAATGAATTCGACTCTTCACAGCCTCCAACTCACTCTTCTTTATCGTTTGAGCGAGTTCTTTAAATCCACTGCTTGGACGCACTAGATCTCGGGGCAGTTGTTGAGCAGCCATTTGGTAGTCTCCTCGTCCAGAACCGTCAGGCCGTGCAGTCCATGGGGAGGTCAATGTGGTGGACATTGGAGAACAGCATGGTCGACGGCCTGTTCTTCTGCGCGTTGGAAATACCATCGCTAATGAATTTTAGCGCGTATAGCCGTAAGTGGTCAAAACGCTAAGTGCCACCAGTGTTCGAATGTCAGCGCCACTTTTGTTGGCGCTTTTTTGTAAAAAATGTAGCTCGACTGCTCGAAACCTTTTAAAATTGTTGTTTTCCCAGGGTCTTAAAAACGCGGCCCGCATGTGGCCCGAAAGGGCATTTTGTGCGGCCCGCTACGCGTTTTGCGAATTTTCAAATGATCAACATTTAAGTCATTTAGTTTATTCACCAGTGTTTAAAAGTGCTCGGGCAGAGAGTGAACAAATTCCTTTTAAACGAACGTAGAGACTTTTAAACGAACATAGAGATGGCTAGAAATTATTTGCCTATAACCAGGGACCGAGTTTGCTAAAAAAGTTTGCGGGGGACAATCCTTATTGTTTGCGTTTCGATCACGTCGTCATGTTCACTCAACCGTAGTACGACCTTTTGGAAAATTGGCAAAATGGGGGGCACATTATGGAATTGGTATAATTTGGTGACCGTGACCCCCCTGGCTACGTCCATGGTTGTGGTGTTGCAACTAGTAGTATATACGATGGTGCTATATCTAGATATCTAGCACTTAGCACTGTATTTAAAATATGATAACACGTTCATTCTGAGAGTTGGGCTTAAATAGACACAATTATGCTCAACAACTGTGGTAAGTTATTCAAATGTGGTCAGTTCCGATGAATAAAATGTACTGCTACTAACAATCACCGCACAGATCAAATCAAAAACAAACCACAAGATCTTTTGGCAATACTAGCAGTGCAACCGGGCGTGTAGCCAGAATTTTATCAGGGCTGGGAAAACAACAGCCAACCGAGTTCCAACATTTAAATATTTTAATCCTCCTTGTTTTTAAAGCATCATCCATGAAACGTGCATGTTTCTGGCATTTTCTCCTGATCATATGTGTTCAGATTTAATCCGACAAATAAAAAGTCTGCTCTCATTAAACTGACAAGTTTTAAAAGTTTTGATAGCGAAGTTCCAAGCTTCTACTTTGGAGTAATGCCATCATTTGCTCATAAACCTTTCTTGCAAAAGCGGTAGTAAACCTCTCAATGCCCAGTATTGCCCTTGAGCAAGAAGTCATCGCGGTCGCCATTACGACTGCGCTTGTTATACTGTATTTACACGCTTCTGATGTGCACCAACACAGCACGTTCAACCGAAGCCGAGCAGCGGCTTTGCTTTGAGGCACTGACTTCCGAAGTAGGCCTTCTACAAAACTATCGCGCATATAAGAAGTGGATCCTGTTGTCTATGGAAAAGAAATCCTTTCTCAGCAAGGAATCAGACACTAAGATCTTAAAGAGTATATACTTCGCCTACGAAGTAGCAGTGTCGTGCAGAGGGGGGTGCAAACGGGGCGCCGGCCCCGGGCATCCACGACAGGGGGGCATCCAATGAGTGAAATTACAAACATTTAAAAACTGTAACTAGATGACTTTTCCTGTTGTAAGTCTACCAATACATGCTGCATGGATTTCATTTTTCGAAACTTGTTTTTTTGTCAACACTAATTTTTACGTATTCAAAGCTATCAATTCTCAGCTTCTTCATTACCAGAGACATACACTCTAGGTGTGCGGCGCGCACCCAATCAAACTGATAGTGACGTGACTTGTTTCAGATCGTACGATCAAGAGAAATCACAAAAAAGATTGAAAGATAATTAGGCTTGAGAAAAAACAGTTTTTGAAACAAACGCCTGTTTTTTAAATCTGTTTTCTTGTTTTTTTTTAAAGAAACAGGTTTGTGTTCTTTTGAAAAAAACACAAAAACCCCATTCTGAATTGTTTTTATTGCATCATGCAATGTCACCATTTTCAGAATTACACAATAATAACTTGTTATACCTATTATGGCATTCAAATCTGAAGGTAAAAAATGTCCCTCATCTTTGTTTTTGCAAAGTGTTGTTGGTCAATTCACTCCAAAGTGGCTTGGCAAGAATGCGCGCAGCAAACAGGGAAAACCACTCCCATACAAACTATGCAATTTCACGTCAAGTTTATGTTCATGCTCTGCTAGTTCAGCAACTATAAAGGCCTAGTGTACTTTTTCAACATATGGTTTGGTATGGTCCAACATCAGAAACAGCTTGGATGCAGAGAAGGCAGAAAAATTGAATAAAAGATACCGATTGTACAGAGCTGAAGAAAGTAACTAGTAGAATTTACCGAAACTGTTCAAATTATTCTTCTCTTTTTTGCAAGTCCTTCAAATTTCGTTACTGTTCGTTTTGTTTCATTAAAAAAATGTACAGTTAACTGTACAAGTGTGCTGGTTATTTTACTTTTTACTTCATAGTACATTTTTCAAAGGAAAAGTAAAGCGCGGGATTTTTGGTGGGTTTTATTGTTTTTTATAAGTGGGCTTTTTGAAAAAATGGGTGTTTTTATTCTAGGTTGGGTCCAATGCATCAAAACTGAAGACAGTTTTGGATGTTTAATTGATTTTCTGAGCCAAATTTTAAAACTGTACTATTTCAACGTGCTTGATTTAGCTGATTTTATAAAGCATCACTTGTTTCCCGTTACGTTTTTTGTGCTAATACCGTCGCACTCTTGTGGTTGAAATATATGCTTCGTTTCGAACTTCGTCAATGATTGGCAGTTCACGCAGATTAACATATGACAACCATATAATAAAAATCGAAAGTTTTCTTTCGTATTTCTCAATTCTTGTGAAGTTTAGCAAGTTTCAAACTTTCAACCCCGGGTGTCCGCCATCCCAGCCGCATACATTCTGATCGACTGCTATTCGACGAGACATTCGCGCAGCTTTGTATTTTGCAATTGTGAACTGTCCTGACGTAACACTGAGGATGTTTTAACACGTTGCGTTGCCGGATATTTCTGTAGGTATGAAATGCTCTGTCTCAGGATACCGCTGATTTATTTTCATTACAGTGAGCCTACAACAACAAGTAAAGAGAGTGTAGAATACTATGCACAGGGACGCCGGAGAATGGAGGCATGGCAGGGGGCATTTCCCCCTCCGACCTTTCAAAAGGGGTGCAATGGAGGCTGAGGTGTCTTTTCATCATAGGTGTAGGAGCAGGCAAATTTTTGAGAGTGCGAAGGATTTTTGCCCGAATTTCCCCAAACTTGCCCGAAAAGCTTTTTGGGCAATTTTTCCCACAAATTTTCTCCCACAAAGATCATGAAGACCTTTTTTGGTGTGACCTCCAACACCACTGCTTGCACTCCCACCTCCAACATCACTGCTTCTCATAACAGTATCATAGGTAATTTAATGGTTTATCAAGATCGACTTGAAACAAATTAATTGCAGCTATTCGGAAACCCGAAAATCCAGAATATGCATGTTGTGACAACAAACTTCGCCAAAACGTTGGTTTGCAAACGTTAACCCTGCTCAGGTAACCATAAAAAACTTTACGAGTCGGGAAACCATGGGTATTATGCAACCCAAAATTTGATCACGGCTGCCGGGGTCACGAGACCCCCATTATTTCCGGTCAAACTATTTTTGAATTCCTGACGCCCATTTTTAATCAACTTCACAATAAAATCGTATCTACATAACGAAACACAGATTGCATACGAAGTTTATACACTGTACCCCCTACAACTGTTTTTTCAGGGGGTAATTTTTGTTTGTCCGTAAAAAACATCATAAGCGTTCGAGATCCGTTTTTTCTTCATATTAAGTCAAGGTGTAGGTCTCCTCTTCTCAAAATCCATCATCCAATGTCATATCTGTCAAAAAAACATGTTGCAGCTCAAATTAAAATTGCTGTTTACTGTACAACGTCTTTTTTTGCAATTTTTGTAACGTGGTTTGGTGTGCAGTCTAATCAGAAGCAACGCTCGGCACTAAAAAGCAAATAAATCTTAAAAAATGTTTTCTGACTGTAAAAAATCACAACTATACTGGTAAGTCTTCTTAACAAACCAAACACGATTGTTTGCAATTAACATAAATAAAACTACACAAATGCCATGTTGTGAATAAAAGCTTGCTACTTGTCTTACCTGCAGGATTGCAGTCAGTGCATATACGCACAAGTATGGCATGATCCTTACCCAGGTTGGTGGCACCTTGTGCAGATTTGTTTCGTTTTTCTGTCTCTGCTAGGAGGGCAAATGAACCTCCGACGCGTTTGTGCTTTTTTTCCTTGATTCACCATGTCGCTGTGGTACAGGATTGAAGCATTAACTCCCGCGGCATTCACCATCCCATAAAATATAGCCATAGGCCATCTTTTAGTCATTCTGCTGCAGGAATTGTTGGAGCAGATTTGGTCAAAAGTGTCCACCCCTCCTTTTGTCTTGTTGTAAAACATAATTATTTCCGGCTTTCCCTTTTCATGAATATCAGGGTGCCTATGCATTGATGAAAGGAGGGTAACAAGTTTTTTTGATGACTTGTTTGGGCAACACCGGGTTAGCAGAGTGGTGTTGTCATCAAAAAGAAATGCACACTGCCTAGGTTAAAATCTCGTTTTGTCTGTCATTTCTTCAGGAATTTCCTCTTTATTTTTCCGAATAGTCCCAACGTACGTTAATCCTTTTTCCAGCAATTTTTTCACCAGTGGCACTGATGTGAACCAATTATCACCAGTTATGTTTCTTTTGCTACCGAAATAAGGCTTGCACAACTCAATAGTCACGTGATGTCCCAAAGCAACAGCATCTGGTGGTTTTGTCTTCTTTCCCAAGTATGGCATGGCATTCAGCATATAACTGCTTTTAGAATCACATACCATCATGATTTTCAAGCCATACTTTGCCGGTTTGTTTGGTATATACATCCGAAAACCACATCGGCAAGTTTATGCATTCTAACATCTCCTAAAAAGTTTCAATCTGGCATGCTTGCCTGAACAGAGCAAACAAGTTGAAGTCTGTGTGGATGCGCGCCTACCACTGTAAACAGCAGCGCTCTCACTTCCATGCCCAGATTGTTTTGACAGCGCCTGCTTGCATCTTGCCGACTCAAACTATAGTTTGTTTGTTATGGTGGTTTGCTGTTGGCACTTTATAACTACTAAGGTCTTGTAGCGCCACGACTGAGTTTGTGCAATTCCTGTTTCATTTCTCTCCGAACGATTTTGTGTTCTGAGTGTGTTCTCTGCAGCTCTTCCGCATACCGTGCGCCTGGTAAGAAGGCTGCAGTACCAATTTACAAGGTCTTGGTAAGACCCGGCCGAGAGTCGAACTCCCGACCAACCAGCACCGAAGCGGGCGCACTTACCACTAGACCACGGGCTGGTATTCAAGGAATTTGCAGAAATACACCAGACGCTTTTATTCTCAAGGTAGGTGTACCTGAGGCGGCTTCAGGTTTCGCGCAGCGTTGGCAGATTAACGCATGAGGCAATTTCCGCGGTGTGCTCTCTCAAATTTTACACACAAGAGGAAAATTTGTTTGGTAGACTGTTCTAAATCTAAAACACATCAGGAAACTTAGGGTGGAAAGGTGTTTAAAATTTCGTACAGATCCGGTAACCAAGGGTGTTGCAGTACCCATGTACCCCCCTACAGGCTTTCAGGGACATTTGTGTGAAATAACTCTGGCACCATTCCATTAGTCTCTGAAAATCAGGAAAAGTCTTGGAAGCACAGGTTTCTAACATTTGTCTCAGTATATAAAATTTACAAAAAAGAAAGGGGATGGGTTGGGGTCCACCCTGGTTACCTGAGCAGGGTTAATATGACGTCATATTGTGACGTCACAAACAGCGTATATCCAGTAACAATGACCGCTATACGCCACTGCTCAACACTAGAATTTGGTAGGGGGGCATCCAATCAAGCAGTCGCCCCGGGCTCATATTTACAATATGTAACCGTGTTCGAAAAACAAGTAGTTTTTAGATAAGCTACACCTAAAACCTAACCCTAACCGTAACCTAACGCTAACCCCTAAACCTAACGCTAACCCCTAAACCTAACCTCTGAACCTAAAGTTAGGTAAAACAAGTGATCCCATGAATTGAAACATGTAACCGCAACTTCCAAAACGAAAGAAGCAAAGGTGAGAGTCGAACCGAAAACCTTCACAAAATCAAACCTCAAACATTCCGCTGGGCTAGAAAGTCGGTGGCTATTGAATGACAAATTGAGCGTTTTGTCGGAGTTGCTACTGTAGAAACAACATGTTTTTCGAATAGGCTTACATTTTGTAAATATGCGCCCCGGGCATCACCAGACCTCTGCACGCCACTGCGAAGTAGGCATCATGAGCTCTCATTCCAATAGAATCCACATATAGAATGGATCCTGTGATAGAATGGATCCCGTTGTCATCTAATTTTTGAGCGATTAATCCACGTATGTAGTTGATAACCGTAAACGCTAGTCTTTCAACGCGTTTGAAAAATGTGTAGATTTTGATAATCTGTAAGATGTTTTGGCTATGTTCAACCTATTCAGTAAAACCTTTGTAGTTACTTTAACCTTACTTCGTTTATAATGTTTGATGAGGCTTTGCTAAATTAAACTGACTGTATTGAAATATAAGATGGAATTAAACTGTAAACACAATCGTAACCCCAGTATTACAAAACGTATTGACCACGCTCAGCCACATGTAAAGATAGCTTAGCACTTCACGTAATTACTTGTACAAATCACGGGCTTCTCGAAATTACACTAACTTATCTGCGGAATTTGAAGCCCTAATGGGAAAAAATTCCAATTTAGTTTCATTTTAGTCACATGTGCTTTGCCAACAAGAGAGATTGCAAGCTCAGGGATGGATATTAGGGAAGGATAACGAGGCAGTCGCCTCGGGCCCCTATTTTGAGACATACCGTGCCCCCCCTTGAGAGCTTTGCATCATTGTTAAGTCAAAAAAATTATGTACCACTGTAGAGCGACATTCAAAGAAGCTCTGAAGCAAGTCATGTTTTTATAAAGCAGAACTTATGGGAAAATGTGCCATAGGAGGCAGCCTTTAATTATGTTGCTGCAAAACTTTACAAATTTTTGTTCCTTTCGTATGTATCTTATACGCTCTTGAATTTAGTTCATAATTTGAAAAGTAAAACAAATTTAACTCCTCTATTCACGTAATCCCACATCTAGCTTTCACAATGGCGATGTTTTAGGGCCTCTTTATGAAAAACTTGCCCCTAATCTTGCTACTTACGTTAGATTTTGATGCTGACTTGTCTCGTTGCAGTTAAATGATTTCAAATAATTTATGGTAGGATAGGGTGGCAATTAACATCAGATGAAGGTTGAAACACTGAGCTTATGTACAGCAGGTCGAGTCTAATATCTTGAAAAGACTGATTTTTTACTTGCCGGCAAGGTAAAGGGAAATCATTGATGAAAACGTTATACGGCTCCACATAATTGTGATTGAACCGTCACAATACATGTCATCACCAGGGGCGTAACGACGGGAGTGCGAGGGGGGCACAATTCCCCTGGCGCCGAATCACTATGGAAGGGCCGAATCACTACGGGGGACGCCGAATGAATGCGGGGACGCCTAAAAGTCTCAACAATGTCACAAGTCCTTTCTCTAACTTAGTACATTTGCTTCCTGAAGACCTCAAATTCAAACATGGGGCGCCAAACTTGCTTCTTGCGCCGGGCGCCATCTAACCTCATTACGCCACTGGTCATCACAAATAAATATTTAGAATGAATGTTATTGTTGCTAAACAGTGACTGGGGCGCAGTGAAGAAGACTTTGAAACTGAATCGCTTCTTAGCCAAAGTTTGAGCTTCAAGAGATATAAAATTTATCTCAACGCCATATTTACGCGTGTAATTTAAAGACTGTGCAAAAACAAAAATCTTCGATGTTGATTTAAGGCTACGCTGGCACTGGAAACAAGGATAGTTTGCATTTGTAACACCCACGGTTATCAGGGAGGAATTTTCGATGGTTTTGAAATGAAGCTTATATGACCATTAGGTGGTATACAGCAAGCTGGTGCGCCAAAAACAGCTGCGAAAAGCGTTACTCCAATTATTTTTACCTCCGGTCATTGATGATTACAAAAGGTCAGATCCAAGTTTCTATTCGACTAAAAGCTGAAGCAGGATGGGTTCCTTGAGGAAATTTCGTTGATTTGCACTGAAGTATTTCTTAGGCTTATACTTCAAATATTTTATTAAATTATAAACTTTAGAATTGGGGGTGGCATTGCCCCGCTGCCCTCCCTGGCTACTCGTCTTGTGGCAACCGTATTCTGATTGCGGGCTACAGGCCAGCGCAGGAAATCGTGATGGAGCGAGAAGTTCATGTGCACATCGATTCGGTAATTCAAATTAACCAACACAATTTTCAACAATCATTACAATTCAGTTTACCTATGAAATCTGCACACTGTGTCTACAGATAATCCAGTGATAATGTTCATTTTTCTCTTTTATTCCCTGGTTTTATGCTGGGGAAACGTTTCCAACAGTAAAGTAACATGAAATTTGCACAATTACATTACTTTTTATCACAAAATGTTGGGGGGGACAAAAGATAGTATGTCCCCTTGTCCAGAATTTGGGGGTATATGTCCTCCCCATAAACTCGGTCCCTGCCTATAACTCACGATACCTTTCGCAGGAAATAGATATACAATCTGTTTCTACTAAGGTTGAGGTACCGCCATTATTGCGTCAGCGTCACAATGCGGTCTTGTCACAATGCGGCCCTCGGATTACTTTGCAGGTCCTAATTTGACACCTGGAACAATTTGAGTTAAAGACCGTGTTATTCCCACCACTGGATTGAAAAACCATAACTAAAAAGTAGAACGATGTTTGTAATCACCATGCCGAACCTTCTCCGCCAATTCTCAGAAACAAACTCGTTTAGTTTCGTCAGGCAAATCTGTAAACAAAGTTCTGCACTCATAAATCCATAAAACGTTTCGAAGGTTTAATTCGAACAAGAAGAATGCTTTTCATAAAAAGTCACAAACAATGTACAAAAAAAGTTTACAAGCACAAGTGAAATCCAGCACTGCGGGTAGCAGTCTGGGTGTCACGAGGCAACACGCTAAAGAGTAAACGGAACGTAGGAATGCAGAATCGGCATTGGGAAACGCGAAATCAGATTATCAACCAAACACAATGAAAATTCTAAAAACAGTCAGGTCAAGCCAGGTGTTTCGCAAAATTGTACCGCTTCTTGTTGCAGTTGTAGGTCTATTATGTTTTTAATTTAATCGAAATGGTAGTATTGGAAACGTTCGGTCAAAAATAGAACCGTCGCCAGAAAGTTTTCAATAGGGGGCTTTATGTTTGTTCAGAGGGGCTTGATATTCTGAAATTTGATAAACTCCA
>Ga0210059_1017811_pt1 | contig 10078 bp, 5 predicted proteins | sample Ectturendosymbi2_FD_188042 | JGI IMG/M metagenome (GOLD analysis project Ga0210059, IMG submission 188042) | Ecteinascidia turbinata endosymbiont from Florida, USA - Sample 2 (SPAdes) (version 2) | ecosystem: Host-associated > Tunicates > Ascidians > Unclassified | place: Key West, Florida...
AGTCACAATTGGTGAGCAAAAGGTCTGCCCGGAGTCGGAGTCGTTGAAATTTTCTACGACTCCGACTCCTCAGGTTGAAAATCCTTCCGACTCCTCGACTCCGACTCCACAGCCCTGCTTACAGGTCTGGAGGTATTCATCTATGGTCAGGGCCAGCGCTACCATTAGGTGAACTAGGCGGCTGCCGAGGGGCCTGGGCCAAAGGGTGCTCCAAAAATACAATGTGTGGTTCAGGAAGTGACGAATGTACACCAAAAAAGATAATGAACGTGATGAAAGTGAATGAAACACACGTTCATGAAGTTTATGACAAGATAAAGCCACTGCACTATTTCCGGTTTGTCGCAGAAGGATTAATATTTTTCCTATTAATTTAAAAAACCTAGGCCTACTAGGCAAGCTACGGTAATTTTTGTCCTTCGTAACAGAAAACTGGAAATGCTAGTTGCTGAGACACTACCGAAACTTTTTATGTGAGCTAACTTTTATTGGCCAACATATTTTTAACATATCGCCATGTTGAAGAAATCGTCCAAATCTTTACACACATGAAACTCACCAACCTAACCTTACCTACATCCAAGTTGTATCAAAATTTTAAGACTTCCTGTGAATTAGTATTGCACATTTGAAGGTTATGTTATAACATGCTTTGTAAAAAACAATCTGCAATAATAATGATCAATAATAAACAAAGTAACCACTTATTGAAACACCAACTCCGGCTCCACTCCGGCTCCGGCCCTTCCCTTAAAAAAAATCAACTCCGGCTCCACTCCTATTTTCGAAAATCGTTAAGACTCCCCCGGAGTCCACTCCGACACTCTGGCTCCTGTACACCTCTGATAGCCACTTCCAACCAAAAAAAGCATGTCATTTTGTGACCCGATCCATAAAAATAACATCACATGTTGCGCACTTTCAATGGGAAAAACAAAAAAATAGTGTGTAATTTGCCGCCAGAGGTATAGCCCTGCTGTGGTCATTTTTCCATTTGAACGGTAGTGCATCTGGCTTTGTCCACTTATAACACTGAGTTTGTGGCACTAGTATTGGGTGCAATGAACCTGGTCAAGTGGGAATTCCTGCTGTGCGAGTGGTCGTCGTTTGGGCTCTCAGCATTGTTGTTTCAGCTCGGCTAATAGAGACGATTCTTTTATGGGAAAACGTTTGATGTTATCTAGAATATTTTTTTAATAAGTTTTGAAAATAGGACACAGGTTTGCCATTTGGGTTAGGGTTTTAGGTTATATGGCAAAGACGATGCGCTAATCCAAGGATATAGTCCTTGTAGTTGCAATGTAACCAGTTCAACCAATCTGGTTCAGTTAATTGCAAAAGAGCTCCAGCATTCAATCAGTTGGTAAAATAAAGAAAATAGATTTTTTAACTCTGAGAGGAGATCACATTATGAAATATAATAAAAGTATGTAGCTTACAAAAACTGCAAACTCAAACTGTCTTTTAGCAAAGGTTGACTGTATAAAACTTTAGGTAGAATTTCAAAATTCTAACCAAAAAACTGTAGCTTTAAATGCTGAAAGCGACCGATTGATTGCCGAGTGCCACTTGGTCGATCGCGTCTGATTTTGCATTGGATTGACAAGATACCTAAAAAGAACATTTTTCAAACAGTATTCAAGAAAGTACTTAAAAATTATCCATCAATTGGTTGGTCACGTATATTCTTTGGTGCCTATTGCAGTGGCTGACCATAGGCTAGCTCGGCAGATTATTGCGTGGCAATCATGATTTAGGTGAAACAGACACTTTGCCTTCTGTCAGTGCATCAACGGCGATGGTGCACTGTATTTGCACATGCGAAACTTCAGCATGTGATATTGTATTTGTGACTTTATTACCGACCGGCCGATCGCGAGTTATCAAGAAATTTTCTAGTTGATCCCTGTCGAAGACAAGTTGACTGCCCATGAAACAGACTATATTAGCTTACACAACACACACATATGCCATTCACCACAACAAACAAAGCAGAATACCAGCGATATAAGAGCAGCTCGCTACTTCCACTTGGACTGAAAAAATTAACGATAACACGAATTACCATTGACTGTGATGAGTGCAGCACATACTGACAATATAAAAAGCATAGCAAAGAAAACACTGCCACAATCATTTGTGACATCTTGAATCACTGTCAGGAAAATTTCGTCATAGAAATCAAACCAATATCCTGATCTTGTCCTGATCCAATTTTTTTTTTGAATTAATATCCAAATCCAATCCTGATCTAAAAAAATCGCAAGTATCCTGCAGGATATCCAGTCTTGATCCTGTCCATACTCACCTCTGTTTTAAACACAAGCATGCGTTCGTGTCGGAATGAATGCAAAAAGGTCAATATTGGTCAGTACGTTAAAACAATTATGATGTGACAACGCATAACTTGTGCTCGTTATCATTTAATAGCTAAGGAAGACATCCTAGTAAACAGCTGACAGATACTGCTCATACAAATGCAGCAGAAATAGATTCACTGAAGACGTACTTTGAATTTCCTTGTAAAGCTTACAAAAACTTTTATATCTGATATGTGAAGCCAATTTGTTTCCAGGCCCCAAAATTACATTTCGCGACCCCAAACGAGGTCGCGACCGATAGTTTGAGAAGCCCTGGCCTAGCTATTTAGATTATAGGACCTACCACCTAAATTTATGCAACAAAGAGGTATCAGCCGGTACGCAACATAACCAACATTGGTGACCTTCGCGAATATCAGAGCTCTGTTGTGCATGCAGACCGTCGTCGATTGTTACGACACCAGACTGTATAATGTTTTTGTGGCCTATCGTAAAATTTTTGTTTATGTGAGTGCTGTGACGCCTGTTACTTGCGTAAATAAGATTTTGATGAATTTGGTGTTCAAATGAAATCGGCATGCATCGAATAAATTAGTCTGATGTGCAAAAATCGTCCTTTAAAAGGATCTTTTGCGTGGAGGGGTGCTGGAATGGACCTTGCCTAGGACGCACCGGAAAATTTAAGATGTACAAAGCCCAAAGAGAAGGTGTTTGTTTACGTTCAAACTGATCGTGCTACGGTTGACTGAGCAGGATGACATCATAAGTTATGAGGGGGCCCTAAAGATAGATCTTGCCTTGGACGCTGGAATGGTTTGCACCGGCCCTACCTATGGTTGTCATGTTATTGCCCTTCCATTGCCTGCCAATCACCATCATCATGCATGATTGCTAGGTCGCCAGCAAGTACATACTTTCTGGAGACGGTGGTTGGCAGGTCAGAGAGGTAGATGATGAAGAGAAGGGGTGCCAGGACAGATCCCCGTTCTAAAGGCGTCGCAACCTGCTCCGTTTGCCATTTTCGGTGGTAAGGTTGAAGCTGCGATTGCCAACCATCTTCATGATCATGCGATAGAGGGTATCGCATTCTTTGTCCCCTCATGGCACATAGTTCTTACGAGGGCCACGTGGGATACACTATATGGCCGCAGATCGCAAGCTCTCGCAAAATCCTTGGTAGGCCTATGCCTTCTGGATGTTTTTTTGTGTCCGGAGGTGGCAATTTCTCAACAGATTCACCTGTAAGCAGGCAAAAGCGCTTCAATCAGCCTTACGAAAGTTCCAACGCTTTCCCCGATCGTTGTGGGCAGGAACCTTGAGTCTCGGTGACGTTATGAAGGAGGGCCAGTGTTGTAACCGCGGAAACGTTCCTAGAACACGTATGTCCGGCAGTCGGTTGCCTTGGCCGAAACTTGCGAAGCCCAGGTCTGGATTGGTGCCGACGTTCCATCGGTGAGAGGAGAAACTGCTTGCTCCCTTCGGGTCGAACAGCAGTGCAGCAAGGTTGTTGGATGTCTCGAAGTGACTCGACATTTCTAGTGACTCGATTCTGGCTCAACTTGACCAAGTCATGACTTGTCTCTGACTCCATTCGAAAAAATTTCAGATGACTCTGACTCGACAAACGTGACTCTGGCACATCACTGCACCTAATTTGGTAGCATATGTTATGCTAGGCTGTGAATGTAGTCTGCCACAGACAATAATTGACACGTTTTCCCCGTACGTTCGTATTATCCAAAGATATTTATCCCTGAGTGGAGTGAATGCTCATATTGTGTTAGAGGCCTTACAGGTCAAAATAGAACGTCATTCCAACGCTGCTCCAACTACTGTAGTTTGTCCTTACAGACAAAATATCGCAAAAAGTCATTGGTTGTTTTGTAAAGCCAAATTGCAAATGTGCAGCATACTCAGATTTATTTTATCTGGTATCAGGTGCATAGTGTGGCTCATAATTTGCAAAGTCGCTTGCAGCCACTGAACAATATATTTTGTAATAGGTTTCGATTTTGTGTTCACGGATCGTGTTGCTTTTTGCGATAGCTTACGAGATGTTTACTATTTCACGTTGAGCAAAACTGTTGTTCATGTGAGCACGGAAAAAATCTTGTAACTGATATTGGTAATCAATGGTTACCCTTTTCATTGCATCCTTGTTGCTTTATCATGGGTGTTGTAGTACAATGTTTGATTTATATCCGCAGTTAACTTGCGAAAAGGTTCCTCTTCTTGATCATAGTCGCAGTGACCAGTAGTGCAATTGAGGTTGAGTCACAGAGGTAAAACTTAGCTGAAAGGGTCCACTGGCAACTGCAGTTGACCCACTAGCCAACACTCAGAAAAAAACATGAGAAATGATGGCGAATCCGAATGTGGATGGCTATATTAAACCCTTAATCACTGGAAAGATTTCGGAAAACGCAAAAAAAAACAACAATGGGCTGAAAACCTAAAACACAAATACAAGCTAGGTTGCGTCCCGGATTTACATTTAACTTTCCAGGGGGTGATTTGCCCCTCTGCCCCCATTTACATCATGGGTAGTGACCTAGTAACCTTATACTTCAAGAGCCTTAGTTCGGTTTAACCCTTGCATGCCCTCAGAAACCACGATCGTGCCGTTTGAAGTTGATCGGTCAATCAAGCAGTCGCAGAACTAGTGAGATAGCTAAACCTCAAAAAGCCACAATTGTGTCTTACGCGAAGGGATCTTGAGCAGATACTATCTGCGGTTAAGCTGCCTATTTATGTTTCTCAAGATAAAGTGTGGTTGCGCTTTTAGTTAAACAGCCAAATTTACAAATGTTTTTTAGTCAAAATATTGCACTTCTACTTATCACTGAATATTTTGCTATCGCAATAAACGAAACCTACCGATAGCAAACCGAGATCGAATTCGCAATATGACATTTCCAAGATTTTGACACACGTCTCTGTCATTAGTGTCATCATTATTCCTGCACAACCATGAAACTATACTTGAGGTTTGAGCATGTTTATTTGAACCGACTAAAACGGTGATAAACGAGTCGGTTTACAGTCATCTCAATTTTTTGAATTTGCATCTGCCATTTGTTTTTATCCTCCCGCGTGGCCCCCTAGGCAAGCAAGCAGAGATGGGTGCACGCAGACCACTCGCTACCCTCCGACAGGAATACAAAAGTGAGTATAACAAAACTGAACTGAAATTCTGTTTTTCGTTCACAAACTTGATGATTTTTAATTTATATAAATTTAAACAAAGGTTTATAAATTTAAAATTATAATCGGTATTAGACGGCATTGCAAGAGGAGGAAAAAAAGGAATTGGAGAAATTTGCCTTCACCTATCCTTCGTTGCTGCGAAGGCGGAAATCAGCTTTTTCAAGGCCAAAACTGAACTACACTTTTCATAACTGAGTTTAACCTAAGTCGAAGGCCCGACTGAAACTTATTGCAATGAATTCTATCTCATTTATAACAAAGCAGAGAAAGTTTTCTATAATTCACCTTTCGGAACCGGTTCGCACCGAACGTTATTTTGTTTAAAAATTATTGGTGCCGAATTTGTTAACTGGCGCCTCTTTTTTGTCAAAAAGTTGGATATAGGTCAAAAATTTTTGTTAATGGTTTCCGTCTAGTTTCATTTATCGTATAGCATGCTTTGTTGTGCTATCCTTTCTGTGTCAGACTATGTGTTGTTTTTAGACAGTGTTGTAAAAAAGCTTACTGTGTTTTCTCCTAACTAAAGGTGCTTTGACCTGATCGCGCGAATTGGAAACTTCCAAATAGAAATCCAGGTAAATCTGTTTGTCATACTGATTTTCGCAACCTGCCGGATGCATTCGATTGTAAGCTGCAGCTTATAATGTTTTTTTTTCTTCATTTCGTGTGGCTTACAATCAAAGGGGGCTTATATTTTTGCTCTTTATCTTATCGAAATTTCAGCCTTTGCTTGGATACTTTTTGTCGACCAAAGTCTCTGTTCACATTTTCTTCTCTTTAGCATCACTTCATCACAGGAGGGATTATGATGAACAGGAGGCAGTTGTAGTGATGTAAACATCATTACCAGTGTTGCAAAAAACGCGAAAGTATCTCCGAGGCTTAGCTAACCTATGTTCAAGTGCGGCTTCCATTAATTTTTAGCACCATTTCGTGCAGCTTATAATCAAGGGCGGATAAAAATCGAATGAAACGGTATTCAATGGACTGCATTCTTAAATGAGTACGTGTTAGGGATGTGAATTATTTAACTAAGCATTTCGATCGTCCAACTCTCAGTCAACGCTTTTCTGTATCGCACTGTACGCATTTCGTACACAAGCGCTTCGTACTTTTACTGTGGCACAAACTGGAAAACAAGTTATTCTGGGTCGTTCATAAAAGTGGCAGATCATGCCGTTTTCTAGTCCGGCATTAGCAGCTGGCTTCCTGTTTATGTAGTGGTCTTGTGACAATGATAAACATTTTGCAACACATGTCATGTTTGTCACAGGATGTTCGTGTGTTGGTTCAAGAAGCATACCGGTAATTTTGTAAATTTAGGACATTACATCAACATTAGTTCGAAAATGGCTTACCTGAAAGGGGACACTGTTGTAGTCTTACCGTTCTGATGGAATACGATAGCATGCGAATACGTCAAGCATTAAGTAAAACACAGTACATGTAACAAATGCAATATTAGCATCTAAAGGTTTGAATCGAACCTCTGCACTGACTATAGACTCGAACTGCGTTTTTGAATAAGTCCACATTTGTCAAATCTTTTCGTGTTTGAAACGGGATTTAGGTCACCTCTTTTCCGAATAAAACTTGGTATCACTCAAGTCTGCTATGGTAGAGACTCTTAATGATTTTTTAGTACGTTTTGTGAGGATGTATTTACCAATGATATAGGCAAGACCGCAGCCTTCGTGGCTGAGAGCTGGTTCAAAAAACGAAACCGAGAATTTGCAATAAAAGCGGGACCGAGATTTAAAACGTTAACATTTTTGCTGGTGCTGTCTCTTTGAATAATGGTGAAACAACACATGGCAATTTGACAAGATTTTAAAATTTATCCAAAATTTAGCGAACGACCACACCGAAAAGTTGATTGACAGTCCCCAAAAGGAAATTACAAACTCACAACTGTTGTCCAGTTTGTGTGCTGAGTTATGAAATACATGCATGTTGAATGGGGTTGTCAATTGTCCAAGAGCGGAAATTTGAAGGATAAATGTACCTTGAAATTCAATTGCCCAAAGATGCCAAAAAATGTTCATTTTTTCAATTACTTTTGCAAAGTGATGGTCATAACTGACATTTTGTACATATAAACTTTATTTCCAACGTGTATACTTTCGCTCCACGCCTTTTTGAATAAAAACCACGAAATTTTTTGGCAACGTGAAAAACAGGTTTCCCCCAAAACATGTCACAAGACGTCACAAGTGCGCGAAACATATCTCAAGAGATGTATTGCTGTCTTTCGAATCCGACAATGTCTTCATTAACTCTAGCGCAGTCTGGTCGCGGGGTATGGCCGATCACATATTCAAAAGCCGTTCGTGGCAGTTGCGAGCAGGGTTTCTCTCAAGTGTGCATTTGTTATGGATGCACGATGTTTTGATTTTATGAATTGCATTATAGAGAATAAAAGTTCACAGCAATATGTCTTGCTTAATACAGAAAGAAATCGTGCACTGGTCTTTTCAGTTCTGGGATTTACTTTCTGGAACCTGTCACCAGAACTCAACTGTAAAGTGGCACTGACTGAAATTTTTTAGAGTCAGATCTTATTGCATTTCGGTCAGTTTCGTTACTACAGCAGACAAGTGTGTGACAAACGGTTGGCGGAACTGGACAGCCATCACCGACTACATTAACGCTGAATGGATTTACAAGAAATGGAAGCATCGGTTTTTACTCCTGCAAATTCTCAAATCCGACTTGAAACTTCTTCAGGAGTCTTGCAATTTATTTTTGTATTCGTCCACTTTGTGGTCCGCAATTGCCTCTTCACGAAAACCTTTCGTTCTAATTCTGACATTGGGAAAATAACAGAGTGTGTTTAAATACGTCTCTGAAAATTTTTAATTTTGTTCTGAAAACTTTAGTAGTCAATCTTGAGCTTTAGGTTCACTGTCTTTGTTATCCAATCGTGTAGACTCCCTGGTAACTAACCTTACGAGCTCGTGTAAACGCATTGGTGAACGAAACAAACATTAAATATGAAGCAAAAAATCTAACAATTTGAGATATTGCTAACAGCTGGAAGAGTCACACCAAACATGACGGCCATCCGCATGCGGCTCGCGAGCCACATTGCTATATAGCTGGGGCTCTAAACTACGGCTCGTGGGCCAAAAGCCACTTTGTCAATGATGAAAAAGTAATATATTTACAGTAATAGTAATATATTTACAAAAAAATTGTTCATTTGGAAGAACGTAACATATCCGGAAATAATCACATCACGTAAGATGTCCAGTTCTCAACACGAACTGTTGTGTAGTAGCCTATATGTGGCCCTCGGACAAAAAAGCTTGGAGACCCCTGCTATATAGCTTCAGCGCCACTGTGGCCTTTCTGTTTGCGCTTTGCAATATAACAAATACTTTGGTTTGAAGACGGATTGAGCTGGAGAGTCAATGACAAAATTTATTCGCGGGCCGTAGGTTGGAGATCTCTGATTTCAGATTTCGCTAAACATGCCAAATTTGTCTTTTTGTGTCCGGTGTGAGCTGTCTACGGGTTTGCACTTGCAACAAAAGGCAGGACAAAACCACATGGCCATCAGTCACTGTTGCCAGGTGCGTAGCCACGAGGGGCGATAGGCACCGTACTCCTCTCAAATTTTGAACTGCAAATATTGAACGGTTGAGCAAAAATTGTCATGAACGCCTACAGCCAATTAATCATTCCACAAAGCTGTAGATAGTTGGTATTTTGCCGAAGTTTCTGCGTTGCAGCCAACTGTTGACAGTGCGGAGTAGTGAGTACCATACAGTAAACCTCCGTTAATCCGGGTTCGGTTAATCCGGATTTTCGCCAAAACCGGATAAAACTGGTGGTGCGAATGATTTTTAACTTTATCTTTATAAAAATCTTCGGTTTATCCGGATTTTTTAATCCGGATCTTCGCCAATACAAGATAAAATTTTCTCATTTCACATCTCGAAATACGGATTTTGTGCACTTTCACGCTGTTGTATTCGTAAGTGCACTGACTGGTCTCTAGAAAAGATTCGGCAGCTTTCAGACGCAACATAAGCCTGCTCATGATCCCCAACGAACGTTCAGAATTATGATAACAACAGCCGCAGCTGAGCGCAAAATCCGACCGATCGTAGAGACGATTATTACGTCACACATGGGCACAGCATATCATGTTGAATATCACGCTCAAGGCACGCCGCCGCACCACGCTTTCAGTCTATTGATCAGCAGGGACGCCGGAACAGCGGGAGGGCAGGGGGGGCAGTAAAAACGTTGAGGGCAATCATGGCCGTAGTCTGGGTCAAATTTTTGCCGAGGCGAATATGTTGGATTACGTCCTCGGTTGTGTATGTTGTTAAATGTAGTTTAAGAGACCTAACATCCCGCACTTATTTAATCTAGGCCAGGGGTCTCCAAACTTTTTTGTTCGAGGACCACATAAGCTGTTACTCAACAGTCCGGGGGCCACATAAGCTGTTACTCAACAGTCCGAGGGCCACATAAGCTGTTACTCAACAGTCCGAGGGCCGGACATCTTACAAAATGTGATTGTTTCAGGAAATGTTTCT
>Ga0210059_1017812_pt1 | contig 10076 bp, 7 predicted proteins | sample Ectturendosymbi2_FD_188042 | JGI IMG/M metagenome (GOLD analysis project Ga0210059, IMG submission 188042) | Ecteinascidia turbinata endosymbiont from Florida, USA - Sample 2 (SPAdes) (version 2) | ecosystem: Host-associated > Tunicates > Ascidians > Unclassified | place: Key West, Florida...
TTTTTTGCTAGGTGATTTCTGTTGGTGCTGTCCCCTTGGACTTTGCCGATTTCATGTAGTGGTAATCGCGTTGCCATTACACATCCTTGAAATAAATGGTCAACTAACATTTAGCAATGACTTCTTCACTCAACCACTGGCAATGAAATAAGTAAGGCGACAGCACTTTTACTGTGCAAGCAAGCTAAATATAATATTCAAAGCGTATAACGAACCAGCCCTAGTGAATGGACGATGGTACGTCACACTACAGAGAATCACGATGAATGTTCAATAAAATCTGGTTTAAATTTCCAGAGCGTGTATCCCTGAAGACTTTGGTGCTTCGTTCCCCCTGCTTTGGCTACTCGTACCCCCAAGTGGTACGTGTACCCCCTGTTAAGAACCACTGGCTTAACGCAACTGCGCAGTTCGCTCATTTTCGATCCTTTGCATGCAGAGGCAAGTTGCGAAACGGATTGTTGTACTCTTGGTCTTTATTGCGTAACAATAAAACGGCAATAAATCCTCAAACATCTACTTCAAGTTACGGTAGTAGGCGTTTGACCGCATGTGAGCAGGAATCCCACTGAGGTTTTTTTCCACCCAGATCTGTTTTTCAGTCGACCTGGCTGTGTAGGTTTAATTGTGAAAAATCGCGTTAAATCTGTGTCTTTTGATGTGATAAATTCATTAGCAACTTCAACTAAATTAATCAGCAATTTCAATGTGTTCAATAATATAAAGATAACTTTACATTACAGTGTTTACATGCGCACATCAGGTGACAAAGTACGTATATCGGATGAAGCAGAACGTGTTCAATCTGTTTCATATTCTCATATAAGATCATTGTCAGGGTTTATACAGTGGTGTAAGGTAAGGCAAGCCAAGCACTGGCCTCGAGTCTCCCTTTTCAGGGTCACCACTCAAGGTATTTCCTCATTTTTGGTGAAAAAATTTATTATCCGTTCATATAATTTTTTCCGAATCACATCATAATTAAAGTAGTCTGCCTTCAAAGGGGCCCTCAAGAGCAATTACAATGTGTAAGTAGGCTACTCTGCTTTTAAAGGGCTCCCAACAACAACGGTAATGTGCAGGTACTCTGCTTTACAAGGGCGCCCGACAGCAACTGCATTGTGCAAGTACTCTGCTTTCAAAGGGACCACAATAGTAACTGTAGTGTGTAAGCCAGGGGCCTCAAACACGCGGGCCGCATACGGCCCGAGAAGGCGTTTTGTGCGGCCCGAGATGCTTTCTGGGAATTTTCAAATAACCAACATTTACGTTGCCAAGTGTCTTGAAAAAAGGCGGCTCGAAATAATTGAATCAAACCCGAATGATACCCAGTGCGGTTTTTGTCCCGGCCGTGGCACTACAGACCACATTTCACTCTCCAGAAAAATTTTGAGAAATCTTGGGAGTATGCTAAAGACGTCTTCACATGCTTTGTCAACCTCGAGAAAGAAAGCATACAACCGGGTTCCTTGTGAAAAGCTTTGAGGTGTGTTGCGTGTTCATGCTGTTGAAAGCCGCCTGTTACGAGCCGCCAAGTCACTATATTTCTGCTCAGACGTTTGCGTCCGTTTCGGGAGAGTCAAATCACGACCGTTCACCATTGTTGTTGGACTCCGACAAAGATGTGTGCTGTCACCACTCTTTTTCATGGTTAACATCAATGGTTCTCAACTTTTTCGCTGAAGGGAGCCAAATCCAGACCTACGATTTTGTTGGAGATCCTCACTAAAATTTTTTAACACACTTCAATTCACACGTTTTGTTTTACAGTAGAACGAAGTCTGTTACACAAAATATTAGACGTTTTATTGAAAGACTGCTGAGGGCTGCACAAAGGGTGCCTGGGAGCCGAATGTGGCCCTCAGAACCGGAGTTGAGAACCACTGGTCTCATGAATTGGATTGACAGTCACAGTCGAGTCGACAAGGGTGTCACAGTCGGGAACTACAGGATTAACCATGTACTTTTTGCCGACGGTTTGGTACTGCTAGCATCTTCTCCACAGTTTTCAGCATGCATTCGATCGGTTTTCTGCTGTGTGAGGCCGAGCCGGAATGAAAATTAGAGTTAAAAATACCGAGGTACTACCCTATGTCTCTCTACAAACCCAAGGCAGTGTATGCTGCAATGAACTACAGCAGGTGGAGACGTTCAAGTACCTAGGAGTGGTATTTACGTGTGACGGAAGGAGGAGCCCCAGGAGATTGGTAGACGGATCGGTAAAGCTAACGCAGTTCTGCGTGAGATTTATCGCTCTGTGGCTACAAAACGGGAGCTTTCAAACACCGCAGAGCTGTCAGTTTTCAAATCGACCTTTGTTCCGATCCTTACGTATGGTCATGAATCTTGCGTAATGACCAAAGAATACTAACTCAGGTGCAAGCACCAAAGTTGTTTTTTTTGAGAAGAATCCACGGTGTGGCAAAGGGGCGTACCAAGGTTAGATTGCGCCCGGGCCAAGAAACAAGTTTGTCGCTTCCACATTTGAACCTAAGCTATTTTGGGATTAAATGTCCTGCAATGAAGAAAAAACTTGCGACATTTGGGACTTTTCTGTGGCGCCCAGTGATTCGGCGTCCGTTGCATTGTACTCCCCTCGTTACGCTCCTGTTGTGACACTTAGGTACAAAGTGCGCAGCTGTGAAATTCGCAGTGCCCTGCCTCCTTCGCTGTGTGATTTCAGATCAAAGAACAATACAACCCAAAAGACGATTTGAAAAACAGAAAGGAGGTAAACGAGCTCTAACGTACAAGTCTAACTAACAGTAAGTCTTTGCCATGTTCAATACAACCTTGTTTCTTTGAGGTAGTAAGCCAGTGGCTCTCAAACGCCGTGTCGCGAGAACTCTACTACCTTGCCGCAAAGCGATAGCGGTAATTGAATTTTATGGCTCGAATGTGATGTGTTAAACAAGACCGAAGACCTACATAGCGTATGGCCGGCAGAAGATTTCTCTGCGGTTTACGAGAGCTTTTCAGAAAATGTTGCAAAAGCCAAACTTCGGATAACTAACTGTCATTCCAGAACTTTTTCCCAACTACAAAGATATAAACTTTTGCATCCCGCGGCAAATTATGTTGATCAACCTGGCCCTTCGAGCTTTCTGAATTGTGCGGGTCTGGGATGACACATCGCTATATGGAAATATAGTGATTTTTAAATGACAGGAGCTGCCAAACTTTTCAAAGTCTTGAAACTGTGTTGCTGCATAGAAAAGGTTGAGAATGACAGCAGTCCACTGTGTGAATGTGACTCTTTTACATACCCATCACGAAACTGCAGTGAGAATCACTCGTTATACATAAATGGTTTCATAATGCTCAGCCTCAAACTTTGGTTTACTATAATCAACGAAGAAACTATTTTCGATATTGAAACTAACAGGTGTCTCTAATTGCGTAGGTAGAAGCAATGACGAAATTCCAGCCAAGTTGGAAGCAGTGCCAGTGAAGTTGCAGCTACTTCGTGAATACAAACTCAGTTCACGTGAATATAAGTCTTGTGCTTGTATTGCGGTGGCTTTGAAGCTACAAACGTTTTTTCATGGTGACGCTCCATTTGCAGTAGTTAAGGTACTTTTTCAACCAAGCCCTCTTCCTACCGTCAGCCCTACGTTGTTAATTTGACAAGTGCATTGCGTTATCCATTCCAACCTGCGGCAATGACTCAATGTGGGAAAGTCCACAAAAACCGTAGGGCGTCATGAAAAGCTTTGTATGAAAAAAAGTATAGCTCTCCTGTTTTTAATCGTTTTTGTGGAAGTTCGTGACGTTCTAGCGGCATTGTTTCGTGTTCAATGTTCCCTCACTATGTTCGCGTTGTTTTATTTCATTGTTTTCTTTCGTTATTTCTTTGGTTCTTTCTTCGAAATGAAAGCACGATTTTCATAATTCAACGATTTCAGTAAGTGGTAAAATGTGTAACAACCAGCTGACTTTTCCAAGGCACTGCCATTCATAACGCGGTTCTTTTTCTCTATCAGGTATGAAAATCACGCTTGTAGGAAACTTGTTAAGATAATCATCCTGCATTTATCATGACTGTAAGCGTTTATAAAAGTTTCGTGCATACCGTTTACTTAAATCCACACATTACCTTTATCTTATGCAAAAGGCGCAAAAATTTGTCTAATGTTTCTTTCAGCCTGAACGAATAAACATTATTCTCAGTTTAACTGAATATCGAAACAATGGACGAATTCTAGGCATAAACTATAATCGTAAGTAATGGTATACAACAGTGTAAAGGTTAGCCGGTCATAACGTGATTTCTGCGGAGAATTCCACAATGTCAGTAGGTACACAGAGTCGCAAAACGATTTGGAAGAAGAAGCTACAGTAAACCCGAACAGCACAGGTGATAAACCCTGGAACGTTCGGCTGGGGTGCAATTAGAAATCATTCTTTGTTAACTTCGCCGCAATCAGGACTACGGTTTTGTTATAGAGAAAACGTTTTTTAGAGTAGTACACTGGCAGTGAATCTTTGAGTGGTATGAAAGCTGTTAGACTTTTCTAAGGCAGCATTTGCCAATTGCAGAACATTCCGATAGTGGTACTTTCTGTATTATTAATTCTGTAGGACCTAATAGTCCCTGCAAATCAAAAAAACGTTTGCAAATACATTAGTTTTTTATTAATGACAAACTGTCTTTGTGACCGGATAAAATAACTTCGCGGGCCGTAGTTTCGAGACCCCCGGTCTACGTTCTTCATCCACCTTGTGGATTTTCACGATTGAATGTACATTTCAAGCTACATACGCAAAAATATAGTAGTGGTAGAAACGTCCTTTCCATTTGCAACAAGCAGCGCAACAAACATACAAACAAGATATTTGCAAAAATACATTTTGTAAAATTATCAGAGTTTTGAAACATTGAAGTACTCGTGTGGAGTGTTTCAAATTTAGGCTCAACTATTTATTGTGGTAATACTACAAAACTATGTTTTTTGGCCTGTTTTCAAAAATCCATGTAGCATATAGCTTAAATTCAGTTCAGCTCTTGAATGACAAGGAACACACAAATACTCGAATAAAGCAGTGCTGCGATGCCTTTGCAAATGCACCGATTTATACAATGCTTGGGGGGGATGGGAGGCTGCGAAAGACCAAGGGCCATTTAGGTTTTTAGGTCATTTAGGCTGCAAACCTCCCAATTACGAAGTTATTTTTCGTGTAAGGGAAACAGCAGTAAGCATACGTGGTTTGTTCTGAGTATAAAGTTCAATGTGCGAAATGCGGTTATATGGTTTGTTGAAGCAAGATGCTTTGTATAGGCAAGATCAAGCTACCAGAAGAAAATCGTTTAACGTTGTCACATTGAACATTTGCTGTTTCCACACATTTGAAATATTCGTGAAAGCTAGAGAGGAACCCTGGGCAGAAGCCACATTTACGTCAACAGCAGGTGGCGGCCACCGCGATTCGCTGTGCCAATTAAACCGTCAAACAGCTGCACTGCGAAGGGTGATCGAAATGAACGATGGGGCAAGTCTTCGATCTAAGCTTCGCCCACCGACGACTTAGCGAAGGGTTATGTGCGCTTCTGAACAAAATGCGCCCCACTGCGCCGACATATTACGAAGCACAAGCAACACTGGAGCTCGAAGCTCTGGTATTTTGTTGGGAGTTTGCTCGTTAGGGTTGAGATTCTTTTTGACAGAGAAAATCAAGAGAGGTAAAATTCTCAACATGTCGTTGCAAAATTCTGAACGTGCCTGCAAAATAGCTTGGTGACTTTAACGCCAAGTGAATGAAGCTTTTGTGACAAACGTTTCGAGTGGCGATTTTTTGAAAGTAAAACGCTAGGTTTTCTGGAAACGCAAACCATTCAACCATGGGCGTCGAAAGGATTTTTTCCAAGGGGGCCAATAGGGATTTTCCCAAAATTTTTACCAGGGGGGGCCAAAAGTGGTGAAATTTGGTTTTTACCTCTATAAATTGAAAAAACAACCTTTTTTTGCTAATAATTTCAAAATCCAGGAGAGGCCAAGGCTCCCCCTGCCCCCCCTTCAGACGCCCATGCATTTAACCAAGACAGATGATTTCAACGCATTACAAAACGAGGCTCTGCTCGCCTCAGATTGTCGGATAGATATTGCAATCAAACAGTTCTTGAGCAATGATCTATCGTTAGGTGTTTTATTATCTGGCGAAAAGGCACTAAAATGACTTCGACAAAAAGCTGCAATCGCGACACATCGTTAGTACACAAAATTTGGCAGTTGTACTAACGAGCATGCAATTTGCAGCAGTAGTGAATTTAATTGGTTGTTGTGACCATCGAACTACGAAATGACCACTCGGCCTCCTCTGCCCGCGAAGCAAACAGCGGTTGTGATTCGGTCGATGAGGCCGCCCAGTGCCGCGAAGTCGCCGATTGTGAAGACGTTAGAAGCTCCTCCCTGTCCAACAATCTGGTTCAGTTGTTCCTGAACTGCGCCACGGATTCCGATGGCGATGACCTGCGCTTTGATCCGGAGCGCCCGGGCCGCTTCTCTCACATCGTCTTGCGAATTACCTGAAAAGCAAAGTAGCACGACTTAGGCAAGCTCACCTCACGCCAGCATTCGGGAAACCGGTTGATAATTCACAAACGCCTTTTTTTTCATACAATCCGTAGAGCTCTCGTGCGTTTCAGATGAACTGGTGGTCCACTGTGAACCGCGAGAATTAAATATATTTCAAGCTAAACTATCCCATTGTTTCGTTTCATCTAATGGAACACACTGATCAATAACAAAAACTTAGACGTGACATTTAGGCAAGAAACGAAAAAACAGTATACTCCATACTTGTGTCGCGTTAACAAACCGCCAACCTACCATCGGTTATGACAATAGCGACTGCCGGCACTTCCGGTCTTCGCCCATCGGTGCCACGGAATGCGTTGTTGGCGGCGTATCGTATGGCCTGGCCCGTGTTGGTTCCGCTTCCATCGTATGGAACAGCCCGGATCGCTAAACATGACAATGTAGCATCAAGTTCAGATATAATCAAAAACTTTTTTTGCATCCAATTTGTTTGGGAGGGCAGTGAACTTGTGCAAACGGTGTCAAATTTGGAAGATCCTGAGGTAATGCTCGAAAAGATCCAACCATGCTTGCACGCAAGACTACAAAAGCAAATTCAACCAGACCATATTAAAATCTTGTTAAAATTTATCAAAGGCATGGTGTTTCTTTGTATTTAAGACTTTAACTATACAAAGAGTAAAAATAGGGGTAAAAAGAGCGTAAGATCTGAAACTAATTTTTCGCACTCATTTAGAGGGATTTCAGTTTCAAGAATTACAAACTAAGAACTTGGGCGAATTTTATTAATCGCCACCATAAAATTCATAAGGACAGACTGATAAAAAGGCACAATGACCACAATACAAGAAAATAGTCGATCTAAAACAAAACTTAGAGTTTGAGAAAGTTTCAAAATTCAGACAACATTGTGATAGTTTTAGGTAATCGACCATTGTATTGAGAAACTAAGGGATACGTATGTAATATTGAACTTTTTACCTCACAAAATAAGAAAAAATGTGAGATATACGTACATCTGAATGCTTCATCAAAACTTCAAATTACCCAAGTGTTACGCCCTATACATCGGCGAGACCCAGCTTCACAAGTTGTACGTTGCCCTTGCACTTACCAGCCACGGTATCAGCGGTGTTGTTGAAAGAAGACAGTTTGAACTGCTCGTCAACCACGGCGTTGTAGCGAATGAAGGCGACCTTTCGAAAGATGATAACACTTTTTTAAAATAAAAATAGGAACAGTCATTCAATTTTCTGGAACGTCTTCAAGAATTTCGTGAAGCAAAGAGACAAGACGCACCGAAACGAAACCATGTTTCGCGCGTGACGTCATTGACGGACGCAGCATGGTTTGAATGTGAAGTGCAGAGCTAAACACACAGCACTCAAGAAACGCTCCGCCTACCTTGGTAACGAAGGGTCCGACTTTGAAAACTTCAACCATGCGGATGATGAAGTTTCTCATAATTTCAAAGTTGGCGCTGCCAATGCTCGAAGAACTATCAACGATGAAGACGACGTCCATGACTGGAGCGGTCGGGCATTGCGTGAAGTTGAGCGCAGGCGTCTGAGAATGAACGTCAGGTTTATCCCCCCAGTGATCGCAGGGTGCATATTAGAGATGTCATGGGCTCACATTTTTTTGACCAGGACTGACCCATACCATACACATTGTAACAAACTCGTGCCCCAACCCGTACCCGTCACCCCTACCTAAATTTTGGCCCGTACCCCGCCCGTAAAATGGCAGAGTCTATTTTGCCTCATGAATCAAAAGCACTGTTGGAGCTATTATGCCTTTAGCCAAACAGGGTTGGTCGAAGTGGTGACATGACAAGTTCGGAACGCATGGCCTGCTTAGTTGACCGTTACATCCACAAGGGCCTGGTCAGATGGACGAGTGTTGTCAAGGTTTCTGTGCTGGCGAGCTTTTAGCAGCCTCTTGCTTGCATTTCGTTAACTGTAGGGTAAAACCTAACTGTAAAATCTAACCCTTTGTTTCTTTGTATATCGTCACGTGGCCACTTACCAATCATGTTTTACTAAGGGTAGAATAGTCCCAGTACTGCTTTTGCCTCACGAGGCAAAATAGACACAACCTAAAAAGAACATCTTAAATGAAATGTAAACTATCTGCATCAAATTGCATTTTTTCATTTCAATAGGGGATATTCAGTGACAATGGGCAACTCTTACTGACTTACTCTTGTATTTACCGGTATATGAAACACATAAGTTCAGCGATTCAAAACATTATGCATTCAAGTAGTTGCAATCGTGGTGATATCCTGAAAATCTGAAAAAAAACGTCATGGAAGAATGGGAAAACAAAACTAACATTGGGATAAAGCATCTCAACAAGGCCAAATAGTGACTGTGTGAACTGGAATCAAGCACGTCTGTGGATTAATCGCAATAGAGAAAAATAAAGTGATTTACATGTCTTGGTAAAAAAAGTGACACATGTGTAATATATTTGCATTTCTTTAATACTATGCTAACATTTACAAAGTCTGGATGAAGACATGTAGCACGACAAATAGGCTATCCTTTCTTTTTTTCTTTCAAATATCCTTTTCGTTCAACACAATTTTTGCTACGGAGTCTTCATTAAGTATTTACATATTTTTGTGGTGTAACTGTAATAAAACAAATGGCTGTAACAAGTAAAAGCAAGTGAAGAGATATATGGCACGTTAAGCACATAAAGGAAGCAATCAGGACCTTGTCGGTTTATAGCGCTTGTACTGGCTGGACAGCAGTTTTGTTGGCTCGTCTCCAATGATTAATTATACAGTATTGTGAATGCGAACTATTCTGTATTGTACTCTCAATGATTCAGTTTAAAAGAACCTAGCTTCCTAAAAACCTACCACCTGTCCTATGAATACTATCTTATTGCACACCGCAAATGAATACTATCATACTGCACGCCGCAAATGAATACTATCATACTGCACACAGCAAATGAATACTATCTTACTGCACACCGCAAATACATACTATCTTACTGCACACCGCAAATGAATACTATCATACTGCACACCGCAAAGGAATACTATCTTACTGCACACCTCAAATGAATACTATCTTACTGCACACCGCAAATGAATACTATCTTACTGCACACCGCAAATGAATACTATCTTACTGCACACCGCAAATGAAGACTATCTTACTGCACGCCGCAAATGAATACTATCATACTGCACACCGCAAATGAATACTATCTTACTGCACACCTCAAATGAGTACTATCATACTGCACACCGCAAATGAATACTACCTTACTGCAAACCGCAAATGAATACTATCATGCTGCACACCGCAAATGAATACTATCTTACTGCACACCGCAAATGAATACTATCTTACTGCACACCGCAAATGAATACTATCATGCTGCACACCGCAAATAAATACTATCATGCTGCACACCGCAAATGAATACTATCATACTGCACACCTCAAATGAATACTATCGTACTGCACACCGCAAATGAATACTATCATACTGCACACCGCAAATGAATACTATCAT
>Ga0210059_1017813_pt1 | contig 10076 bp, 2 predicted proteins | sample Ectturendosymbi2_FD_188042 | JGI IMG/M metagenome (GOLD analysis project Ga0210059, IMG submission 188042) | Ecteinascidia turbinata endosymbiont from Florida, USA - Sample 2 (SPAdes) (version 2) | ecosystem: Host-associated > Tunicates > Ascidians > Unclassified | place: Key West, Florida...
TTTACAGAACAGATGGCAATGGTGCTACTGTACACCAACTTGGAATTTTAGTTCCATTTGATGACTGTTACTTTACCGAGGCACTGCGCACAGTACACTTCGCAGTTTAAAATGCGGAATTATGCCCTGTCTGGCAGATAACTAACAGTCGTCAAGTGGGGAATTGTGCCGTGTTTAGCAGTTCAAAACGCGGAATTATGCCGTGGACAATGTGCTGTTTCAACTTCGTTACTTATTTGACTTCACTCTCTGTTTTTTCACATCAATAAGATTCATTTGGTGAATGTCCCAACCGAATGATGCATAACAAACACCATTGGGATGATAAAAGCTTCATGACGCCACAGGCTAACAAATCAGTTAAGTCTTTACGTACAGCGCCCAGCGGTATCAGGACCAAGAAATTTTAGAACTTCTAGAAGCATTTCTATATCCCGCAGTTCTACAAATCTTCGTACACGACAGCTGTGAGACATAAAACATAAAACATGTTCACAACTGCATTGCACAGTTCAAAGCAAACATAAAAATGGCCGCGAGTGCAGGAAACCTTGCACGATTGATACAGGCGATTATGACGTCACACACGCAGTGAACAAGTTTAAGACAACTTGCAACGTACGGGCCCGCAACAACATCGAATTTACGTTTCAACGGATGACCGCTGGTTTGCTAAACACTGAAGGGTTTCAGAATTTAAAATACTGTCTTAGGAGCAAGGATTTTTAGAACATCTAGAAATACTTTTGTATCCCACTGTTCTACAAATCTCCACATTCGGTGTCAAGCTATAACATACCAATGGTGACAGGTAGCAAGCATGTGGACAGAAGTCGAGTAGGGCGGTAAACTTGCGGATATTTGTTTGATGCGGATAATCGCATATTCCGGTTAAACGCATAAGAAAGCTTGGCAAATTGTCTATGCGATTAACCGGATTCGTCTGTACTTGGCAGGAGCGATTTTTTAGTCACCGGCAACATAATGGGAAATCATTGATGAAAACGATAAGGGTCCGCATATGTGGTTGAATTGTCATGAACGTCACAATGCATGTTTAACATCGCAAACAAATATCTAGTATAAATGCCATTGTTGCTAAGCAGTCTACTGTGGCGTAATTCAGAAGACTTAGAAACTGGATTGCTTCTTAGCCAGAGTTTGGGTTTCAAGGCATATAAAATTTATATCAATGCCATATTTGCGCGTTTACTTTAAAAACTGTAGAAAAAAGCAAAATAGATGATCTTTATTTAAGGCCACGGCAGACACTGCAGACAAGGATAAGTAATATTTGTGGCACGCTGGAGATATCAGAGGTGAAAATTTTGCTATGATTTTGAAATGAAGCGTACTTCAGCATTAGGTGGGATGCAGCAATTTGGTGCGCCAGAAACAGTCGCGAAAAACGTTGCTCCTAGATTTTACTTGCGGTTGATTACAAGTGATTATATTCAAGTGTGGATTTCACTATCACCAACTTCCACACGGAGCTAAAACCTCGGGCAAAGGCAAGGGTGTAGTGCTGAAAAACGAAGTCTGGGAACGCACTCAAAAACTGTCATTTTCCAGTGAAACAAGTGTCGGAACGCGACAAAAGAAGTGGGGAATTCACCCAAAAAACTAGCCAATGTCAGTAATTCCACATTTTCATTAAGGTGCTACGCAAGAGATGCAGCAGCTTGTCATTTGTTCGTTCATGCAACGCCTGGAGCTACACACAGGAAATCTGAGTGAAAACGTACCTCTTCAAGTCAAGTTACTATGAAAAAAGTCTGGGAACGCGTTCCCCAAGGCCGCAGGCACCTGATACGTTCGGGGGGGGGGAATATTGTAACTTGTTGCTGTACCTGACAGCAAAACACGCTTTTGAAAATTTCGGGGTGGGAAATTGCCCGGTTGTCCCTTCGCTGGTTGCGGGCCTGACGTTCTCGCACCTAGAAATGTGTGGTAACGCCATTACCACGCATTTTCGACCCACTACACTTCTGGTAAGGGTCCACTAGCGTACGGAGGAGGGCCACTGTGCCATGGCCCCCCCTCAGACCTTAAAAATAAAAAATGTATAAACAGTATTCGGCAGTGGCGTAACTAAGGGGGGGGGGCATCTGCCCCCCCGGCGCAGCATTGTTGGGGCGCCAGATTGATGTCGGAATGTTACGCAATAATTACGAGATTTCAAATGTCAGCGGATGTTGTAAATTCCGATTTACAAAATGTCGATTGCCTGCGACTGCTACCAGTGATGGAGGAAACTTATTATAGAAGTGGGTGGGCCTAGCGCCTGGTGTGAAGGGAACCATTTTAAAGTGGGGGTCCCAAGGCCTGGTAATGAAAATTTTTTAGCAGAATTATCTCAGTCTTGTATTTTTACACATTTGCTTGTCAGAATTGGATGGGCCTGTGCTTACCCGGCCCCCGGGTTCCTCCATCTATGACTGCTACCCAGTTGCGAAATCTCGTCAAGGTCACCATGGTTCGCAAAGCGAGTAGTTACGAACCTAAGTGACGTTTTAAGGCGGATAGTCTGCCCCACAATCAGCGCCCGCATGCGTTTTTTCTTACGGCTGCGTCACAATGCTTTCAGTTAGCCAGGGTTGCAAATTGTCCGACTTCGCTCTCACTCTATATCTGCGTGACAATGGGACGGAAATCCAGCGTTCGCAGTGCATGTTCTATTGCTGTACGTTCAGAGTCGAATTTTCATTTTCGGGGCCCTAGGCTATTTTAAATTGAGGGCCCTTCTGGAAGGTTCGCGACGACTGGTACTTGTTACATTGACTGGACAAGTTGTTCCAGTTCATAACCACATTGCTTTATTCTGAATTCCCTCGATACCTGGAACGAAAACAGTCATAATGAAATCTACAAAAAAGCCAGGGGCGAAGTTATCTGACAACACTCCTATTCAGGGCCGGATCCATCCAGTGAGGTTAGGGGGATGGGAGGGTGGGCGATTTCAGTAATATTTGGTAGTTAAGTCTCGCTACGGGTTCACTATTTAAGAGAGATGAAGTAGGCCTATACTTCACAACATTGTTTTGACAAACCAATGGACAGAAACATGGCCTTATATCGTGAATGCTGTTTTCCGATTGGTACAAAATCAGGTTGAATGAAATTACTTTCGTAGGTTTTGGGGGGGCGATCTCCCCAATCTCTCCCCCCTTGGATCCGCCCCTGCACCTATTACATATTTATTGAGTTACCTGTGCAATTGCACGGTTTGCATGTTTCAAGAGCTGGCTCTGAGCAAGGACCTGTACTTCTCACGACACCAACAGTAACAGCCTGTTACATAGGCAGCGTTCAACGGGACTTTTTGTCTGTAAATCGCTGATACTTTTTATCGTACTTTGTCTTTCTAGCTAAAGCATGTTCAACATACAGAATAGGAAAACTTTGCAGCATGCCACTCCTGACCGAAACAAACCTGCTAAGTATTTTACTGGTGCCTTATATCAATTTTCAGCTGTTAGAAAATAAATGAAGGAACAGTCGGTCTCAAAACGACGTCAGTAACTGACGACGTCATGGAGAGGTCCCTCGCGAGCAAAATTCTTGGCTGCACTACAGGTAAACTGAAAGTGGTCCTTTCGTACCTCTAAGCCTCAATGACTAAGAGTAAGTCAGGCCAGATTGTGTGATCTAGATTTGATGGGGAAAGGAGCATTTTTGTGAAATTTAACCGGAAAAGGCTGGATATATTAATGTTTCGATAGAATTGTCTTTTTCGAACATAAGTGATACATGACTTGCATTAAATAATTTATTGTACAATTCAAACTAAATGTGTTTCATTTTAAAAGAAATTGTCGTTTGAAATTGCAATATGTTGTTTGATTTTTTGTAAGATATGCATTTTTGCCAGGTAACACTATGTAGACCAATAAATTATGATATCGTTATTATTTGAATGTTTTGATATTCTTCATAATAAAAATAAATAAGTATATAAGTATGGAATGGTCCTTATGGATAATTTATATTTTATTTGCTGAAAATTTCAAAGCGAAATTAAACACAAATATTTTCCGTTTTAAAACATTTATTTTCTTAATGGTTTCGAAAAAAATGTGCCTAAATATAATAGCTTACACAAATTATTAGAAAGGACGCACACTTTAACTTTGCTATTGGCCCCATTTTGCATAGATACGCCATTGCATTTTGCGCCATTGAATATATGCAGCTGTAGCTGCAGTGTGGGCTAGTCTTGCCTTTACCCTGTATCTTACCCATAAAAAGCAACAAGAGTTAGACCCAGGCTGAACGAAAGTACCTCACCAGCCTCGTGTAATCTGAAAAATGGATTCAGGCGTTTTGCACCACACATCATACGTAACAATAACCAATCCTCAACCCCATAAAAAGATAATGGTCATCGTCATTCACTTCAATCTCTTCTATAGCAGGGCCTCCAAACTGCGGTCCGCGGGCCAAATCCGGCCCGCGAATACTTTTGTCAAAAAGGAAAAATTAATTGACGAAAAACTTTTTGATTTGGTAGAATGTAACATATCCCGAAACAATCCCAACACGTAAGATCTTCGGCCCACGCACTTTTGTGTAATAGTTTATGTGGCCCTCGGATAAAAAAGTTGGAGACCCTGTTCCATAGATATCCGTTGTTAGCGAATAGAGGCATAGTAAAAAATCGTGCGTTGAACAAAAAAAAAAATATAATTACAAATATGCTGGAAATTCTCGTTACTCGCAAAATTTTGGGGCCCCTCAAAATCGGGGGCCCTAGGCTTAAGCCTTTTTAGCCTAGTGGTAAATCCGCGCCTGTGTACGTTACTACGCATGCTTTCAGAGCAGCTATGAATCTGATGTTTAGGAAAATTTTGGAGCTTTGATGATTTGCCAAACTTAATGTTGAAGTGGATTTGATGTGGTTCTGAAGGTGGTAGTTATGATGATTTTTATTTGAAGGTAGTTATGATGATTTATACTTTAGAAAGCAAAGTACAACTTTGGCCAATTTTATGCTGTGTTATCAGAGGACTTTTTGCCTAGTGTTTGCACTTTCTTTTACTAGTTGTTACAATTCGAATGTATTACCGCATTTTGGAACATAGGCGTAGCCAGGGAGAGGCCAAAGGGGTCATGATCCCCAAATGAAGCAAATATGACGTCAGTTCATGATTATTTCTTTAAATTCATGAGGGAAACGAGGACATGCCCCCGGACCCCCTAGAATGGTCGTGACTTCGGCACTTCCACTAAAGTTGATTTGTGACATCACACAATTGTAACAAAACTTTGCCCCCCTCGGAAATTTTCTACGTACGCCACTGTAAGGGTCAACCATGATGCGAGCTCCCTAACGCTTACACCATTCACAATATTTAATTAATCATGGACAATTGGCAAACCATACTGCCTTGGTCTGTTTCGACTAAAAGCTCAAGTAGTATAGGTTCCTTAAAATGTTTTGTTGATTTGAACAAAAATATGTGTTTGGATGGTACACCAAAGGCGTTATTAACCTGAAAATTTTAGGACAATTTTTTTGAGGTTGGGGGGATGCAAGTTCTCACTCGGTATGCGCCTGGTTGAACAACTCTTAATTTATGCGACTGACCGGTTTCAACGAGTTCGCATCATTGCAAAGCGATCGCCTCACCACGACGAAGGCTAAAATCAACAAAGGGTGGAGAACAAAGAAGCAGCGCAGTATTGTTAAGGTTTGCACTGGCAAAGCGCTCACTATTTCTGCTGAACGTCTGACTGTGACGTGATAATCGGGCTTGCTCAAACCAAAACTGAGTTTGCGGCACACCGAGGTAGACGTTTAATATAGCTGTAGAGTAAAATCCAGCATTTTACGATAGTTTTGTCGAAAAGGAGAAGAGAATATAAGTTTGTCACACTTGGTCTACTTTATAGCGTTGAGTGTGGCTTTAATCTGCCGTCGCAGTGTTCAGTGTATTTTACAGAAGCTGTTTCAACGTGGAGCCATGAATGTAGCGTTAAGTGTGTAACTCCGCTCTGTTAGAAGTGGAATGCTGATAGTTTACAGTAAAAACATAGTATAAGAGCATAAAATTTACACCGCCTAACGGCGATAGTGCGTGTAGCACTGTAGGACATCGTATATGTTGTGTTATTAAACCACCAAAAGCTTGGTTTGAAATTCTGAATAAAACGTCATAGCTTGAAATCACGAACAGCGCACGCCAAATAAAAGTGACCACATCGTGCAGGGGCGCAGTCAGCTTATATTTTCGCTTCAAAATATTTTTGAAACTTTCAAGGGGTTAGTGGACCGGTTCCGCCCTGCTTGCTGGCCTGACCTTATGACACCTGTTGAACCATCAGTGAACACCCCGCCAAGGGCGGTATTTTCGGCAAATTCACTGTTTCAACTCATTGCGATGATTCGTATATTACTAATCCTTATTTTTTTGGTAATTACGTACTCACAGGCCATGAACGAACTGCACACCCGCTACAAATCTTGCCTCCTGCTGTGACACAAAACTTTAGGCTGTATTTCGTCAATTAATACAGGCTTATAACTTTGAAGAACTTGGGTACTAGGTGCATCGATCAAACTAAACAAAGTAAGCTTAAAACAAGCATAGCCTTTCTTATAGTGATTATTTTTATTTCGTTTATTTGCCAACGTTTTCTACCTATTCAACTGGGCTACTGAAACGTCGACAAATACGACGAAAGGTCAGCAAACAAAATACGAAAACGTTGGCAAATAAACGAAACAAAAGTAATCACCAGAAGAGAGACTTCCAGGCCCGTAACCAGCTTGGAACACCACGTGGAGAGGAGAGTTTTCTGAGAGGGTCCCAAAATTTTTAAACTATGTCCAGTATTTTCAAACTATGTCCAACATAGTTTTCCAAGGGGGAAGAAAAAAATTTTAGGAGGGCTTGGTCCCCCTTGGTTACGGGCCTGGAGACTTCAACTATTTGAAATTAAGCCTGGTTGTGACTGCAGCGAAGCAAGATGAGTATCAGAAAGAACAGCATTTTGCGAAGTCAGTTTTAGTGTTTTCATTTTTGATTAGGTTTTCTGTTAGATACAAAATAAAAATAACTGATTATGATCTAGCTGTGCAGGCCACGTGCGGTCAACCAGTGCTTGATGTGACCCATTCAAAGCGGTGGCTTGTTGGAACCTTCCGCCTACATCCGGCTCTAGTTTAATTATTCAGCTTCGGTGATGACACCATAATGATCATAGCGTATGTTTTAAACTACAGTTGACGTGTTTTCTTTAAGTCTTGCTTTAGTGTATCATCATTTCACCCGTCAGCTGTTGCTTGCAATTTACAGGACTAAAGATGCGTGATTGACGAGGAATTGATTTCCTGGTGAAACAATTTGCGAGCAGTTTCAGCTGCTTTTGCCCTTGTGGTGAATTGTCAATGAAATATGATCAAGCATGCAAGCTTTTCTGAAAACTGTATTAATCTTGCTTATTTTAGAAAAGTCTGATGCAACAAAAACAAAAAGACTGTAATGAAAAACAACGTGTAGGCGATAAAAACCTGCAGCGTTAGAACCGAACGTAAATCGATTTTATCAACAGGAAAAGATGAAAAAACATTTATCCAATTTGGAAAAGTCTAATATTGCTTAGTATCCCAATAATGCGTTCGAGTTGGAAGAATCAATAGTGGCGGACGTCTTCCACCACAAGTTTGGTGAGTTTTCAGAGACCATACTAGAACACGTTTCCAAACAGCTGAGCTAAGAAGCAACAATATTTGTTTCATTGCTTGATAAGTGTCCGGGCGTCGTGGCTAAACTGTCTTTTTCTTCTTTTGCTAAAACGTGTTCTCTTTTCACATATGCGAGTCACTAATTGCTAGCCGGTTGTGGTATATGTTACAGTTCAGTGGTTTTTAACCTTTCTATGCACTCGTACCCCCGGAGCTTTCATAAAATTTTCTTGTACCCCTTGTCTGAAATCAAAAATGATTGACAGTAACGTAGCCCACAGGGTATTACAAGTTCTTCAGCAACTGTATGACGCTTTCTCTTCTTGACACACAAGAATGCAACTTGGTAAGATGCCAGCAATAGTTGCTTTTTCCATCGGTACAAATCCGTGTAGTAAGGTTCCATCACTATCAGTCGTGCCCTTTTGTTTTTCAGGGTATTGAAATCATTCCCCGACTGCGCACCCCGTGTCGACAGTGGCGTAACTGAAGGTTTGTGCCAGGGGGGAAACTTAGCTGAAGCTGGCACACCGCCAACCGTAAAGGGCCCACTAACCAACACTCAGAAAAAACGTTAAAAGCTGATAGTGAATCCGGATGTTGTAGATATCTATACTAGCTAAAAAACGAAAACACCCTGAAAAACGCAAAAAATCAACAATCTACTGAAAACCAAAAGAATTCTAAATATCAAAATGTGAGCTAAAGGGGGTCCGGTTTTTACATTTAGCTTGCCAGGGGGGCGGCTCGCCCCTCTGCCCCCTGTCAGTTACGCCACTGCGTGTCGATTATTAAAATGTTCAGTCTTGACGGTTTCAGATTTGCATTAGTTAATACACTGTTGCAGAGTATTCACTGTGGCCTTTGCTTTCCTCTTTTTCTGTCATGCAAGTGAAATGACATCTGTCATAGTCCTCATTCTACTTGCGTTTCTTGGCCATGTTTCTTAAAAATGAAATGTACTGATGTTCATATAATATACTTGACTCCCAAAATTTAAGAAGTACGCTTAAGCACCTTTAAAATAAATGGTCAACTAACATTTAACAACGATTTCTTCACCCAGACGCTGGCAACGAAATACGTTAGGCGAGAGCACTTTACCTGTACAAGCAAGCTAAATATTTAAAGAGCATAACGAACCAGTCTCAGCCTAGCCCTCGTCAATAAACAATGGATAATGGTACGTCATATTCAAGAGAATTACGATGCACGTTAAGGAAAACCTCGTTTAAAATTTTAGGGCTTGTATCCCTGAAACGTTTGGTTTTTCATACCCCCTGTTTTGGTTCTTTGTAACTCCAAGGGGTACGTGTACCCTTTGAAGAACCACTGTTATAATTGAAGATGTGGCAACTAGAATGTGGACGTAACTTTGGTTCGTGAGCAGTTTTGTATGTCATAAATAATGTAGCAGTTATTCTAAGCTTATTGTTGTATAGTGGTTAGGGCATTTAGCAGCGCGGTGTTGCTGAGTTAATATTGTATTGCTTTGTGAGCATATCGTGAGAGTTGGGCACTGAAAACTCTTTAAATCTCAACCTGTATTCAACATCAACCTTAAATCTGAACTCATCTTAAATCTCAATCTGTAAACATTTAAATACCAGTTTAATCTTCACTATCTTCGTAACGGATCGCATCGTCCAAAGTTATTACACTGCATCTGAACTTGTGGTTGATCTACTCTAAATAAACTCGAACTTTAAGCATTATAAGCTTGCCGCAATTCACTACCACTAATTGGCCAGAAGAGGAAAATTAAACCTTCTGGAATGCACCAAGAGGCTGAAACAACGTGATGGCGTGGTCACTTACACCCAGGTGAAACCGTTTTTTGGTACAGGCTTGTGTTCCATCAGAATTGAGAATTAAGCTGTTGTTTTTTAAAACTTGGTTATCGAAACGGGTCATATCCCAAGATAAGTAGTCTGGATTTTAATGACATGCAAAGGCGTGAAACTGCGCAGTCAAATTTTTGCTGGGGGATTTCAAAGAAATATTAGACCAGACATTTGTTCGTGCTCGATTATGTGCACAGATAACTAAAATACTATCAACGAAATGTATGTCAAGTATGTACTTTCCACGATGGGTGTAAGCAAGGAATCGATCAGCAAATTTTTAATAGGAAATCGATTTCACGTAAAATTACGCATCCTCAGTCCTTATTCAAATAGAATCATTTGAATAAGGACTATTTGAATAAGGACTATTTGAATTATTCTATTCTATTTTGAATAAGGACTATTTGAATTATTCTATTTGAATAAGGACTGAGGATGCGTAATTTTACGTGAAATCGATTTCCTATTAAAAATTTGCTGATCGATTCCTTGCTTACACCCATCGTGGAAAGTACATACTTGAATAGAGATATGTGCAAGTT
>Ga0210059_1017814_pt1 | contig 10075 bp, 6 predicted proteins | sample Ectturendosymbi2_FD_188042 | JGI IMG/M metagenome (GOLD analysis project Ga0210059, IMG submission 188042) | Ecteinascidia turbinata endosymbiont from Florida, USA - Sample 2 (SPAdes) (version 2) | ecosystem: Host-associated > Tunicates > Ascidians > Unclassified | place: Key West, Florida...
TAGGTGGTAGTATTTCGCTGAAGTTTTTACTGGAAACTAGGCTACAATCCGAGTCTTTTGATATTTTGGATGACCTGCTGGGGTTTCGGGTTCAAAAGTTGTGATGTAAGTTAGTAAAAATATTTGACTAATAAGCTAATTAATTAATTTGTTTGTGTAAGATCATAACTTTTGAACCAGAAACGCTAGAGAGTTGATCAAAGGCTCAAAAGACTCGGACTCAAGCCTAGTTTCCAATGAAAACTTCAGCGAAACATTTTGGCCTAGCGGTTGGGCCTTAGACCATGCAACATGAGCCAAAATGACCCTGAAACTACTTCACTTATGACGTCAGTCACAAAAAATCTGCACCCCCAACAAAAAAATTTTTTTCGAGTGCAATCTACTAGACTGGCCGATCCGTTTGAGCCCTTGAATAGCTCTCTAGCGCAATCGGCGGAGGAGCTATGGTGTTGGTAAGGCAACCGAAAACTGCTGTTTTTTAGGCTGAAATTGAAGTACGAATATATCGTAAACCGGCTCTCAAAGTGTTAAGCTGGATGACATTTATAGCCTTGAATTAAGTAAAATCATGCCCAAATGTCACTCTGGCAATCTTCCTGACAACTTCAACCACCTTTTCACCCCTGCAAATCAAGTACACTGTCATGCAACATGCAGTGCAACTAGGGGTGCATATTTTTGGCAAATGGCCCACACCAAATACAGAAAAAGATCTTTGAGGCATCTTGGCCCTAAGATCTGGCACAAGATTGATCCCTCTCTTCATGACAGCTCCCAGCTCACATTTAAAAAACAGTACAGAGATGTACTTATCTCTGCCTATGATGACAGATAGTATGGTGCTGAAACATGAGTTCTTTATGTCAACTGTATACCATTTCATCTTACCTATAACCCACTTCATTTTCAAATTGTACATTTCCCTTTGAACATGTTCCCTCCTCCCATAGCCATCTTCATTCTATACTTTTAACCCTATTGTACATACTCCCATTATTAACACAACTAGGTTGTGTCTGCTTACCTAGGTTTTGATTGTTCGTTTGTTTATGTATTTGTGATTTGGTTTTCTTGTTTGTTTGTGTATTTTTGTGATTTGGTTTTCTCGTTGCTGCTATTTTTTTTGTTTTGCAGGAACAGCACGTCTTTCCCAGTATTCCCACATATCGCATCTGGCGAACAAAGAAATTCGAAGGCTACATTTCTGCAGATTGGATCCAAGAGTTCCAAATCAACCATCATCCAAATGCAAAAATCACTGCAAACCATTTGTAGAGCTTGCTAGATGCAAAAGGGTTATGACAACCCAGGCAGAGTTTCATTTTAGCTGGGTTTATACTTTCTCTGCCACGCCCAGATCCTTGCGGATCTGAGCAACCCATCCACTGAGAGAGACCGGTTGCGACCCAGCATCCCCTGCGCAACTGTGTTGATCATCTAGCAGCTCCTTCCCACATATATGCACCACCACAAGTTGAAACTGGACAGTAACAAAACTAATTGAACTGCTGAGGGGCATCGACTCGACAACCTTCCGGTTCCTTCAATGCCCTGGCGTCCTTAACCTAATTTGTGTTTTTTCTAGCTGAATATTAATTATCGCCAAATAAAATCAACTCAACTCTCTCACTGCTTCATAGGTATTAAGTAATCAGTGCAACTGATGCCTGGTCCGCACTTCATGATCCATCATTAAGTCAGTGCCGCTAAATTAGGCAGTGAAGTAACTGATGCTGAAACTGACAAATGCCAAAAATACAATGAACTCCTTGACAATTTTTACTTTCAACCAGTTGCAATCAAAACCACTGGTGTGTACGGCAAGTCCACTGACCCCTTCTTGAGCTATCTCGCAAAGAAACTTGTTGACATCTTGGGCGACCGCAGGGAGAAACAGTGGCTCCACCAGCACCTGTTTCTGGCCGTGGTCAGAGAGAACAGTGCCAGCATATTGGCTTGTTTGCCAGTTTAATCGTAATGTTTTAGCCATCCTCAGTGCATTAACACCTTGGCGTCTGGGTGGTTTTGGTGATTTTCGCAACAAAAACCGCAGTTTTCGGTTGCCTTACCAACGCCCTAGCTCCTCCGCCAATTGTGCTAGAGAGCTGTTCAACGGCTCAAACGGATCGGCCAGTCTAGTAGATTGCACTCGAAAGAAAAATTTTTGCCTGGGGTGTGCGGGTTTTTTGTGAGTGACGTCATAAGTAAAGTAGTTTTAGGGTCATTTTGGCGCATGTTGCCTGGCCTAGAGCCCAACCACTAGGCCAAAGTGTTTCGTTAAAGTTTTCATTGGAAACTAGACTCGAGTCCGAGTCTTTTGAGCCTTCGATCAAGTACGAATATACCGTAGGCCGGCTCTCAACATGTTAACCAATGTTGCTGCCAAACAAATACCACTTGCCTCCCTTTAATGAATAGCTAAATCCAGAGCTGTAGAAAGTGTGGAAATCGGGAAAGAGCTTCCCGGGAAATTGTACATGCTTGCGAGAAGTTAATCAGCTGCAAGGCAAGTAAAATCAAATAATACAGCAAGAATTGCAAGAAAACCACAAAACGGACTGTACGAATTTCTTTGCTTGGTCACAGTGGTCCAATACCTGGCCATGTGATGCAAATGTTACCCCTACCTAACAATAGTGCTCTCATGCAGGGTTGCCAATTTTGCATTTTTGAAATCAAATTTTGAAATTCAGGCTTTTTTTGACGCACTTGGCTTTTTTTTTAATCAAAAATATCAGTCAAAATCTGGCTTATTCTTATATATTTTTTGGTCTGAAAGGCTTGGCTAAACATCAGCTGCATGTTCATAACAAATCTTTTTTGACGGGAATCTATGATCATGCAGGGTGCAACGAATATTGCAAAGATTTTACTGTTGCCCTAAAAATTTTCAATGTATTTGATAAGAAACAAATGTACGACAGTGTAGTTACGGTGAAATAAATTGCTTCTAAAAATTGGAGTTTCATATTATCAGTGTTTCTGATGAGTTTTAATATCTATTTTTGTTTGGTTTCGCATGTTTTACTGATGTGTAGCCTATATGTATTAGGACTACTATCTGGTTTATTTTGTCTTTTTTGAGACAAAGTCTGTCTATTTCGGTGGACCTGGTCGCGTGTCGTAGACTCGTAATGGCGGCAGAAAGCTGTTAGTTTTGATATTGCTGCTATGATGACACATGTAATCAAAGGACATTGAGGCTAACACTTCCTTAAAACTATGTGCGTGTATGCGAGCGAACTTCATTGTGTTAGGTAGCAGAGTGGACAGTGGCGCTAGCATTAGCTGGAAACTTTTGAATACATTCAGATTGTTAATACTTGTCTTGTCTGTACAAACAATTGCCTTGGTTGGTGGTTGCTTTACTGGGTTACCAATCGGAATGGTATTTGGATTCCGAATAAGCTAATGCTATTCCAGAGTGCAGTGCCATTCAAAAATGCTCAACTCACCCCCAAACCAGCGTCCACTGACAAGCTCACTCCTGTAACTGCGCACTCGCGCCTGAAAAATGCATGCATAAAACACCCACTCAACAGAAACTTTTAGCACCGTCTGAATATCGTTCTACAGGTCGGATTGGTTAAAAACTAAATTCGCTACCATCGAATTGGCCGCAACAATCAACGTTTGAAACACGACGCCATTCGGGAATGACAGTACACCTATAGCTAGAGCTTAATTTTTTTGAATGAGCATAAAATTGCTACAACATACATAATACTTATAGGATGCCGATACCAAAACCAGCACTTTTTAACCGGGATTTTTTTGTGTTTGTTCCTGAAAATTGGTTAGTTTTTTATTAGGAACATAAAGTTTCAGACAGTCGATACTAATTCTTAAAAGCTGATGTTTTCATCTTTGTCTTTATATATGATGAAGCAGTGAGTATAATTCAGTGTAGGCAACACAAAAATCTCATAATTAAGGCTACAGAGTATTTGCTAAAGACAATGCTACAGACCTTCTGTTGCAGAAAGCAACACAATATGTGAAAAAACTTTAACGCAATCAAGTTTATGAGACCAGACAAGCACACATATTAAACACACAGCCAAAATGACATGGTATAAAAAAAAACAATCAGACAAAAATATGTACGCAAACAATCCAAAGTGGAGTCACAAAGAGATGTAGCATATATCAAAAATAGAAAAAAATGCAATATACATCAACATAACACAGATGATGGTGGGCAAGCAATGGGTGAAGAGATGAGGCATGTGCAGATGAGCAGGTGAGGCAAGCATATAGGTGAAGAAAGTAAGCAGCAATAATGGTTACGAGGCAAAGGGCAAGGCATTTTAGTACAACATTTCATAGCAAAAACAAGTAGCATGGGTGGAAAACAATGTTTATAGATACACATCATGAAGAAAAGTAGTTTTACCCACAGACCATAATCATGGTGTCACCGAATGAAGTTGAAGAGTAAAGGATGTGAGCAGGTTACAGTATTATTAGCAGTAAATAATCATTATTGATTTCAATAAGTATTAGGTACATGAAAAACAAAACAAAACAAAAAAAGGGGTTTAGTATGTTAGAGAATTATTTAGTTCTAAGATATAGTTTCACAAAAAGTCATAGCTTATCTATGTAGACTACCCATTTATTTCACAACTGTAACTGGTGTCATGTCATTAACATCGTCATTCAGCTTTATGTGACTATGGGCCTAGGAATTAGGCTGAAGTCAATGTCCGTTAGGTCTTGGAGGTGAACATCACTTCGTTTGCCTCGAAATCCTCATATTGCAGCAAGGGTGCTCCTCAAAAGAGCAAACCTGAGCTTTGTCCTTATGTACATTATGACAATCAACTTTATTGCAAAAATGCACCCAAACTAGCATCCACTCACAACAAGCTTACTTTGGTAACTATGCACTCGAGACCAAAAAATACATCCATGCGTAAAACGCTCACTCAACTGAAAATTTCAATACCGTCTGAATATTGTTTTGCATGTCAGATCAGTTAAAAACTGATTTTGCCACTACTGAACTGGCCGCAACAATCAACATTTTGACACACGACACCACAATCACTTTAAATGCTGCACCACTAGCAAAGTAAAAACATTTTTCTAAAAGCTGCACGCGGCTCTCAGCAATCTTTCAATAAAACCAATAGCGTAGCCAGCCTAAAAATTTGGGGGGGTCCAAAAAATTAGGAGGGTGAAAATTGTTAACATTATTTTGTTTGGGATATCGCTATCAAAGCACAAAATGACCATGATGTTCTAAAAATTAGGGGGCAATGGTCCCATAGGTCCCCTGACTGTGCTTACCGTATTTATTCGAGTATAACGCGCAAAATTTTGTACGGAATTTTAATCAAAAATTAAGAGTGTGCGTTATACGTGAGTTTTTTCATCAGCACGCTTTATTTCTTTTTTCTCTTTCATAATCTTTCTGCAGCCTGATGATGAATCCGGTTTTAAATTGTAAATTTCATTTGGGAATTGTGCTTATACTGGCAGTTTGCTTTACCAGTGTACCGTATGTTATCAATAAATGTTTTGTTACAGCCACATGTCTTCAACAGCAGTTTTTACTTTCTATCTTTAGTCAGAGCTAAGAAAAAAAGAAAAAAATTTATACCAATTTTTCATTCAAAAATTAAGGGTGTGCGTTATATACGAGTGCGTGTTATATTCAAATAAATACGGTATATATAAAAACTCTTAATATTTGTGTAACAGACTTTGTTCTGCAATGAAACAAAACGTGTGAATTGACTTGCGTTTAAATTTTTTAGAGTGCAACTCTCTCTCAAAATTTTATATCTGAATTTGGCTCCCTTTACCGAAAAGGTTAAAACCACTGGCTTATACTTATAGGCCCTACTGTGCAGGAGCTGCTGTAGGCATGCTGCAATTAATCGACATCATGGGAGTAGGAATTGCTCGGTTCTGCTGTGCGAGTTACGTACAATCTTGCCGTAACACATGGGTTAGAGATTACAAAAATTTATTATCCATAGGATATCTTTAGTTTAAGTTTGGTGTTTAGAAGTCTCTCATGGTCCACAGACTACGATTTGTTTGGTTATTAGAAACCGTGTTAATGTTACGGTTTTCCAAATGCAGGCAACTGTTGCGAAGCTTCATGCAAGCAGTTCATATTTCTTAAATAAATTATCTGAATTCCAACGTAGCAAAAAATTCCTTGTAAATTGAAAAGTGGCCACAAAACACAGATTTTACAAGCGGGGATTTGGCGTGAGAATTTGCAACTTTGCGGTGAAGATTTACCACTCCTATGGGTTTTGCACTCCTTCAGTATCTCATTTTTGCGTACCGAGCGGTAGCATCGTAAGCCTACACTACGGCGATGCAACTGTTTACACATTGAATGTGAACTGATGTTAGTAGGCTGAATCAATCCAAGTTGATCTATGTGTACGCAATGGGTATCCTGCAAAACGCGGAGCACTGTAAATAGCGGAGCTTGGTTTCAGAGGTTTGATGACGTAATCGGAGTAAAAAAAAACAATATTTTACGTTGAGCAATGAAAAGTAAACAGTTGTAAAAATAATTGTACTGGCAAAGTTAATATTACACTACAGTAAAATGATATTTTAAAGTTTGATAATTTTTGGTTATCTGAGTTTCAAAACGGTTCGGGGACAAATAAATAGGTTTCAACAGTTGTGAATGTATAAAATCTTTAAACATCGCAAACTTCCACGCATTCCATGTTTGGGAGAAACACACATTAAGTTGCAATGATACAACATTTTTCCTTAACGTTTTTTCCTTTTGTTGCTTTTACAACGCAACTTTTTTCCACTACGGTTACGTCATCAATCCTCTGCAACCATTGATGCTCCGCTAATTGCGGAACTCCGCCTTTCACAGATAACCTTCGCAATTAAGCCTCTTGAGTGCAACGTCTTCATGAAAACAAATTCCTTTTGCGGCGTCATAAATTTTATTTAATTTATTTGTTTGTGAACAGGCACGAAGTTCATAGTATGAACACACACACTCTGCAGAACACAGGTTGATAAAAACAGACAAAACAGAACGTAGTACAAGGCATTGATTGAAGCCGGCGTAATCACAGGGTTACAGACACTTTTTGCAACTGCATTGAATTGAAGACAGAACCATAGGGCTACAGACACATTCTGAACACTATTATTAGATAACACATAAAGAAGCGATCGTCTTTTTAACGTGCGGCCCACAGGAAATTTCAACAAGCTTCCAAGAAAATTTACATTTTAACAAGCCCTGGCTATTACGTTACCTTCCGAATATTTGCATTTTCTGTAAGCGGTATTGTCTTCTGCGTGTTTTGCCCTTTCTGTAAGGCTTCTGTCATTTCCTTCCACCCTTTTCAGCTAACCTCCTGACCACGGATAACACTAAACGGAGAGCCGGCGGGCCGGGCGGGCTGGAGGACCGTGTTTCCAATTCAAAAACATGAATTTGCAGCAGGCTGGCGCGCTCAACTAAAGGACGTTCTGCACATCAGGGCGGGCCGGCGGGCTGCACAACAGAGCGGGCCGACGGGCTGCACTAAAGGGCGAGCTGGCAGGGTGCACTAAAGGACGGCTGCACAACATAGCGGGTTAGAGGGCTGCACTAAAGAGCGGGCTGCAGGGCTGCACATTAGGGTGGGCTGAAAAACAGAGCGGGCTCGCGGGTTGCACTAAAGGGCGGGCTGGCAGGTTGCACAACGGAGCGCTGGCGGGCTGAATTAAAGAGCGGGCTGGCAGGCCGCACAACAGAGCGGGCTGGCTGTCTGTTCAATAGAGTGGGCCGGCAGGATGCACTAAAGGGGGGCCTGCAGAAAACGGCGAACTGCAGAACAGGGCGGGCTACACATATATACGTGCCGGCGGGCTGTAGAAAAGGACGGGCCGTTCGATACCAGGGCGGACTGTGTTAAAAATTGTTATTTTAGCCAGCTTCAGACGTTCATCCCGCTATGCAAAATGACGGACCGTTCGATCGAAGGGCGGATTGCATTAACTTTTACTGAAATAGACAGCTTCAGACGTTCATCACGCTGTGCAACATGGCGGGCTGTTCGATACAATATTGCGAGGACGAGCTCCTTTGAAAATAACGACTTAAGCAGCCTACTACACGCACTGGAATTATTTGCTGCGCGAGCTGCCACGAAGCAGAATAATACGCCAACCTGCAGATATTGATCACATAACTCTGAGCGGATGATCGATCGTGAGACGGCCAGATTGTTTTAGGAGATGGTCGGGGTGCAAACGTTTATTACATGATGCTAAAAGAAGATCCGACTGTCAGAATTTGCTTTGAAAAAGATGAACTGGCCGGGTTGGAAACTTCAATCTCCTAATATTAAAGGAAAGATAATTGTCCAATGAACTAAACAACATTAAAGCAGGGTGTTATATTGGTGAAGTTTTATTAAATCACTTGATGTTTGCTGATGATATTTGTGTGTTCTGTCCAAGTGTACGTTGGTTGCAAAGAATACTAGGTGTGTGCCAGGCGTATGCAGAATCGCATGGGTTTATTTTCAACTGCAACAAAACTGTTTGTATGACGTTTAAGATTAAAAATGCAAGAAGCACAGCCACTCCAGTCTTGAAATTGGGTGATCAATACGTAAATTCTGTTGACCAATACAAATATCTGGGGATTTTATTGGATACTGAGCTCTCAGATGACAAAGACATTCATAGACAACTGCGATATCAATATTGTGCAGCAAACAAGCTGCGAGACTCTTTTTCCCGTTGTTCAAATGCAGTTGAAACGTACTTTTTCGGTTCTTTTGTACGCCCATGTATGCATCTCAATTATGGTGTAATTTCAGGAAGTCATGCATGCAGAGATTGCGTGTGGCACATAATTTTGGTTGCAGAGCTCTATACAACCTGCCCTGGAGAGCGAGTGTTAGTAGCCACCAAGTTCAATGTAACATTCCTACCTTTGAGGCTCTGCTACGTAAATGCGAGTACCTGTTTCTCGAAAGATACAGAAAATCTGACAACGTATGATTACGTGCATTGATGCAGTCAGATTGTTTGTACTCGTCACTATTCTTTTAACACTATAATCGCATTTTCTCTGTGATTGAGTGATCGAACTTTGCAGTGTCCGTTTGGTCGATGGCGTGTCAAGCCACAACGCTTTCGCATTTTACCTAGACTAGACCAAGTTAGGAATTAGCGCCCTACTCCGCAGTAGTGCTGTAACAAGTGTTACATGTTAGCTAATGTGGCGGCCAGAAGATGGCGCCACATGTAAATAAATGGTCACCGCTAGATGGTGTCCATGAGTAACAAGTCACTGTGATAGGCACCACAAGCGAATTATTGTAGTTCGCTTATCACTGTATAATGATTGTGCAACCTGTTACTAGGAGAGTGAAGTCAGTGATGAATTTCAATTGCTGCTGGTTGCTTTCCTGTTAGTTAATGCCCTGAATTGCCATCTTTCTCTTGTGCTTTGCCTCAGTAGTTCAAGGCGATGCAGTCAACTGCAACAATAGGCGCCCGATAAGGGACCTGAGAGAAAGGCCATAAGCCCCTCTCAGTAACACCCTCGGTTGAAGAACGTCTTGAACCAAACGATAAGGGTCGAGCTTGTAAATTGAGAGTTAAAGTGTGGATGATAAGTAATGGAACTTCAAGCTAATGGAGAGGGAAGTGATGTGGTGGCCAGAAGATGTCGCTACATGTCAATAAATGGTCACCGCTAGATGGTGGCCATGAGTAACAAGTCACTGTGATCACCACGAACGAATTATCGTAGTTCACTTATCCCTATATAATGGCATATAATTTTGGTTGCAGAGCTCTATATAATTTTGGTTGCAGAGCTCTGGGTGGCATATAATTTTGGTTGCAGAGCTCTATACAATTTGCCCTGGAGAGCGAGTGTTAGTAGCCACCAAGTTCAATGTAACATTCTTACCTTTGAGGCTCTGTTACATAAATACAAATACCTGTTTCTCGAAAGATGCAGAAAATCTAACAACTTATGGTTACGTGCTTTGATGCAGTCAGATTGTTTGTACTCGTCACTATTCTTTGAACACTATAATCGCATTTTACTCTGTGATTG
>Ga0210059_1017815_pt1 | contig 10075 bp, 5 predicted proteins | sample Ectturendosymbi2_FD_188042 | JGI IMG/M metagenome (GOLD analysis project Ga0210059, IMG submission 188042) | Ecteinascidia turbinata endosymbiont from Florida, USA - Sample 2 (SPAdes) (version 2) | ecosystem: Host-associated > Tunicates > Ascidians > Unclassified | place: Key West, Florida...
AGTACATTTGATTTTGAAGAAACATGTCCAAGAAACGCATATATCAAGTGAAATAAGGCCTATGCTAGATATGGTTTCACTTGCATGACAGAAAAAGATCGAATACAAAGACCACAGTGCATATGATACAACAGAGTATTTACTAATGCAAACCTGAAAACTTCAAACCTTAATGAACATTACAATAATCGGCACGGGAGTGTGCAGTCGGGGAATGATTTCAGTACCCTGAAAATCAAAAGGGCTTGATTTGATAGTGGTGGAACTTTACTAAAGCAAGCATTCGTACCGATGGAAAAACAATTATTGCTGGCATGTTGCAAAGTTACGTTCTTGTGTGGCAAGAAGAGAGACTTATACAGCTGCTGAAGAATTTGTGACACCATGTGAACTACGTTGGTAACAGTTACTATTTGCCTTCAGACAAGGGGTACGAGAGAATTTTATGAAAGCTCAGGGGGTACGAGTGCGTAGAAAGGTTAACAACCACTGAATTCTAGATCAATTAAAAATGAGTCCACATTAAGATTTTTGTAACATCTTCTCCATATGGGAGCGCGTTGTTTGTTTTTGGAAAATTTAATTAATAAGAAACTGGGAAGGTGATCTCTTATGTCTAAACAGAAAAGACCAGGATATGAGTAATGAAGATTATCATTGGTATAGATCTGATCCACAAGAGGAGTGCAATTATGTATAAATCTAGTAGGCTTATTTGTTAAGCAGTGAACTTTAAGCGATGTGAGGGAATCTAGGTAAGCATGAGTCATGCGATTGTCTGACAACAGGTTAATATTAAAGTCTCCTAGAATATAAAATGTTTGCCTTTGATTATTTGATTTTATGATAGTATTTTCCAAATTTCTACTGAACTCATCAACACTGTTGTTAGGATGGAAGTTATAAGCAGCTGGATATCCACAGTAGACATACGAATTTGCTAGAATAACACTGGAATGCGTACGTGGAGAAATGAAAAGCACTATAAGGCAGTGATGGCGAACCTTGTGTAGACCGAGTGCCCAAACAGCAACCCTAAACTCAGTGATGTATTCCAAAGTGCCAACACGGCAATTCAACCAGAAATGAACCAACTGAGGTTTTGGGTTAGAAAAAATAACTTATGAATTAACATCTTCTGTCTTAAAAGAAATGCACAATAACAAAGCTCCAACACTTTCAGTACATAGAATACATAATGCTTTCCCATTGTGTCCAATCACCCCAAATGACTCTGTACAGGCCTCTTGGAATGATCTTCAACTATCTTTTTTTTGCTTTTTTCGCTACGCTCATTTTTTGGTGTTTAAAACTTGGAGTCTACAAAAAACACATATAATTGTAAAAAACAAAGCACCCAGTTTGAAGCTCTTCCTATGCAAAAATAGCTAACACTAAAAAATTATATTCCCTGGATTAATAATCTGCTGCAGTGATTCTCAAAAATTTTACCAATAACCTTTCAAAGGCATCTAGGTTAGATGCCAGCACCGCATCCTCTGACGAGGAGTTCTGCAGGTTAATTACATGCTGGAAAATGCTCACTGTGTAGATGCTGGACAGTCGGAAGTAAACTGGAGATTGTACGTGTAATCGCCACATAAATTGAAAGATATTTTTGTTTAATCAGCAGATTTAAAGAGATAAATTCTTACGTGTTTACTTCAAGTTTCACCCATCAGCAACAAAGAACTCTAATGTTACTATTTCTCTCCAATGCTATTGTTCGGAAACTTCTTTTTTTGATAATAATTGGTTATTGTGATGTAATAATGTCAAAATGTCCTTGCTTGCCTCTTCAAATGTCCTTGCTTTGCCTCTTCCATAGGATTTCTTTCCGTAGACAGAGTTGACTATTACATAGTTTAGATTAGCTATAACTGTGGGAGAGGCAATAGGCTTTACCATTAATTGAAAATGCTTTAAGAGTAAAGAGAGACATTTGGTATAATAGCTTGCCAGTGTTCTGGCTCTGTTCTACGTGCGTAATATTGCTTGTTCGCGCCACGTATATATATTGTTGTTCTTCACGCTCATCCCGTTCGTGGTGAATCACACAATCAACGCAACGCCACCGGAGAGGTTGCAACAACATCTCCTCCAGTGCAAAGCACTGGTTCCAGTCCGTACGTACTTGTTCAAATAGTTGGGCCACTGGCCGCAACAGTAGAAACAAAGAAGGTCCATAGTAACTAATTTCTCGTCCAAAACCAAAATAGTGTTACCAAAAATAATGTTATAACTAGCGGTAGTGTTACCAAAGGGAAAATCTCTGACGTTACATGCTGGGTAAGTGGGTGTTTCTGATTGAGCACTGGGATATTAACTACTTCTCCTTGCCTTAACAGTGTAGTTTCAGGTGACTGTCCCGACCTTGGGAGCAGCCTGGCCCCGCGTCTCTACCTTTCTGATAACGAACTCTGTATTGGAGAGACGGTGCGCGTGCCCACAGAGAGGGCTATGAGTGCCATCTCTGGTACGCGCGCCATAGGCTCGCCACCACTGGTATAAGGTATATATATTTCGCACAAACCTGCAAAATCTCACAGTAACAAGTTATAGCCACGACATGTTGCAATATTATGTACAGCAAATTTTTAATAGGAATTCGATTACCAATTAAAAATTTGCTGATCGAGTCCTTGCTTACACCCAACGTGGAAAGTACATACTTGAATAGAGATATGTGCAAGTTTGAATCATCGCAAAAAGATGAAAGCAGAGCGCAGCCGACTGATTACTCGAAAGCATACAGAAACACCAGTGCTTTTAAGAATTACTAAGTTGTGTCTTACTCGCAAAATGACATCGAACGTGGAAAGTGTTACTTTGTTTCTAAGTTTTGTTTTAATACGTGCAACATGATTACATCTTCCGAAACACAGTTTCTTGTGAAAACAACGCTCAGTGCAGAGATATGAATTGGTCTGGATTTGGATTGGACTGGATCTCGACTATAACGAATTAGATTTAGATTGGATCCGGACTGTTAATCGCTTCATAAATTTAGGACAGGACCGGCTTTAGACTGAGTTAACGGAAAAGAATTGCATAATTTTTGTTATTAAAAACGTGCATTTTGTTAATTTCTTGCACTTCTTTTGGACTTGAACTTCGATTTAAAAGTTTTTTTATAGCATTTGGACTTGGACTGAGTTTAAAAAATTCAGGACTGGAGTTGGATTGAAAAATATTACAGTCCGCTCATCACCACCTGCTTTGTCATTGCAGCTGAAGTGACTTTTGAAATTGATGTTTTTTCTGTGGAAACAATTAAAGCAACCTTCGTGACGTTTCAATTCTCCTTGTTACCTAACATATCAACTATGACATCACAAATATCTCGTAGTACTTCATGGTGAGTTTCTTTCAGCATTAGTTTCGTCTATGGCTATGCCAAGGAGTATTATAATACAGCAAGAACTGTCGTTAATCTTTTCACCAGTCGACATGTCACTGGCACAAATCTGGGGGATATTTTCCCAATTCGAAGTTGCAGGCCTTATAGGAAGCTATAAGGCCGCAGGTGCTCCTCAAATATTGCTCGATGAGGGTGAACTTGCTAACGAAAGGACTACAGGTAGCATCACACAATATCTCTGGCAGAGCTCCAGAAAATCAATGTTCATCCTTTTCGTGGAGCTTGTTGCTTTTCTTGCACTGATAAACATTTGCATCATCTGGATCAGGTGAGGTTAACATTCAAGTAGCATTCTACTATAATTTAATGAAAGTGTATAGGCTGCTGATGATTGAAAAATACTAAACTTGTGCTTTGCAGGAGATGGATAAACACAGAAGAAACAATTCATCGTCGATCACAGGTGTGTTTCTCGGACATGAATACATAAAACTGTAGCTGTTCTACCAAGGCTATGCAAGGTATTTTGGCTCAGTAAACGAACATAATTCATTGCACATCAATCGAAATCTGACTTAAAGCCTGCATGAGGTCACATCACAGCTCTCACTATTAAAAGTTTCACAGTAGTGCCGCTCTGAGCACGGGTGAATCTTTTACCGTTCCTGCAATACTGCTGCACTTCTACTGCTCAGGTAACCTCAAAATACTATAAGAGTCAGGAAAAGTAGGATACAATGCTACCCATAATTTGATTTCGTCTTCCTGGAACTCGTCACATCCATTATTTCCAAACCAAACTGTTTTCACTTCCATACGTCCATTGTTAATCACATTCGCAACAAATTGTATCTGCACAGAGAAACGTAGGCCTACACATCATACAAATTTTATGCACTGTACCACCAAAAAGGGGATTTTTTAGGAGATTTTTGTTTGTGCGTAGAAAACGATATGCGCGTGTTAGATCCGTTTTTTTCTTCATATCAAGTTATGGTGTAAGAAGACTCTTCAGATATAAGGCATCGGTGGTCATATCTGGCCAAACAGGTTTTGCACTTAACATCACATTGAAATTGTAGCGTGCCCAAAATTCCTGAGCAGGGTTTGCAAATTCTACAGTTATCAGGAAATGCCTGCCTGCTTGCGTTTAACATTATTCTAAAGTAAAATATGCTGAGCGATGCTGCAACTGCGTAAAGTAAACAACTACAGTGATTTACCTAACATTATATAGATACATACGTCGTGGATATCTGAAGCAGCTGAGGAATTGGGATTTACAGTAACCTGTAGTGCCAGCAAAAACACAGTTAAAATTCTTTAAAGGTTGGTAACTTTTGGAATCTTTACACCGAATGTGTTCACTGACGTCTTTGTATTCGTTTCGTGGCGCGATGTCCTCACAGCTGTTCTTCTTGATAGTGCTATATCCATAGTTCGTGAAAACAAACGAATTTGTTGGTGAAAAAAAGGGGATTAGGGAAAAGCCTATCCACCTAAAATGACTTGCAACATTTTTCGTAACACTTATTCTTTCACTTTCATGTTAAATATTTTCCGCTACAATGTGAGAGCAAATGAAGATTTACAATTGAGTATACAGTTGAAAGCTGGAGTAGTTTTCTGGCCTTCACCATTTTGTGAAGTTTAACAAGTTTTACACTATGCAAGCACAGAAATCTTTGAGAAACCACTGTCGTGTCGCTTTTGTATTTAACACACCACTCACAGTTACTTTTACATATGTTTGATAAATGATACTCCCAGACGGACTCAAGAAAATCAACACGGTCTTCCAGGTTACCAACAACAGTGTTAAATGTAACTGCTGTTTTGTGAGGCCACCTGATTTGGCAACATTACATTGATGAAGTGACAGAAAATATGGCTTTTATTTAAAACTTTCGTATCACCTTCAGGTGTTCTCCAGTGTCCCAAGCGTTTATGGGGGTAGAACGAATTTTATATTGAGGGTCTACAGAAGTCATACCTTATATGTACAGTAATATCTACAGTAGACATATGCAGTAGGCTATCTGCATTACGAATATACTATACATACAACATGGATTCCGGTTCATTAGTATTATGACGTCATAATTTATCTTTAAACCTTGTGAAGACATATTTTCACAACTTCTATGCAAGCTACATTAATCTCCCGGTTAAGTTCGCAACTTGAATCTGAGCAGTTAGTGCGAACTACAAAGTAGATGAGAATTTAGCAATTACGCTTTTTTCTTTTTTACACGATTGAAAGCTCTAGGTTTGCGAGGAATCAGTCGACTGAGCTGTACTTCCATCTTTCTGTGATGAGTCAGACTTGCACATATCTGTATTCAAGTATCTCGATTCCACAGCATATATGTGAAGACATTGAATCTATCAATAAAAGTTTTGAATAAGAAAGTCGATTTGGCGTAATACTTCGAACCTTTGGTCTCACAATCTGCAAGTGATGTTTTACTCGTGAAACGCTTAAGGTAAAGCAAGAGCAGAGAAAGCAAACCCATAAGTATATTGAACATAGGCCTAAATCAGAACACAAGCTTGTGAACTTAAAAAATTTTTTGAACACTTTCAGCTGAAGTTAACCCAGGGCTCTTGGAAGCAAAATGCAGGAGTGCATAATATGCATCAGCTCACCATTTATCATTTGTTTAAGTCAGGGGTCGGCAACCTTACCCGGGTCGCGGCCCAAAAACAAACTCTGCAAAGTACGGCGGGCCATAATAATTTTCCACCAACAATTCCATTTCCTTTGTTGTTGTTAAATCCTGGGAATTTATGGAATTTCAATCAGATTAACTCCTGCGCAGTGCGATTTCTCATAAGTAATTCCTCCTGAGGATTCAATACAAGAAGCTGCAACAAGGGTAGATTTATAAAATATAATACGACTAGGCGGGCCATACAGTTACTACAATGTGGTAAAGGGGATGCGGGCCGGATGATTTTGCTTGGCGGGCCGGATCCGGCCCGCTTTCAATTGGCTACCAATTTGGTGGTTTTCCAGCCTTTTGCACATGGAACCACGCAAAATTTTAAGTTTTGGTGCGCACACGATTATCCCGAGGCTCATTACTGCCAACAGACGGTTTATTAATTTGTCAGCAGAGAGATGTTTTGCATCATCATAAGCTTTCCATAATCACAAGGTCAGGTGCTCAGCAAAATTTTGAAGATTGTGTCCTTCATAACGAAGAGGTAAATTTGCAGTGAAACAATGGGAAGTCACCTGTATATCGGAACACGCTTGACAAATAGCGGGATCTGGACTCCCGATCACCTTGTCAGTCCCCCAATTCAAGCGGTGACGTCATGGCATGATTGTTTAACATTGCTCATCAAGTTTTCCGCGAAGTCGTACTTATTTTTAGCTATAAGTAAAATTTTCGCCAATTGACGCTTAGATGAGCTGTGAAATGAAATCAGAATGTTAACCCCCTTGGCTGAAGTGTTGGGAAACAACGCTGCGAACAGCACTATTGTCCCGCTCCATTCGACAGCAGAGTACTGTGCTCCTGTCTGGTGCAGCAATGCAAACACCTGCCTCACTGACCCTGTTGTCAACGACACCTTGCGAATTGTGACCGGATGCAGTGCCGTATCAGCCCAACTCTACCCCCCCCAAAAAATGCTTACAGGGGCCCCCTAATGGTGATTTATAAAAAAAGTTATGTTATGCTACAACGCGAGGCTGAATGACCTTTAAAACAAAATATCCTAATTGCAGACACAATTTTGACAGAACCAGGCCCGTAGCTATGTTTTAAGGTTTGAGGGCAAAATACATTTTTAGGGGGGAAAGATTTTTTGTTTTTATCATGTTTGAAACAAATTTTTCTGAGCACAACAAAATTTAGGAGGGCACAAAAAAGATTTGGGGGTAACTGCCTCCGAATGCCACCCCATGTCTGCGGTCCAGGCCAGAACCGTCGCTACAAAGTCTTCCATTGGAGGCCTTCGTGTTTGTGCAGGGGGCTAGACATTCTGAAAATTTATTTTAATTCACAACATGTACAGCATTTGCAGATTGTGCAAATTAATTATAAATATCTTCACGCAAATACCCATAATAGGCTCGTAGTTTCCAACTAAAATTTTTGAACGAGCTCAACAAAAGGAATTGGGTCGGAAAACAATGTTATTTAATTGACGGCAATTATTTAGAGATGTCGTAATGAAATGCAAATGTAAAAAAATTTGCAGGGATTCAGAATCAATCCTATCGTTCAGTTATGAAAACATTATTACCGAAGCAGCAAACACGAGGCCGGTCAAAGCATGTGCGCCGCGATTAACGTTTTCTTTCATTTTCTTTCATAACGTTTTCTTTCATCTGGCTGTCTTAACAGCAGGCTGCACAAATGTGTAACTTTGGTCGTAAGTACCAAAGGTATCTTGCTGCTATACAACAGAATAAGAGAAGACTGCCTGGGCTAGACATAGTGACCTACATTTTTTAAAGCAGTCACTACACAAAACACGTTGATCAAGTGGAAGTCTGACTTCTGGACGTATACAACTAGGCATGTCGGCAGAGCCGGATAAATGAACGCGAGGCCCATCAGGGCAGAGTCGAGACCGTTAGGCCCCCAAAACGCTTAGCTCAAGTGCGCAGTTCGCTCATGTCCGATCCTTTGCCTGCAGAGAGGCAGGTTGCGAAACTTGCTAGCGGATTGTACTCTTGGTCTGTATTGCGTAACAATAACACGGCAATATATCTTCATATGTTCACTTCAGGTTACGGTAGTAGACGTTTTACCGCATGTGACCAGGGCTCCTACTGAGGGTTTTTCCACCCAGATCCGCTTTTTTAGTCGACCTGTGTGCCCAGGTTTAATTATGAAAAATCGCATGAAATCTGTGTTTTTTGAAGCGATAAACTCATCAGCAACTTCATTGTGTTCAATAATATAAAGATAACTTTACATTACAGTGTTTGCATGCGCACATCAGGTTACGCAGAACGTGTTCAGTCGGTTTCATATTTTCATACAAGATCATTGTCACGGTTATACACAGTGGGGTGTTTAAGGGAAGGCAAACGAGGCACTTGCCTGGGGCCCTCGTTGCAACTGTAATGTGTAACGTACCTTGTTTTCAAAGGGGCCCAACAGCGACTGTAACGTATAAGTACGCTACTTTGCTTCCAAAGGGGTCCCCAACAGCAGTTGTAATGTGTAAATACCTTTCTTTCGAAGGGGCCCAAAGTAACTGTAATACATAAGCACTTTTCTTTCAAAGGAACCCCTTTCTCCATTGATTTCTAGTGCTTCATATTTCAATTTGGGGATCGAAGCTTTCTCTTGGGTGCTAAGTCGTGACGGGACTGAATTTTGGGCCCCCTGTGACAGCGTAGCACCCCCAATTGGGGGGTATGGAGTGCGGATGATACGTCTCTGACCGGATGCCTGCATCCTACACCAGCAGACAACCTTTCCATCCTCGCAGACATCCAAGCAGTGAAGCTTGGTCGGAAAGGGGCCACACTTTCTCTAGCACACCGTATCATAGAGCCTGGATATCTTCCCCACTCAGTGCTCACCTGCCATAGAGTGGGAATTCACGGCATCTCAAATCGAGACACCCATTTGTACCTGCCGCGCAACAACTCATCAGTTCATCTGACAACAACTGAAGTGCGGCGCTGTGTACGGATCACCGATGTAATGCAGATTGGTTGAACAACACTACGAGACTCCGTATTTCCATTCCCGACACCGGCACCCACCCTCCTGGAATGGCCCTTCCAAGAACACCGTGGGTCTGACTTAACCGTCTCCACAGGGGTGTCGGCAGTACCGTCGCCACAGGGGGTTTTGGTGGGCTTGACCCCCCTTAACAAAGCTCTAAGACCCCTAGATTGAAACGTGAAACACGATAAATATGTGGCGTTTTGGTTAATTTTATAATGTCAAGCCTCCCCAACACAAACGCAAAGTCCCCCTAGTGTAAACTTTCTGGCGACGGTTCTGGGTATCCGACGTTTCCGCTCCTACTTGTGCAAATGTGGTATGGCACCAGCTGCCTCCTGTGAGTGTGGCGCAGTGAAAAAAACGGCCGACTCTATTTTCTTTCAATGTCCAATCCATCGACCTCCCCATGGACCGCATGGGCAAAACATTTCGGATGATGAGACAATTGAATGGCTCCTCAACACCTGCCCCGAGATTTAGTGTGGCGAAGCAGTCGATAGTAACAACTCGCAGAAACTACGAAGAAGAAGAATGATAGATATATACGTGAAATCGCAAGCAAAAATTGCTGTTCAAGCTCAACATTTTTGCAATCTCATGAACGCCTCTTGCCAGCAAAAAGACGCGTCACAAGTCATATTCCATACACATGGTCACCGTCGCACTAAGTTCTTCCAAACTTTGGGGGGAAGGGGAATCACACTAGCCCCTCTAGTCCTCGGGATTACAAAGACTGATCAAGCAAAAACCGTTTGTAATCAAAGCATTCATTAAGTACGTTAAGTAGGTTCATTAAGTTGGTTTTCATTAAGTAAACTTTCATCAAACTTTCATCCTACAAACGGCGTCGCCAAACTCTTCCAGATGGAAAATTTATTTCTTTATATCCGAAAATTGGGTTAATTTGTTTGTTGAGTTAAGTTGGTCTACCAAATGATCGGAACATCTCTGCTCCTGCTTCGTCAAAATGACAGATTTTGACAGAACCATCTTATACGCAAAATGTTGA
>Ga0210059_1017816_pt1 | contig 10075 bp, 7 predicted proteins | sample Ectturendosymbi2_FD_188042 | JGI IMG/M metagenome (GOLD analysis project Ga0210059, IMG submission 188042) | Ecteinascidia turbinata endosymbiont from Florida, USA - Sample 2 (SPAdes) (version 2) | ecosystem: Host-associated > Tunicates > Ascidians > Unclassified | place: Key West, Florida...
GGTACGATGTACCTCTTGTAACCCCTCTCGTAGGCCCTGCCATCAAGCGCTACACTTACTATCAGAAACAAAACTACTACAACTGAAATTATTTTTGCAAATATTTTTCTTATCCCAACAGAGTGTACACACGCGCAGTAGTAGGTGCTGTTGTTTTTTCCAAATCAAAAAAGCCATGCATTCTGCTTAACTTATTCTGTATATTTACCATGCAGTAAATTTTCGCTCGACTTTTCAATTCTTCGTTATGCATCCCAGATTCGAATTCAGTCAAGGAGACAATCTTATGATTTTTAGTAAGTTTTGTTCGTTTGTGCCATGTTGAACATTCAGAACAAAGAAAATCAGTGCAATCTAGACATCTCGCTGTTGCGACTTTGCGTTTGTCATCGTCGCAGGTATCGCACATAAGTGAGGCGCCATCTTTGTCTTCGCTTCTTATTTCCTTCACAGTCTTCAACATGTCAGCCATACTTGAAATAAAGAAATTGTCTTTTAGGCCGTTGATCCCTTCCTGTGTAAGAGGCTGCTCACATCTGCAGGTCGGGCATATTACTTCTACGCTGGTTGGAGGTGTATATTCTTCCAAGCATTTCTGACAAAATGTGTGCTGGCAGTTGAGACTTTTAGGACGAGTGTAGGTCTCGAAGCATATTTGGCATGTGAGGAATTCATCGTTGATCTTCGCAAGGAGATCGATTGAGCTTGCCATCACGTGACCAGCAAACCTAGAACAATAACTTAAAGTTATTCATGCGTGAACCAACATTCCTCAGCCACAGATATGCAGTCATGTGTGGCGAGCGACTAGTCAGGCTTTATCGCCGAGCTTTTGACCCCTGGCAGCGAAATTATTGACCCACGTCCACGGTCCTGAGACCAAACTTTTTCTGCATTCATGGTTGATGTAGCCTGCTTTTCGATTGCAGCGGGTTTTGTGCCAAGAACACGAGAATCAGTCAATCAAGCGCAGTCGAAACCTGAATGTGCTGGAAATCGCCTGGAGGTTTGCAACATTACCGAACTATTTGGCGAAATTTAGCCGCTACCCTTACTAGTCCGGAATTTCGGGTGAAGCCACCGATTACTCGATTTTCTGCAAACGCAAATATTGATCTGTCATACAAAACCAACCTTATATTTTCTTTAAATATATTGTAGTCGGGCTCGGATGATATTCTGCTCCTGGAAGGACTCATGAGTGCTGAAGATATGATTACAGCAACACAAAAAGGCAAAGTTTATAAAGAGAAGCAGTTGCCGTCTAATTTGCTCTTATCGTCTAAAGTATAAATTGTTAAAATAAACCTATTTAACACTTGAGTGCCGGAAAAAGTGCTCACTTAACTTTTCTCAACGTATCAACCGTAAGCTAGATTTTTGCTCTTGTAGTCACTCCAGCATTTATCACGCGAGTAAACATTACTCCAGTAAACATTAGCCTGCAAGTTTGTGCGTGCCCACCGCTGCGACGGGCTCAGTCCCCCCATTTAGAAGACGGTGTGGAATGTCAAAATAAGCGTTAAAAGTTGGGATTTTATTCTCTCCTTCTTCGATTTAAAATTCCAGAGAGAGGTTTAGGTGAGAGGCCTGAGTTGGGCTCAAAACGGAGAAATTTCAAAAAGAACTAAATATCCACCGCCGCGAATGATGGTCAGCGTTTTAAACCACAACAATGATTTGCTACTGACCTGGTTTGGGCGTTTTTCAAAAACTTCCGTGGTGGCTAACTTCCAAAGGTCTGACCCCAGTTATCGAGGCAAAACATATAGGAAGCCACGGGCTTGATTATGGGAACGGATTTAGATGCAGTTTCACCAAAAAGCGCAAAATATTAAATCAGATACAATCATGTGCAGGAAACCGCTAAAATATAAGGAGTTTGATGCCAGTACGAGTTTCGCCATTTCAGTTTAGTGAAAAGTCCGTTGCTAAGGTTCTGCAGAGCTTGTACACAGTTCAAAGGTATTAATTGCTTGTAAGTGCGAATTAAATTCTCTATGAAGTCAGGTAATTACTGCTCAAATGTCATGTTTCAAGCTAATCGACGATTCGTTCTAGTTCTCGTCCACAAGCAAGAAATTTAGTTAATCCATGACGATTAATATAACCCTCACCCTCAGAAAGAAAATATTCATCCAATTTGGAAACAATGACAACAAACAAATAGAAGATCTGAATCTCTAGATATCTTGAAGGTTGATCTTTGAACCTCACTCGGTTGTAAGTGCGGAAACATTCGCTTTTATAAATGGTTTATCTTCTAAATGCACAGATGTACTGATCTCTGCCGATCGCGCAAATCTTGTCACCAAAAATTGATGATGACGATCTGACCAGTGCACAGTGGTGCCAGAACACTGACACAAACAGGGGCAACTACAACAAGCATGCTCAATCTTACTATATGAGCGTTCCTACGTCATGTCTCGCTGATAGTTTAACAGGAACAGTCAGGCGAGGTTCGGCACGAGTCTTACCACGTGACAAGCTCGTGTTTAGCCAAAGACACTTCGAGTCTCAGCCAGCATTGAAGCTCCTCGCAGCAAGATACGCGAAAGTCTTTGTTATCGCAAGCGCTCGCTTTGATACACGCCGCACTGACGCAAGGTGAAGCAGAAGCTGATACACTTGTTATCGCTGTGCATGAACCACACTGAGATACGAAGGAGTTGAGGTGGGAGTAGAGGGCCTCGCTTGCGACGCAAACTTCACTTCCAACTCAGGTTAGATTGTGGTTTTCAACCTTTTTTTGTACCGCGACCCACTGTAGCAACCCACTATAATCAAATGGCCCCCAATCTAAAGCTCGAATAAAGCAAATGTAATACAGCTGAGTACAGAAAATATCTACTCGCGACCCCTCAAAAAAATGGTTCACGATCCTTCTGGGCGTCGCAACCCTACGTTGAAAACCACTGGGTTACAGCATTCGACTGTTGTAGCATGGCCCAGGAAATGTTGAAATTTTTTAGAAACAGGACGAAGTTGTTTTTGTTTTGCAGAGCGGCAGACACCAAACTTTTTGAACTGAGAGCTAGATATTGAGTACCGATTAATGCGAAGTGCTACCAGTTTCATACACACTTTTGATTGAAAAAAATTCCAAATTTTATGTATAATCGTGTTTTTATTACAATTAATGATATTTATCTGTGTGAAAGCACAGATAATGCCAACGCAATTTTTATAATATGCCCGCGAGCGGCCCTCGTGCCCTTATTAATCGTGACCCTTGTACACAGAGCATGGCGTAGCAGGCAAAATTAAGGAATGTGTTCCAATCGATATTTTCGTGATGCGGCATTTCAAACTACCGACAGTTTAAGCAGAATAACTCCAAGGAAATTTACTAATAATTGGTTTCTTACAAAAAGCAACATTTTTGCAACGATTGGTTTTCACCTGTGAAAAAACTTAAGCACTTTCACCGCTATTGCTAATCTTTTCATATTTCATGTTTACCACACTACAGTCTAGAGTTCTAAAGCATGTTTACCGAAAATGAAAGCGAAATTTCGTAACATTAAACCAGCTCGTAGCATTAGTGTGGACAGTCTGTGAAACTGATCGCAACAAATAAATTTTTAGATATATAAAATGGTGAAACCAGTCATGCAAAACTGTTACGCACACAAGAGTGATAATACCAATTACCAAACAATTGGATTGCGAAAATTACAAACTTGTGTTTTTTGCTTTGGGAACTTATCATAGCTGTTTATCAGACAGCACCTTCAATAACGAAACGCCAGTCAGCACTACTAGACATATTACTGTCGCATTTCATTATATCTGTTGTTCAACTGAACAGTTAAGAGCACTGATCATGCCAGGCCCATGGTTGGTGCAAGATGATAAGACTGCAGTTCAAAGAGCCACGTACACTGTCATTTATGGTAGCAATTAACGCAAATCATCTCGAGAACAGCTGTCAAACTGACCAGTTGTTCACCAAGGCAACTGTCACCAAGAATAAGCTGCTACAACGAGATCGGTCACAGTAAAGCAGACATTAATGAAACACACCGCTAACAGTTTGTCCAAAAAGTGAACGAATGTCATACATTCACGAAGCATCTGCAGTTGTGGAACTTATTTTTAGTTAAAAATCGCAGTGTCACCATGTTAGTGGAAATTCATGTCGTGTTCAAGTTTTTACGTGTGACGACAGCTCCTGGGATCCATGCAACAAACTACTTTATAATAACCAACCCACGTACATCAGCTCTGGTAAAAAAAACTTGGCAGATATTTTGTGAATGTCTCCGAAATACCTTATGCTTACTTCCTGTGATTTGTCTAAACTCAAGTTCGAAGAACGGTCACGAGCGAAGTATGTTCATTTTCACACATGTGAACACTTCAGACAGAAGGAAGAACTCAAAATGCATGTGTCAATCAACTTGCAATCATGATCATCAAAGTTAACGGGCAACTAGAGCATCGTTTCAATAACCACATAACCACAAGCTCAGTATCTAAACTACTGCCACCTGCATAGTTATTACAGCAAAAGTTTCAATGGTGGCTCATATCTGAAGTTTTGCCAAACTTTCGAAGTCTTGCTAAATAGTTGTTTAAATATGTAGACTGGACTAAGCCCGAAATGCATTGACCGGACTTGGATTCCGACTAAGCTGCAAGATGATAAGCCTGCGACTCGCTTTTTCCACGTAGTGCTCAGTCCACCTCCATTGTTTCGAACTTCAGTTTGGCGCACCCATGCGTGACCTCTCAGTCCAAGCACCTATTAGCACATTGTTATATCTGGCGATCAATCTTGAAAGAATCCAATAAAAACGAACTGTCCTCGCCTGTCTCTCGGCAGGTGCTGCTGTCACTGCTGCAGCAACCAACTGACTTCTTCACCAGGGACCGATGCACGTCACGCGTAGCACAGTCGGTAAACAATGAACAAACATCTGGCCCTAAAGATAGGCGGTTTCTTCAAAGAGTCCATCTACTCAACGTCCTTTCCGTTCAATCAACAGCAGCTACGCTGTTTTTTCACATGTAATGCTGGCAATAGCACAAGACGTTAAAAAATTATGCGATGACATTTGGGGATATTTTCTCCTATTCACAAGTTTCCCGTTGAAGTTCTGGCCGATTTGCTTAACAGAAAAAACTGCAGACCTGGCTAGCACTGCGCGGCATGTCGGTGTCACGCTTTTGCCTCAGAGTGCGACAAGGACGAAGCGTTAAATGCCTGCTGCCCGTTCCTGGCCGGGACTGAGCTTTCTGCCTGGTAGTTTTCTTTAATACACCTTCCTTATCACAACACTTGATAACAGGCTTGGCAGGTGCGGCTCCGTCCCGTCAGTAGAATTCCTTTCAGGCAAGCAGCTTGACTTGAAGTGGTGAAGAAGAGCCTTGTTCCGTTTCTCGATATCAGCTTTGCAATTATTTCAAGCTGGTATCTTACCAGTGAAGAGAGGAAATTTTCTTAAACAACCTTTTAAAGTTCTTCGTAAGTCAATAAAAAAACATCGATTGCCGAATCAACCGCCGTAATTAATTTTATCCACAGAATATGCTCATGCTGTGTTCGCACAAACAAGCGGAGTAAACTACGAAGCCATGAGCGATAGAAATAGCACCCAGGTCACGGCGGAGTCGACAACAATAAGCAGGAAAGTGCTTTCGCCGTGGGCGCTGAAAGCGTAGATCCTTATCAACAACTGTGAGTGTTTGAGCCTGTTGTAAACGGTGGCTATTCACACTAAGCCAGAAGCATCCGGAATCAAGGAACTTCTCAAGCGGCTTGGAAAGTTGGGCATCCTTGCAACATAATCCTTTGCAAGTCTAAAACAAGTAGGCTACGACCACCTGCTCTTGTGTCAGGTGGCAATGATTGCACGGCTGGATTTATTATGTTTTCTTTCTGAAACACCGAATAAAACATTTATCAGGGAGTACACTGTTGACACGTTTATCCAAAGGAAGTCATTTCTTTTGTTCGATAACTTTGCCATTACTTTCAACGACCCCGAGTAATGTTCGTTTCTTACGTTTTTTCCCAATATTTTGAAGTTTTTTTGTTCATTTAAGGTTAGCTTTTGATTTCGTGGAAACACAATATCTTCTGTGCCGCCACATTTTGTCCTGCATTAAATTAAATATCGTTTTCAACAAGTCATTTGAACCGTGGAAAATGATTAACGATAAATCCCAAAACGTTGTCGGCGCTCCGCAGCTGAAGGTCTTTCTCTCATCACGCAAATTTTTAAGCACCGACAGACAAGCTTACCAATATCTAGAGTGGAATAAATATCACCGTTGACTAAGCGGTAGAGTCCTTCCTGATGCTTGGACCTGGCTGCTAACGAGCTGCATATCTGCAGAAGCTCTGATGAAATTTCTGACGACCAACGGATGGCGGGACGCCGACTGACCTAACAATCTTTTTGTGCATCACCGCGGACAAGCCACGAACAAGACACATGTTATGACGGTATAGAGATGATCCTCTAGCAACCCGGGTCACACCGGTATTTAGGAAGTCACGGTTCAATCATTTATCGTCTCAAGTTCGACAACAGTTGACAATGACTACGTTCTCTCAGTAACTTTATAACTTGAGTCCCAATTTTTTTCAAACTCGAAACAATTTATTCATGAGCTTTCGTAATATTATTTATACTCATAACAAATCAAAGCTTTTACGATTCTGAATAAAATCGAATTACTAGGAAAAGCTAATTAATGTATTGATTTCAGCCGAAAAATCGAGAAGGGATTTGGTTAGATGAAGAAAGTTGATGCGATGGCATCCTGTTGCCATCATCCCATGATTTGAAGCAACATGTGTTTATAATGAAAGTGGTTTCGAGATTACCCAACTATCTTTACAGTACGTTGTCAAGAAGTTGCTGATATAACGCTGCTGGAGTCCTAATGGGAAAAAATCAGAAATTATTTCCTTACAAGTAATGTGACATTAATGCTGCCAAAATTTATTTTCACAAGAGTATTCACACGTATTTTAACAACCAAAATTTAAATGTCTGCAGGATTTAGTTTACTTTAAGGCAGGGGTCTCCAAAATACGGCCCGCGGGCCAAATGCGGCCCGCGAAGCCATTTTGTCAAATGATGAAAATAAATTACCAAAATTTTGTTGATTTGGTAGAATGTAACATATCCCAAAACAATCACATTACGTACGACGCCCGGCCCTCGATATGTTCTGTAATAGTTAGGTGGCCCTCGGACAAAAAAGTTTGGTGACCCCTGGTTTAAGGGAAGAGGTGAGAATTAAGAGTGGCAAAGATCCCTCAACGTTTGTAGCCGATAACTAGACTGCCAGTCTGTTTAGCACATGATGTGTTTACACGATAACAGTCAAGTGCCTGTTGCTACATAATACCGCAAAGAGCATTATGACGCATAATAAACCCCATGCGTGCTCGGTGAAGAGGAACACGTCACGGTGCTGCGCAGCATGGCCAGTCATCCATACGATCATCACTGATGTGATTAGGCCAACCAATTTTTTGACCTAAAAACTTAAAATTTTGACTTTAAAAATTACTAAATATTGACTTTATTTTGACCTATCAATTTCCTGCGTTTTTAACTGAAATGCGGAATGCAAAGCGTATTCATGTACATATCAGAAAACGAACCGATATGTTTGTTGAAATGAAACAAAAAGTAGTTGATCTGCAAAATCTGGTACAACATGTTTTGAAAATTTTCTGGCTACTTTCATTTTCACGAAACGAACCTCATCGATGCTTTGCACTGCGGAGATGTGCTTCCACCGTAAACCTTTTGACACTTTTCACTGAGCAGTAACAGAATTTGCAAAATAATTCACTCTTAGGTGTTGAGGTTAACTCAGAAACATATTCATGCAGTGTGCTTCAAACTTTTGAAGAATTTGGTTGTTTAACCTTAGACATGGTATGTTGATAAGTACATTAATAAATATAGTAGAGTCAAATCTGAGAATATCATAAAATCAAAACACTGTTATGCTTAATGGATGGAGCATTTTGACCTATCGATAAATTTTGACCTAATGGTAAATTCTGACTTTTTTTTGACCTAAGAACGTTGGAGTGGCTCATAGTATCAGCATGAAATTTGGTTTGTGGACGTTTCATAAACTTTTAAGAATGCAGAAAAATTTTGACTTTATTGACTTTTGGTTGCCCTAGTGATGATCCAACGCTCATGGAATGAACAGCATGTGGGAGTTGGGGGTTCTTCGTTTCGTGTGTCACACTAGGGCAGTGGTTCTAAACCTTTACAAACACGCCGAACCCTTACTTAGTTTTCCTAGCTTTTGTGGAACCCCATTTTTGCCCAATATAACAGAAAGTAAAAATGGATTACTACAGTTTTTTTTTAAGGAAAATGTTAGGTACCCAGTTTGGATCTGTAGGGACCCGATTTCTCTGATTCTGGGGAGCCGACTTCTCTGATTCTAAGGACCCCATGACAACTTTCGCTGATTCTAGGGACCCGATTTTCAATTCTAGGGACCCGATTCGGGTCCCTAAAACGCCGTAAAAACCCTGGGTTACTGCAAAGGTGACCATAGTTATCTTGCTGTGATATAACCACGCTTTTAGTCATGTTTCAGATGACCTTCGTCGAAGCCCTGAAAAGGCTCCGTCGAACCCTAGGGGTTCGATCGAACCCAGGTTAAGAACCACTGCACTGGGGCATCCCACTGCTGTGTGTGTGCTGTTACTTTTAAAGTTAGCGGCCTCTTCGAGTGCAGCACATTGTTTTGTATTGGTTTTTCAAGTTAGCGGTCAAGCGTAGGGCTGGGTTCAAGTAAGTAATTACTTAATTACTTACTTGAAAACGTTTACTAATTACTTGATTAAGACATTTTGCCGTTACTTGATATTTAAGTTATTTGCATTTAGAAAAGTAAAGATTTTAGAAGCCACATCTGTTACTATAAACGCAATATTATACATAATGGCAAGCATCATCGCACATGAAACAAGTCATATATTGAAGCGAATAGATTTCTTGTCTGTACGGAGCGCTTTGTGAGTCACAATTGTTGATTGTCATCGTGATTATGATTTGGAGCAAGAAGTTCATTGTATTGAACCGCGGCCAACAGTTGCGGATTTTGCCTGAACCACCTTATGTGATTTAAAAGTTGCAATGATCGTGATGTGCTTGCATGTTTTTAAGTGCAAATGTCGGCTTTTCTTATTTGCTTGAATTACTCAAGTTACGTAATCTGTCAGAAATTACTTATTACTGAAACAATTTCTGTAACTTAAACCCAGCCCTGGTCAAGCGGCACTGGTTGAACAATGCATTTGCTGGTAACAGAGCTTTTGCAACTGCTTGAGAATATGGCATAACTTTAATCATTAAATAAAGAAAAGCAAACCATACACGCTAATCGGTAATCTCTGCCCACAAAAAAACGCGTGATGCAAATGTTAAAAGGTGTATCTGACTTTGTTCCAACTAAATATTGTATTGCAATTCCATAGTAGCAAAGGTCCAGTGTTTCAACAACGGATTTCCGTTTGTTGATTTGTTAAAGCAAGATAACCTCCGCAACCTTCATTCATACAAATGATATTTAGCTGTGTGCACTTGCTTGTTTCATGTTTCATAACTTTCAATTCATTATATTTTTCGAATCAGTCTAGCAAGCAGAGATAAGACGGCTTTTGGACAAAAGGTAATCACACTAAACTGCAAACTGTCCGTTGCAAGTTTGCTAAAACATTTAGGCGCCCGGAAGGTTGTGGAAACCTTCCTAAATTTTTTCATTTCCTTGTTTTTTTAATGCCATCAACTTGTAATGTAGCTGCTTTGGTTTTACTGTACCACGTTTTTCGTTGGTTATGACTTGGGCTGCTTTGAAGGGAAGTGTTGAATGCAAAATAAGCCTGAACAGCACACACACCACTGACCAACCTTTTAACTCGTTGCCCAATTTTCGCGCTTCATCCATTAATCACGTATTGTTTTTGAAAATATACATTTTTGCACGAGCTGATATGTTTTAAGTAGGGTCCAAGATAACCTTCACGTTATAAGTAGAGGACCGCTTCAGTTTGTCATCTTTTATGTCATAGTAG
>Ga0210059_1017817_pt1 | contig 10074 bp, 6 predicted proteins | sample Ectturendosymbi2_FD_188042 | JGI IMG/M metagenome (GOLD analysis project Ga0210059, IMG submission 188042) | Ecteinascidia turbinata endosymbiont from Florida, USA - Sample 2 (SPAdes) (version 2) | ecosystem: Host-associated > Tunicates > Ascidians > Unclassified | place: Key West, Florida...
AGCTTGCTGTGTAAATTTATTTGGCAAGAACCACTCAGTTGCAAAAATGCACCCAGCTTACAAGATTCTTAACAACAATTCATTACACAGATTTTGACATCTGTAAACATGAGAAATATGCTGCATTTAAATCTGCACAAACTAGAATAGTAACATACAATGTACAAATTTGACATCTAATTTCTAACTTCGATGTTTAATTAACATCACCCAGTTCATTAAATTTACTAATCAAAAGTGGCAATAAAGCTGTTGAATGAAGGATTTTTAATAGACCTTGTACTAACCTAAAAATTTTGGTGCTGCATATCACAGTGGCTAAGCATTTACATGACAAACCTTGCTAGGTAGTGATGAGTATGTCTGTAGCAACAATAGCACTGTACTGACTGGAACAGGGCTTTTCTGTCTGGCCATTTCAGTCTGAGCCGTTTCAGTCATGGGACTTTTCAGTTTTGGTCATTTTGGTCTCAAAACATTTCCGTCAGACTATGAAATCTTGCAGAAATCTTACATGTTCACTTTTTAATGCAAACTTACTTAAATCAACAAAAGCTTTTATTTAAGAAACTACAAACATGATCCAAGATCCAACAGTTAATCAGCATCAACATATGATTTTCATTGTCATCAGCAAGCAAATTTAATCATTATCGCCATTCTGCAATTTAATACAAGTACTTCAAACTCATAATTACAATTCAGATTCAATCGCAATCATGACTCCTCAAAAGGGCAGTGATGTTACACCAGCTAGCATGACATTTCGCCTGCCTATATAATCATTTCAATAAACAAAGGTAATAAATTGTTTATGTACAGAAATGTCATTACCAAAATGTCCCCACATTGAAATGACCAGACCAAAATGACTCATGACTGAAACGGCCAGACTGAATCCGCTCTGACTGAAACGGCTCAGACTGAAACGGCTCAGACTGAAATGGCTCAGACTGAAATGGCTCAGACCGCATCAGCCTGACTGATAAGTTGTGTACCCATACTGACAGCTGTGCTAAGCATATGTATACTGTATTGGTTGTTCAGTGGGGAAATTGTTCAAGCTGACTCCTAATTAACAGATTTTTGGACTGTGACTGAGTACTGCTGCGATCGAAAAGCCTGAGCGGCATGTGCGCAAAGCTTCGCACAAGGCTTAAATTCATACAGCATGGAATTAACGCTTAGGGTACATTTTTACTAGCAGCACAACATTAGAAGGTATAGCCTGTTCTAGATTTTCACAATGTTGTACTGACTCATGCAATCTAATAAATTCTGTCTAATACATTTTACCCTTTAACTTTTTATACATTTTCATATTTTACACATAACTTCAAGATAGTAAACAATTAAGCACAGAACAAGCCTAATATATAGTTTGCCACCACAAACCTGCATGAGGCTGCAACGATCATGAAATCTGTAACATTTTACTAGTATGGAACTTAAAGCCTAATAATAGACCTTTCAAAAAAGTCATATTACAATATAAAACGCTGAGACTCAAAATTAGGAATCAACTATTGTGAGACTAAAGAATTTATGTAACATGGATATAACAATGCTGATTCGCTTTAATTTGTTTAATTGTACTGGTAACAGTGCAGGAGCAAGAAAGACCAGGATTTGGTTTATAAGAAGCACTACCCCAGTTAAAGATGGTTAAAGCACAAACAGATTACTCCAGAAATTTACAAACCGCCAAACACAAAAAATTGAGACCTGGAGTAGAACCTAACCTGGTCAGCTGAATTGAAATGACTGCTGGAAGATCAAGGCTATCATTGCTGTTGTAGATTTGAACAACTAAGACAGTGTTATCTTCTTGTGAGATTGATTTTGTGTGTAAGCTGTAATGATGCATGATGAAGTACAAAGTTGATGTTTTGCCAAGATCAATTTTTGACAATCAAATTATGGTAGCAATCTGGGAAACTGAAATACTGTCATGAAATGAACCAGCCCCAATATTTACTTATTTTTTAATCCACAAGCAAGTTCTAATTTTTAAGGCTTGGTTCAACGAGATCAACTGGTAAGCCTTTTTTAGACTGATACTGATATTTTTCACAGCTGATACTTTTCATTAATCAAGCCACAGTTGAAAACATTACAATGAATATTAAACCACCTGACAAGACATGAAGAGACCACAACTGAAAAAATATATGGAAATCTTTGCATTTTTCCAAAATAATGATTTAACAGCTTCGCTGCTGAGTGGATTACCCTTAAGACAGCGTGAGCCACTTTTTTACCATCACTGTGCAACTCCATAACTTGCCACCTGATTGAGCTAGAGTTGTTCAAACTCCAAAAAGATGCGGCGAATCTTTTAGTTTAGACTTAGAAAATGAAAAAGTTTTGGATTTTTTTTTTGTGCGTGATGTCATAAGTGAGGTAGGCTTAGGCCTTTTTGGCTCAGGTTACCTAGGCCTGGGTCCCAGCAGCTAGAGGGAACTTTCTGACTTAAGTTTTTATTGGAAACTAAGCTATAATCCGAGTCCTTTGCACCCTTGCTTAGCTTTTTAACGTTTATGGTTCAGAAGCAGTGGTCTAAAAACAAAAAATAAATAACTTAATTAGAGGATTAATAGTGCAAAAATAGTAGCTCATACATGATTTCAAAGTACGAATATATCATGCATTGGCAGCCAATGTGTCAATAATCAAAATTTAACATTTTTAACCCTTCCACAACTGAATTTTTATGCAAAGTGCATAATAAAAAATTACGTTTTTGTAGATTGTTCTACTTTATTTTGATGAAATGGGCAGGTTACATTGTGGAAAAATTTAGTAGAAGTTAAAATTGCCAAGTGACTAATGTGTCCCAACAGTCTTTTTGGATAGGACATACTATGTGTCAAAGCAGTCTTGAAGTAAAAAGAGTATAAATCTAGAAAAAATTGTACTTACTGACCACAAAGCACATAAATCAATGACAACACAAGACAAAGTAATGTCATAAAAATCTCTAAACAAAATGCAGAAAAAAGACACACAATTTAGCCTTTGTTGTGATAAATTGCAAAAAAGGCCATGAATTATGCTATGTTGCATTCTGTGCACATGGTCTGCATTCAGTTTTTAGGTCCCCTTTTACACACCCAGCCCATCTTTGATGAGTTTTACCTTCAACTGTCCTCTGAAAGTTAAGATCCAACATGCATCATCCATGACTTATGCGTGCTTCCACAGTCTTTCACCTCTTGATTTTTGTTTTAGCCCTTTTCTTTGAGCATGGTGAATCATATCTTCTGCCAGCTCCACATGAAAGGTTCTACCATCAAGACATAGTGGTTGGTATATGACCTAAGCATTTACTGCAGCAAACATCAACATTTGGTAAAAAAGCTTCTTTCCACCGTTTCTTTCAGGATCTTCCTATCAAGGTCATAAGGCTGGCCATTTTATCCACAAGACTAGTGAAATGATTGAAAATTTCACTAGTCTTGCATGGGAGGTGTGGATCATTTTAAAAAATTGTCAGCTTTACATTGGTGTAGTAGGAGATTTGCACAGAGAGTAAAGAAACATCTTCAGAAACGCTATAAGTGGACCAGATGTGTTCTTGTGATCACAGTGGAACTCTGGTGTATTTGTATTCAACTCATCGTCAACATCTGATGTCCTATTTCCAGACAATGACTGATCTTTGTCAGAAGGAGATAGCTGTTAATTGCTATCATTGACACCAGACTAAGAGTATGACTAGACTTGGATTCATCTGAAATATGTTTATAGTTAATGCATCCTCACCATTCTGCTATATCAAGGAAAACATATTCCTGAACACAGTTGAGTAAGAATTACAACAATACAACATGCACCCTAACTTCAAAATCATGGAAAACAAATCTTCCATAAAAACAAAAATAACGAATACTTATACTGTTAAGTGTTAACCTACCTACCTACATCCTCCTATTCTCACTGCACTGTCAAACATTTCTATTCTGAGCATAAGATACTGCACAAGTCAACACAATAAAGGTGAACTACACACAACTAATCAACCACTTCAACAAGAAATGAAACTATAAAGCTAAGTAGGTACCCGTAAGACTTTAAGAGCGGATGTCGATTTCTGAAGACTGAAGTAAAATCATCATCATCATGGTTAAAGCTATTGTAAGTAATAGTTTTGCTGTTACATTCTTTGTCATCAGTCGTACAGTTCCGCAAATTTCATATATTGGTTTTGTTTGTGCCAACTCAGTACGCAGATACTTACTCCAGAATTTTAAACGTGATCAGAAATCTTCAACACAATACCTACGAAATGATACCCGCCAACCGACATCAGCACCGTTGGTTGTGTATGTTATGGTCTAGTAACTTTTGATTAAAACATAACCATCCAAAGCATTACCATGTCCCTTAGTAAAACCATAGTCGCTGTATAGTAGAGACCATGATATAACGGTTAAAAATATCATATATTCCAATTGTTTCGCCGGAGTTTAAATAATATAACGAACGGTCGAACACGGCAGAAAATTTAACATCAATTAATTACATGAGGATACCAGTAATAGCGTGATTCCAGTCGAGTCACGAATTGTAGTGACTCGAGTCACATTAAAAAACGATGTTGTGATGACTCGACTCAAGTCACGTTTTTCACCGACTAACTCGACTCGAGTCACAATGAATGACTCGAGTCAGTCATTTTCACAAAATCTCCGAACGTCTTCATGACAAACAGTTATTTTTCACGCAATGAAATGAGTTTTTTGCTTCAGTGATGCATAATCAACATGTTGGAGCAAATTTTCTGTTGTGACTGTGTCTGCTAATGATGTTATGCTAGTTTTTCAGGATCAAGGTTCCAACTGACACTTAGGCAGGACCAGGGATATCTAGAATTCCAAGGGCAGAACTGAGACTTTGCTTTTTACTGACGTGTCATCAGCACAAAATACATTGGACACATGATCGTGGTTTAGTGTAACAGGGCATGTCATAGTCGTGGCAGTTGGCCTCGTGCTTTCAGTTGGGGTCTTTGTTGGAGCAAGTGAAAGACAAGGAAGTATGTTTGTTGAAGCAGGGTTACACTTGTTCAATTGACTGACAGATGTGAAATGAAAGCTATAAAAGAAAAACTGCTTACACCAAATGCTTAGATCCAAGTAGTCTGGTAACAAAAGTGCTGAAACAATATAGGACGACACTTTTCAGCTCATTTGGCACCACAAGCACATTGCAGCTAAAGAAACTAAAAACTTGGGAAAATGATTAATTTTATTTGACTTCACACATACCACAGGTGAGCATGGACAGGGTCAGGATTGGATGTCCTGCAGGATACTTGCGATTTTTTTGATTCAGGATTGGATTTGGATATTTATTTTTGAAAATTTAATTTAATTTATTTGTTTGTGAGCAGACACGAAGTCCGTAGTATGAACACATACACTCTGCAGAACGCAGGTTGATAAAAACAGACAATACAGAACGTAGTACAAGGCATTGAAGCCGGTGGAATCACAGGGTTACAGACACTTTTTGCAACTGCATTGAAGACAGAACCATAGGGTTACAGACACATTCTTAACACTATTATTAGCTAACACGTAACACTTGTTATAGCACTACTGCGGAGTAGGGCGCTAATTCCTAACCTGGTCTAGTCTAGGTAAAATGCGAAAGCGTTGTGATTTGACACGCCATCGATCATACGGACACTGCAAAGTGTCCGTATATTGCTGTGCTTGTTTACATTGCTTGTTGTTTTGTTTACACACTATATTGCTGTGCACTATACAGCACTATATGCTTGTTTACACTATATTGCTGTGCTTGTTTACATCCAAATACGATATTAATGGAAGCAGGCCAAACTGCAGCATCGTGTCCAGCAACAGTTAAGTATATTCATGGGTAAATCATTTGCAAGGACAAAGCAAAGCGTCAATAGGTGTGGTCTCTAACACCTCTAGAAATTAGATTGGGAATCTGTATATATAAAACGCCATTTCTGCATCGACCCGATGACTACATTGGTTTCACACCAAGCTGTCTCCCCCACATTTTACAACAAAATTGCGCCCATGCATATGTGTATAACCAACCTTTCCATTTAATGACGATACCTCTCCTGTTCGGTTTGAATGTGGGTTATCGCACTTTGCTAGGTACTGGTAATGTAAGTATTTAGCTTATACTAAGCTCTAATGTAAAAATCTGATGTTATCTGATGCTGAAAAAGGCAACAATCTGATGTTAACGCGACTCACCCCAGTGGCAACACTGATGTCATCCTTTGGGAACTAATCGAGATTGATGTTTTGTTTTATGTTCATCATTGAGGAGAACGCTGCCTCACACAGGCAGCGTGATCAAGACCAGACGTAACCAGATTGCTCTACATTAAATATCATGTCACACTACGCAGTATTTCAAATTTGTTAGTATTTTGCACGTGTTTGTTGCACATTGAAAATGTGTCACTTTGCGAAGAAGGCTAGCACTAAGTGTGTGGAAAATATTTCTACCGTTGTTGTGCCAGTGCTACGTAGCTACAAGCCCTGCCGGTTATGGTTGAATGGGCAAATGTTTCCCTGGATATTCAGACGCCAACGAATTTCAGCTGGATTGGGCTACGGAAGTGCTGGCAATGCACAGTTACGATTTCTGCCGATGCAGTAGCCTAGTTTTATGTGTTCGTTGCACAGTTCGAAACATTTATAATGGAAATTTGTTTTAGTTTTCGAACAATCTTAACAACCAATCTGATTTTATTGAACGTTAAAAGAGATCAAGAATTTCCTGGTAGGAATTAGACTCAACTTTTTACAAATGAAAATGGTCATTGAACTATTTTCAGGTTGGACCAAGTTTGAAGTACAGTTGGCCTGTTGTGCTTATTGTGGAGGATCCAGAAGCGAATCTGAAAACTCATTTTGTATGTATGCTATGCATCATGGATGATTTCAATTTCAACTATATTAGTCATTAGTGTTGCATTCGCATCTCTGACTCCAGCTACTGAAATCTCCAAATTGTTTGAACATTTAAAAGATGTGCAGCAGATACCATTCACAAATCAAAAGAGAACAATGTCAGTAACATGCAGTGGAGCATGACAGAGAAGATTAAAAACAAATTGATGTAAAACAACTAATTAAGCATGAAATTAAGCATGAAGTGATTAGTGAATTAAGAAAAATGGCAGTGGCTGTAGATTTGCCTGCAGATCTTGAAATAAGAAAACTTATTAATATGCCACCTGTGACGTAACAGTTATGCACGACGAGAGTGCAGTAAGCTTGGTAGAAACGAAGTAAATGTAAAAGATAAACCCTAAACCTAACTTTAACCCTAACCGTAGCCCTAACCCTAACGTAATGCTAACCTAACGCTAACATAACACTAACCTAACCCTAAGCTAACCTAACCGTATCCTATCCCTAACCTAACATACATGGCCCATGCCGTCGCTTTCGTGGCGATCAGAACGACGAAGACACAAGAAAATTTTTGCGGAAAGCTCTTATACAACGCAATTGCGAGTACAGACAATGCACAACACAAGAATTGTCCTTCCAGTGGCATCAACGATCGCCAGGGCAGAGATTTGTTTAGGGTGTTGAAGAGATCGCCCATTTCTCAACCGCACACACTTGGTCTTCGACAAGGTTATTCCGATGGGAAGGCAGTAGGCAACACCACCGGTCATTATGCCAAGCGCTTGGCCAGACTGAAGCAAGTTCCAATTTTTAAGGTCTTGGCACGACCTGGCCGAGATTCGAACCACACGAACAACGACCTACCAGACTTGAAGCGAGCGCTATAACCAATAGGCCACACGTCCTAACGTGACACTAACCCGTAAACGTAAAACATAAGCCTGAAAAAAAGTAAAGAAAAAAAAAACAAAAGTCTAAATAAAAAAACAAAGAAAAGTCGGCAAGGTAAGATTCAAACCTAAAACCTTAGCTGTAGAAGGTGTAGCGCCTAAACATTACACTATACAATCCATGCAGTTTGACTGAGAAACTGACCCCCTTTATTTGAATTGCGTCAGGATAGGCGTATTCCTAGTCACTTCCATAAGAAATACTGTTTAATGGCAGTGGCTAAGCCTACAGTTCTGTCGATGTACCTTGCTTTTTAAATGGGTGGCGGATGAAACAAATTATAAAATATTTCATCTACCACCCGTATTAATCATGTGACACTGACGCAATGTGTGGGTCTGCAATAAGTGCCGTAGATTACACTACGCTTGCTAGTAACATACTAAACCATAAAGTTAAACCCAAAACCTAAGCAGTAAACATAAACCCAAAAGTTTTTGAAACTTCTTAAAAAAGTAAATAAAACCAGTCCTATCAAAAGTGTAACTTCTATTACCAAAGTGAAAAGAGCAGTGGTAAGAGCCAAACTGACAAACACTTGCACAACAGATGTACTACAACATAGGCACTTCCCCTTGACTAGGTTCATGGTGTTGTTAGTATGATAAACTCAGCATTGCATCTGGACAAAAGTGGATACGTTCAAAGAGGTTCAAACAGTGTCATATGATGGGCAGCAGATGAATTGTTTTAAAAAAGTTATCTCCATCACTGGACCTTTAGCCATTGTTGCAACCTCTCCGGTGGTGTTGTGTTGATTGTGTGATTCACCACGAACGGGATGTGCATGAAGAATAACACCCTCATATGTGAAGCGTGAGCAAGCAACAGAAAGAGAGATTGCGAGCATGATCTCTATTGTTGCTTGCTGCCACGGTGCGAAGCTTTGCGCGCATGCCGCTCGGGATTTCCGATCGCAACAAAATGGTGCTATGACCAGGATGTGAAGGTCGTACAGAGTTCAACCTTCACACAAAGAACGTGCGATCGGTGTGGTTCGTTGTAAAAAGGAGGATATGTTGTTGCAACCTCTCTGGTGGTGTTGTGTTGATTTTATGATTCACCACGAATGGGATGTGCGTGAAGAATAACACCATCATATGTGTAGCGCGAGCAAGCAACAGAAAGAGAGATTGAGAGCATGATCTCTATTGTTGCTTGCTGCCATGGTGCGAAGCTTTGCGCGCATGCCGCTCGGGATTTCCGATCGCAACACCATTATCAAGATAAATACAGATGAATGAAAAAACTATGAAGAAGTAGTAAAGGTTTGTGGGAATGAGGACAAGGCTAAGTACAAGAAAACCATGCAGCAACCATGACAGAATAATGGTACTGTGAGCAGCAGGATCACATGATGCAAAGTAAAAGCAAGCATTACAGATCATAAGCAAGTGATGGAGTTACTACCTGTAATGATAGCAAAGATCTTAGTCACTAATGAACTGAGATGAAGATGATCGTTGCAGAGGTGCTTGTCATTTTGTCAAGATAATGGCATCAAGCCCATCAGAAGGGTTGGTAAAGTGATGTTGTGCAGTTGGTGTTTGCTATTGTTGTATCATATATATGCAGATATAGACAATTTTTTTATAATAACTAGGCCTATATACTATGAAACAGACTAAAACTGTTAGGATCATTTTGATCATCAAGACGTTGGGTCACCATGCAGTACAGAAACATAAGGGGATAAACAGGTACTTTTGCAGCCTGCAAGTAATTGTTTGTATGTTTATCATTCATTGTTCAAAGAGAAAAAGCATCACTTTAACTGTAATCTGAAAACAAAGAAGAGGTAACTTATTTCATGAATGACAGTTCTGAAAATGACAATGATATCTTAAATTCTACTTGGTTAAGAAAAGAACTGTGTGTGCCTGTCCTGCAATTGAAGTATATGTTCTATAAAACATCATTAATGGCTGATTTGTTGCTGTGAAAAAATCTTGTCTGCAGATATTTACCAAAAATCTTATGAGGATTGTTTGATTTTGTGGCTAGTTTATTGATCTTTCCAAGTGGACTGTCTACATGACATACGTACACGCAGGTAGTGATAAAAATGTGGTTTTGATGTGGCACTAAAGATTTTTTTAAATGTGGCACTAAAGATCTTTGTGATATGCAAACACATGTTGGACCATTTGTTGCTGCACTTGAACTTTGTAATTCTGTCATAAGAGGAAAATTTAAAACAAGTAAG
>Ga0210059_1017818_pt1 | contig 10074 bp, 6 predicted proteins | sample Ectturendosymbi2_FD_188042 | JGI IMG/M metagenome (GOLD analysis project Ga0210059, IMG submission 188042) | Ecteinascidia turbinata endosymbiont from Florida, USA - Sample 2 (SPAdes) (version 2) | ecosystem: Host-associated > Tunicates > Ascidians > Unclassified | place: Key West, Florida...
GGATTCATTCCAGGTAATGACAATTGTACATCATCTGGAAAGTGCATTCCCAACATTTGGATCGGTGACGCAAGAGATGATTGCGTCACAAGCCACAGTGACGAACCATGCAAAGCAATTAAAGCTTGGTGCGAAAATTGCGAGGTTATAATTAATCGATGTGAAACAAATGAAGCTAAAATGTTTTTGCTGCAAAATTCAAATAAAAACACCATAACCTGCCACATGAATAACCCATCCTTCCATCATCTGAACTTATCAACCAAATGGATCTGCATTTCATCTCTGTGTGGAAAATGTCTGGGAGAGATCTTTCAATGTGAGAACGGACACGTCATCGACAATGCTCACTACTGCGACACAAAGTTGCAATGCGAAGACGGGAGTGACGAACAACAGCAAAACTTTGGTTTCCGATGTTCAGGAAAGTCAAGGAAAAGCATCTGTGTTTTGCCGCAGAAAAATCTTTACGATTCGACGTCTCAGTGCGAAGATGGTTCAGATATATGTTTCGCAGATGGCGAGTTCCGATGCTTTTTATGCTTGGACGAAAAACTCATTATTTCAGCAAAACAGGTTTGTGACCGAAATATCGACTGTTTTGATGCTTCTGATGAACTTCTGTGTTCCAATCAATCAGCTGCACAAGCACTTGTTGGCGATGAGGGATCAAGATGTGCCCCAGGCCATATGCGTTGCAATAGTTCCACAGAATGTGTGACTATGGAAAAAGTTCTGTGCAAATTTTCAATTAAATGTAGAGATCAAATCAACCAAAGGTTTTGTCGTAACAAGCAGCGATCCAGTGGTTTCATGAAGTGTCTGGCCAAACATGAGGAAGACACGCAGTTCAACACTGTACTCGCCACGCGATGCGACAACAGACCAGAGTGCGCGAGGATGGAAGACGAATGTGAGTCACAATGTGATCCTCGACCATCGTTTTGTGATGATAAGTGTGCGAAGCGGAGTCACACTTCGAACGCTATTGGGTTTTATCAATTTGGAAACCGTGTATGTGATGGATATATTAACAGGGTCATCTATGGTTCAGACAAATGCAGTCGAGAAGTGGAAGAAAACTGTCCGATGAGGTTTCCATGCAAAAGTAAAGAAATGGTCAGCATCGACGTGCGTCACTACTGTGACGGCATATTCCATTGTGACGATCATTCTGACGAAACAAGCAAAGATTGCCTGATCAAACGATTCAACTGCACAGCAGCTGGAGGCGTCATTTCTATCAGCAAAGAGTTTGTTTGTGATGGAATTAAAGACTGCGACCAAGGTGAAGATGAAAGTCGTCAATTGTGCGGAGCGAAAAGGTTTTACTGCGAAAATGGAAGACCAATATCTGTCGATAAAAAGTTTGTTCAAAATGGTGCAAAAGACTGCGATACAGGTTTAGACGAGTGCAAAACTCTATTTTCAGATAGATTTGAAATGATTTCCAATCCTGTTCTTCGCTCATTGTTTTGGATCATGGGTTTTGTGGCTTTGATTGGAAATCTAGCCACAAACGTTCTAACATTGATGGAGATGCTTTCTGACTATAAAAGCAGTAACTCTGCTGCAAAAAGCGGAAATTGTGCTAAACTCGCAAATAGATTCCTTATTTTCAACCTTACCATTTCCGACTTTTTAATGGGTGTCTATTTGTTAGGAGTTGTTGGTCAAGGTGTGAATTATTCAGGACATTATTGTTTTTTTGATAATGAATGGAGATCAAGCAAACGTTGCTCAATACTTGGCACAATTGCAGTTTTATCATCAGAAGCATCTGCTTTCATCATGGCATCCATGTCCACCTTTCGACTGGTCACAATTTACAAACCATTCCTGACCCGTACTATGAAATTCAAATGGATCGTTCTCGTTGGAATTTTATGTTGGTTGCTTTCTTTACTTCTTGCTTTCCTTCCATGGATAGAATTGAAATCTGGATATTTTGTGTCTGAAGTTTGGTTTCCCAATAGTTTCTTCGGAACAGACACGATTTCTAAAGAAAACTTCACCGCGATAGCCAATCAAGTTTCTGGAACAAATTCAGCTGTTCAATCCTGGTTCCAAGTCAAGAAAACCGTTTCAAACAAATTCAAATACAATAAAATAAAAGCAGAGTTTGGATTTTATTCCCAAACAAGTGTTTGCATGCCACGTTTCTATACTTCTACCAATGAAAGTGCCTGGGAATATTCCACTTTTCTCATCACACTCAACTTCATGCTCTTTATCTATATGGTGGTCATCTATGTGTTTGTTTACAAGAAAGTCACTGGCACGAATTTCGCCACCTCTATCAAGAAAGAACAAAATCAAGAAATGCAAAAAAGAATTTCCAGACTTTTGCTGACTGATTTTTTGTGTTGGATTCCTGTTTGTGTTATGGCGTACTTGAAGGTTGCAGGGGTGCCTTTACCCTCAGATGCTTACATTGTAAGCGCTGGACTTCTTCTTCCAATAAACAGCGCAATGAATCCGTTGCTTTACTCCAAGCTGATTGGTCAGTGCATGTCACGTGCACGAAAACGCATCTCGAAGAACGTTCTGGTTATTTTCACAGCAGTTCATGCTGATGAAACCCCAGAAGTTCATATCACAGGAGAGGTTAGAGAAATTCACGCCAACTGTTAGTGTTGCTGCGTTTTTTCTTAAATGACTATCATCAAATCTTACTTCCTTCTACAAAATCAAGAATATACGACAATATCTGTTTTTGGTACATCCAATATTTTGATGGATTTTGTGGCTGAAGAAACAAAAGAAACAAATGCGAACTTGTAAAAAGCAAGACAATAAGTTGTATTGGATTTGCATTATTATGTAATAATCGCGATTTTGAACACATGTACTGTTCAAGATCAACTTACGTGTGGCGATTCATCGATTTACTAGTGGCCGTTTTCCTTTTCAACTGAAAACAAACTTCCATCAGCAATGAGCTCTCTGGTGATGTGACGTAATACATTACTTTGTGTCATCACAATGCAGACCAAGCGTCGCTTGAAGGCTATTTTCTCAACTCCCAGTTTATTTTGTTTGTCCCGGTTCGGTTTACCTCTGTTATGAAAAATCACAGGTCTTTGACAATGCTTCAAGTTTCTGATTTGATTATTCTTTTCTAATTTTTGCAAAATGAAAATCATTTATAAAGAAAAATATTGTGCGGTTATTTTTATTCACATGCCGTTACATTATGTAATCTGTCAAATTCAGCGAAGACAGACGCATGGCTATTTTAATGATGATAAAAATTAACTTAATTTGCTGCAAAACGAAAAATTTTGATGTCTGTATAAACAAGATATTTTGTGAAGTTTTAACGTATTATAGCAGGGGGTGAGAAATTAATTTGGCTCGGGGGCCACTTTGAGAAGGCCGTACTTGGCGGAGGGCAGTACCTTCTATTCTTATGCAGTGTTTCTCAACCTTTTTCGGTTCGTGACGCCTTTTGTTATTTTTGCACACCCTATGACCCCTTCTTACTCTTTTTTCAATGCATATGATATTATAACTATTATGATTACGACAATATGCTTCTCTAGAAAAATGCAACGAACTACCACAAAAATGCATTTCATAACATTTAATTTCAAACGACAAATGAATTTCACAAACATTTTCAATGCGACGGTTGACTTTGCAACTGTATAGCCAAATTCGAAATTCGGGCTTGAGTGTTTGGCAGTACTAATCTTTTATCATGCTCGACTATCCTTTGATTTCGTGCCTCCGTTTTGATGTGAGCTAGAGCTGAAAAACTTCCACTATCGCAGAGATATAGTGGGGCACCGAAAACAATATTCGGAAGGTCAGCTCAGACCGTTGTGGATATGATTCACGCACAGTTCACCAGAACCGAAAAAATGACATTTCATGAAAAACATCATATGCTGATGAATCTTTCCGAAAATCACAAAATTGGTCCTGTACTTTTCAAGAGATTGAAGGTGGTGTGTTATGGATGTCTTGAAATCCTTAGTAAGTTTTTTAGTTTTTTCAACAACACTTGACAATTTCTCAAACGTAGCAACCTTCCTTGCATTGCTTTACGAAGTCAGTTCTGCAACTTCGAATAAAATGCTTGCAGATTCCTCGCGAAGCTGGATGATGTTTTCTACATTTCCTTTTAGCTTCAAACCTTTCTAAAATTTCAGCTAAATAAGACTTTTTCAACTAAATCTTGTCACTAATGTAAGACAACAGCTCGTTTGCTTTCAGTTCTGAGAATAACTTTATTTCATCTTTCATCACAAAAACGCAGTTTGGAATGTTTCCTTTCCATAGCCAGCGTACAGACGTGTGGAATAGAAAAATTAATGTGTCAAAATCATGTCTTTGCAGAAATCGTTAAACAGACAAGTGTTAAGGCTTCCAGATTTGATGTAAGTAATCATTTTTATCGTGGAATCCAGCACATTTTACAGAGGAGTAACAATCATATTTCCACTGCATCTCTGCAGAATCAAAAAAGATTTTTACTTCTCCCGAACACCTGCGCTTGTTGTGGTTTGCAGTTCCTCATGAAACAGGAACTCCTCTTTTAATGTCTCCTGAATGAATATATCTCACGAAAACAAGCAACTGAACACGAAGTAACATCTGTTGAATCATCCACTTTAAAAAAAGCATTTGAGTTGGAGATGCTTTCATTTCACTTATCACCTGGTCTTTCCCATCTTCCGATGTTCTGAAATGCGTCTCTGAACAGTATGGCTGGAAGAGGTATACGTTTTATGTTTGCCTTACTAGCTTCACCAAGACGTTGTTTTACTGTTTTCAACAAACGTTTTTCCAATCGTGTGAGGCATTTTTGCTTGGCAATTCCAAGTGCGACTTCATATGATGCCTGTCTTCTTGGTGGAAACTTCTGGCAAGATAAGTCTCTGACGTTTCAAACTCGTTTCATGGCGTTGGAAGAATTCTATAACTTTTTGTGGCGTGATTGGTATGCTCTGTCTCTTAAATGCCCCTATCAATTTCGAAGGTTTCATATACTCAGCATTGAGAGCCTTTATTTCACTGCAGGACGCTTCATCGGGAATGTTGAACGCAACTTCACAAGGTAACACCTTGTTTAAAAGCAGAATAAATTATTTGTGACATGTTGGAAGGCTTTGGCTCTAAATGCTGTATGAACTTCAAAGGTTTCACAAACCCAGCATCAGCACAGAGAACAACGTTGCACAAAACACATTGTGGCTTCACTGTGTTTTTTCAACTATGGAGGTAAAACCAAATTTCAAACACTCAAACAGATAAATTAGCTCTTCTGGCGATCATTTTATGAGGAGCCGCCGTTTCGCCCACCTATTCAAGTGGGCTTCCACAGGGCAGTGTTTTTTAACCACATGTTTCCAGGAAGCCCGCTTGAATAGGTGGGCGAAACGTCGGCTACCAATAAAATAATCACCAGAAGAGCTGATTTATCTCTTTGAATTGAAACCTGATGGTAAATGCTATGAAATAACAACATGAGTAGCACAAAGAACAGCATTTCAAACACTCTTCAAAATACTTGCGTTTCTTGTCCACGGCAACAACATAAATGAAGGTAATACTATTGGAGTTAGAATGTGTTTCTACCTGACTGCTGGCTGCAATTTCACAATAATAAGTTGCTGGTATCAAAGACTAAACTGTTTAGAACAAGAACAACCAAATGCCTCACTTGACATACGCAATATACCGCTTGTGGTTTACTTCACCTCAGATTTCGACAATAGACATGCAGGATTGGGTATGATAAAACTAAAAGATTGGATTGTACAACGGTGGTCTAATGACGGAAAGACGTATCTCCTCTTCAGTTGCGACTTTGGATGCATACATTGCCAATCATATTTTGCAACATTATTGTGATATTTGAATGGGTAACTCCGATGCTACAAATTGCACGTGGTAATTGCGATATATACAACAAACAACCTGCTCCGAGAAGCAAATTCATTGCGATGACCAGATTTTGCGGTTTGAAATTAAGTGTTAAGACAAGCACGACAAGTTAAACATATCATTACATTGAAATCGTTGCGCACCCAAAATGAACTTCGTGACCTCAGGTTGAGAAATGCTGCTCCAGTATAAATAAAAGCAAGTCTCGGTTTAAGATAGCCTGAACAACTACATTTACTGTGATAAGCTCGAGGAAATTTCAGACTTGATGATTTTTGCTGAATGCTTCCGCGGGCCACTGAAAACGCTGTGGCGGGCCACATATGGCCCGCGGGCCTCTAATTTCCCACCCCTGTATTAGAGCTTCTTTTATGGAAGTGGGTATTGGTTTAGTGTTTCTTTTTGCGAACATCTGCAATAAAAGAAACATCTTTTTATGATTTTTCTTTCAAAGCAATTTTCAAGCCTGGTGGCATACTACTGCGACTGTCAAAAATTCTGCTTTATCTTGTCGTTGCCAAGTTGGTGTTTCAATTAGCTGCAATTGCTACTTGCCAAAGAGTCTGTCGAACATGGTTTTAAGAAGGTTTGCCGATCAACAACAGTTCGAATCATCCTCGGCAGCCATGCAACAAGAATAGGTGAATTTAACAGACGTTTTTTCGCAGTTTCACCTGAGAATTTGCGCATGCTCCTTTGTTTGAACATTGAGAGTAGCACGAAACTTTACGTCACCACAGGTTGGACTATGCAGCCACCAACAACTGCAAACAAATTGCAACATTGCTCGTGATATTCGTATGTGTTGATAACTTGTAACGGGAATAACACGCATTTCGTCGTGTGTTGTTTTCATTTGATTTTGCTTCGTCGCGTTCTGTAATGTTTAATTGGAAAAAAGTGGTTATAAACAGACAGGAAAAATGGAATTGAGCGCAGATTGAAATGCTGTATTTAACCTTTGTATCGCTCAATAATTATGACGCGCACTTCGCATGATTGATTTTGACGTCTGGCAAGCATGTGGAGCAAAGCGCTGTCAGTCACATTAAGTCAAGTAGGATTGGAAAGTCCCAAGGCAAAGTAATAATTGCGTATTTTCCGTAAACACCTACGCTCATCGTTTACGCAGAAAGAAAGTGTAGGGCGTTTGCTCAAATTTGTGGTTACCAGCGAACCCTCTTGGGGCTTTTAATCTGCGTAATGCCTTGGGTTATCTTTGCAAACAATGCACGATGTTACAATGAAAGAACGAACAGGGTGTAGCTGACTCGTAGCACCAAAGGCACAAGCAGTGGTGTAGCAGCTGGGGGTGCCAGCTCACCCCCAATAATTTTGATTTCTTGAAAATTTGGGCAAAATCTCAAAACATTCGGGCACAAAAGTTTTGACATTTTCAAAGCAATCATAAGTTTTTCTTATTGAGTGTATAAATAAAAGTTTATTACGTCAGAGGAAAAATCAACAAACTTTTTAGTAACTTCATGTTTTAGTTGGTGAAAATTGATGAGTAACTGATTCACTTGAAAGTTTAGGAAAAATGATGTAACAAGGGCATTTCGTTTAATTACCCAAATATTCGAAAACACCACAAATTTTGACATCACCCATAGAGAAACCCAAACTCAAAACTGAAAAATGTTTTTTCAACCGAAACTGGAAGACTTCCCGAATCCGTAGAGATTTTGAACAGCTCTCTAGCTCTAGCGGCTGGCGATTTATGGCCAAAAAAGTGCCGTCCATGATAGTGGCCGGCGCGGGCGTTAAAGGTGTGTAGACTGTGGAAATAGAGTATCCTGTACAGTTGCTGATCCAGGGGGATAGTATGGGGCAACTGTCCCCCTAAACAGATGCAGTGCCCCCTTAAAAAAGCGCGCCTCTGATAAAAATGTGCCCCTTTTTGAGGCCTATCGAAGTAGAAACAAAGGCAAATATACTCAGTTTAAACCAAACAATGTTTTACACTTCGTTGAACTTCAGTATTCACGTGACGGACTTTGACCCAGCCTCTTACAGCTTAGAATCAACATCGCTATTGTTTCGTAATAGTACTCTTGTTCCCTTATTTCTTTTCCGCGTGAGAACCACCCAGCAATCACAAACACGATTTCTTTTGCCAGCACAATTCTGGACTAGCCTTGGGCTGCGCAAATTTGGTCTGTTTTTGTTACAAGTTCATTTTTTAACGCTTGGTGACAGCTTTGAAAGGAAAAGCCGTAGTGAAAATGGGAAGGCAATAAATATGCAAAACCTGTAACTGACTACAAGATTTTAGAAGCCTGAAAAGCGAAAAGCAGTTTCAGGTCTCCTATCAATGCAGTCCATGAACCCGCTCCGTAGTATGTCTGCATCTTGGTTTTGCAACACCAAGGTAAGTGGACGAGTTTCTTGCGGGAACTAATGACCCTGATTGAACCATATTGCAGCGTGTGAGAAGCTATTGCAACATTTGTACGTTAGCAGGGGCGTAACGAGGTTAGATGGGGCCCGGGGTAAGAAGCAAGTTTGGCGCCCCCATGTTCGAAACTGAGATCTTTCGAAGGCAAATGTGCTCTGTGACATTGTCGGGACTTTCCACCGCCCTTCGCAGTGATTCGGCGTCCCCATGGTGATTCGGCGTCCGGGGAATTGTGCCCCCTCGTTACGCCCCTGTACGTCAGCAAAGAACGTGCCCGTTTCTGACAAAAATGCATTGAGCGTGCCTATTTTTTTCGGTCATAAACCGAATTTTTTTTAAATGACCGAAAAAGATTAAGTCAATTCGGTCATAATCTCCGAAAAGGTAGGCTAGTGAATACTGTTACGACGAGTTTTAATACTATTACGAGGAAAATGACCGAGATGTCTCAGCAGGGGCGTAACGAGGGGGAAAAGTGAGCGAAATTCCCCGGACGCCGAGTAACTACGGGGCGCCGAATCACTGTGAGGGGCACCGAAAAGTCCCAACAATGTCGCAAGTACTTTCTTCAATAAAGTATATTTGCTTCCGAAAGACCTCAGGTTCGAACATGGGGGCGCCAAACTTGGTTCTTGCCCCGGTCGCCATCTAACCTCGTTACGCCCCTGGTCGTAGCGGAAAAGGCAGGAGCGTGCTCCGGTAGCTCGAGGATGTATGACCTTTAACAAAGCAATTCTGCAACATTTCACTCCATCAGCGGGGACAGCGCAGCGTAGCATTGAATCACTACGTGTTAGCACGACCCCCCACTGCAAGGGGGGCCTCCGTGATGACACTTACTTGTTTCAAATAAAACACTCGTTTGAAAAATTTTCGTGGTTCAGAAGCGATATAAGAATACAACTCTATTATTATATTCATATGTTGCGTTAAGTATCAGGGCCCCAGGGCCGGATTAATGGGTGGGAAACGGGGGCAATTGCCCCGGGACCCCCGCCTCAAGGGGGCCCCCCGTGATGAAATTTATTTGTTTCAAACAAAATACTCGTTTAAAAATTTTGCAATTCAGAAGCGATACAAGAATACAACTCTATGTTATATTCCTATATGTTGCGTTAAGTATCAAGGGTCCCCAACAGCAACTGATTTATTTACAAGTCTAACTGTCTGGCAGTTTTAGTAATCGCTATTGAATAGCCTATAAGTATTTTCGGTTTCGTTGAATGCAAATATATATGATTTCGCTAGTGGCTTTTTCCTAATAATCGTTCTTTTGGCATGGGTATGACTCTCTACTCGTGCATCACGCCTACTGCCCAAATGTTACGTAAACATTACTATTAGCGTGCTAAAGCTAGTGGTTGCTGACAGCTGTTTAGTATCAATCAACGTTGCCACTGGGGTCAGTCTTGTTGACATCAGATTGTTGCCTTCTTCAACATCAGATAACGTCAAATTTTTACGCTACGGTTTCACATAAGCTAAATGCTTCTATTAACAAATCTAAGAAAGCGCGAGTACCCTCGTTGAATCCGAAACAGAGCGAAATATCGCCATTAAATAGAGCAGTCGTTTATAATTTATGTAAAATGTTAGTTTCAACGCGGCGAAGAGAGCTTCTTTAGTTTGAAACGATAACCAAACACACATTAGGGTCAGTGGCTTAACTGACAGGGGGTAAAGGGTGACCTTCCCCCCTGGCAAGCTCAATGTAAAAGCTGGGCCCCCTCCAGTTGACATTTAGATATTTAGTATTCTTTTGGTTGTTTTTTTTTCATTTT
>Ga0210059_1017819_pt1 | contig 10074 bp, 7 predicted proteins | sample Ectturendosymbi2_FD_188042 | JGI IMG/M metagenome (GOLD analysis project Ga0210059, IMG submission 188042) | Ecteinascidia turbinata endosymbiont from Florida, USA - Sample 2 (SPAdes) (version 2) | ecosystem: Host-associated > Tunicates > Ascidians > Unclassified | place: Key West, Florida...
TACCAGGAAGAACTAAAAAACGAAAAGGAGAATTTGTCAGGCAATATGATAGAAAATTGCTCTGACCTTGGCTTTAATGTAGCTCGATGTAGTGAACAGCCGCCTTGGCCCTTGTGTTTAGTGTGCTCCCAAATTCTCTCAAATAATGCAAAGAAACCTTCCACACTTGCTCGTCACTTTCATTCGAAGCAGGGGCTTGCAGAGGGGTTGGCCGGACGGGGCGACGGCCACGGACATCCAAAGAGTGAAATGAAAAAAATTGAAATGTTGAAACTAGATACTTTTTCGTATTGTAAGACTGCTAACACATGCTGCATGAATTTAATATTTCGAAGCTCGTTTTGTCAAAAATACTTTTCACTAAAGTATTATTTGATAAGCCTAAATATCTCTCACCTGGTCGTACGTCCTGGAAAGTTCATGGAACGTAGAAGTTTTTCCTTGAAATCTTCTTTTGCCATATAACGCACGAAATCTTCTTTCGTTGACAACTGAACGATTCAACTAATGTGACTAATTGTGCCATTCTTTTTTGTTTCGTGCGTTATATGGGAAAAGAAGATATCAAGAAAAAACTTCTACGTTCCATGAACTTTGCAGGACGTACCACCAGGTGAGAGATATTCAGACTTATCAAATAATACTTTAGTGAAATAGAGATAGACTGGGAAAACTGTGTCGCAGTGTACACAGATAGGGCTGCAAGCATGACTGATTTATCGCCTTGGGGTAGTTGCAAAAATTGAAGAAGTGGCGCATAAAGAAATGTTTACTTGGTGCATAATCCATCTGGAGCATTTAGTTGCAAAGAAATTGATTTGAAAACGTGCTGAATCAAGAGAGCATAACGTGCATCAGCTGACAGTTTATAACTTGTTTAAATCGTGAAATTGTGCACCACAATGCTGCTTGCTTAAGTTTTTTTTTTATGACAAGTTGTCATGTTTGATTTACTGTAAATGCCAATAAATTGCTGAAAAAGTTGAATCTAGATTTTTGATGATTTTTTGCGAACTTAATTTGCATTCGATTTTAAACGGGTGCAAACTTCATGGGGATATTGCTGGAGTTTTCACATGAACAAGTAAATGGTGGAATAGCAGTATTATTACGAAAGAATGGCATTGTTGATACCATTCGGTAAGAGGCCCACCAGGTTTTAGCAGACTCGTAATTTTACGGTTTAACGAGGTGTGAATCTTTTTAAAGAGTGTCCTTTATTCTCTATTCTGCTTCTATAAAAACCAGAAAGGAGTGAATTTTGTATCAAACGGGCACCACAGACGTTTGGGGGGCAGTTGCCCCTGCCCTTATCCTGTTTCCACTGACATAGCTTGGTGGCCTGTTTTCTTCGTTTTCGCATCTAAAACCAATGACTACAGCACTACCCCTGAAATTTAATGGTAGAGATGGGTAAAACGCTGGAAGCTATTTTGGTCAATGCGGTCCCCCGTTGCACTGAAAGATTACCGGAAAGATTCAATCAGCGCGTGGACCAAGTACTGAAAGTTGTAACAAATCATTTTTGCGAATGTAAGACAGTAATGAAGCTCACTAGAGGTGGTCTGTAATGTGCTATGCTAGACTACCGTAACTTGTTATAGACGGGCAATACCTTATGTTCACCAAAAATTATCCCCAGCTGCTTCATGTTAATTAGAGTTTGCGATTGGATGCTTCACACGGAAACTGCGCTGGTCAATTGCACGCTTTTCAGGGCAACGAAATGCGGTATTTCTTCTTGCCGAAGCCTAACTAATGCTTTTTTGAGATTTTTTTCCTCATCTCTGTGCAACATACCTCTTTACGTGGGAGGTCACCGCAAAAGCTCATGTCGAAAACTAATGTTATGGGCGTTTTTTTTTGAAAAAAAAAGAAAGAACGTAATCTTGTATAAAAAAATGCATTCTAGGAAGGGTACGTAGAAATAGGTGCAAAGCGTAGTCGGCAAACATTTCACATAAAAGATAAAGTTGGGGCTGATTTGCAGACAGTGGTACCTACGTCAGTGAACAGTCGACAATATTGCGTGCTGCAATATCTAGAAACATCACCCAACGCCAGACAATCACCCGCAAACGGTGTCGCCGTGGAACACGACGGCCACAGCCCACAGTTGTACAAAACTCTGGAGATAGGCGTAAGATAATCGGTATGACGTCACAACTGACCCGACGACACCGTAAAATTGTGCGATGCTATAATCACAATGCGGCAAATGCACAACTGCCACGCAGCGGCTAGCTTGACAACGGCGCAGGATTTCAGTGCAAGATGTTTCTCATGCTGGGTAAAACTGTTTCCTGGTATTTATGCTGGAGATGCTGCATGTACTCGATCCATTCACCCGTGACGAAGCCCACTACCGGGTTTTCCTGTTGAAATGAGGACAGGGTCAATGTGACGAAACAACAACACCAAACGCTGGTCGGTTCCAGCTGGCTTGTCACAGTGCAGCAAAGCGAAAAATCAAACACCGAAGTCACAAGTAAATGCGAAAAGTTACTGTTTTGTAGTAAATGTGATACAGCTGCTAAATTTTTGCAGTTCCTGATTAAAATTTTCATTCAAAATGGACAACTTGAGGATTGTGTTTGCTGAAGATCTAATTTTCTACGCGACTCCATGTCCGCCTCTGGCAGAAACACTCACTTTCAGAAAAAGCTGCAGATCTTGAGTCTGTCTGTGCATCAGGATGAGCTGCTGGAGGTGTTTTAGAATGCTCACGCAGAAGTAGACCTGCGTGAAATCGAGGTTTCGTCCCGGTTATTTTCCAGTTTTGAGGCAGAAAAGCATTTAGTAAAAGTGCCATGAATAAACCATGAGCAATGTAAACGACAAAAGTCTTTGGTCGTAGCCAGCGTCACCTTCAGTGAAGGCATTCATTTGATGCTTTTTTATTCAGGCACGATTTGGTAAACATGACAGTATACACTAGAGGAGTTAAGGCTGAAACTTAGAGCGACATACTCAGTGCAAGAGATCAACTCGATCGTATTTTCGTAAACGACGTTTCTTGTTTTCAAAATATGGAATATCTAACAATTGACCAAGTAGGATTTGAAAACTCCTACTTTTGACCCAGCGAGGGAAAGCCATAACTGGAAAGAATGGTTTACATAACTTTTAGAAATTGAAACTGCACGAGTTTTAAAATTTTGTTTGCGCAGCTATTGCTAAGTACGCAAGCTGCATTTCATAAATCATCTACAGGTGATCAAACTTTGCTTACTTGGAAATCAGAACCCATGACGACGACGGTCACGACATAGTGCGTGATTTCAAGCCACGGAAGATAGTTCCAGAAACACTGAGTTAACCAGTGAAGCGTGATCTGCGATGGCGTGTAACCGCTCATGCGAAAAGCCGAGTGCACCAATGGAAGTTCAGCCTGTGAAATACGTGTCATATTTGCCTGTGTATGGTTGTGACCAATAAAGTAGAAACAATCAGCTTAGGAGTGGTTACAATGGTGGTCGGTAGTTATTTTCACAAAATTCAACTTTACATGACATTCTATAATAGTGATAGGTCTGCTAAACCACTACTGTTGCGATCGGAAATCCCGAGCGGCATATGCGCGAAGCTTCGCACCGTGGCAGCAAGCAACAATAGAGATCATGCTCGCAATCTCTCTTACTATTGCTTGCTCGCGCTACACATATGATGGTGTTAATCTTCACGCACATCCCGTTCGTGGTGAATCACACAATCAACGCAACACCACCGGAGAGGTTGCAACACTACTTACAATTGCTTTACCCTGCAATTTGTTAACGTCATTTTCATAGACGGTGGAAAACTGCTGATCAATCATCCTAACATTATATTTGCAAGTAACTTGTGCCACTACCAGCAGACGAACCTTTAAGGGAAGGCAATGGAAATATATTAATCGCGACACAGGTATCTTTTCTTCAGGTTGTGTGCGTCATCCTGTTGGGGAGGGTTATGTTCTTCGAACCGCAGGATGGTTTTCTGCGAAGTTCTGATATCACTGTTCACTAACGTTTTGAAATTTCACACTCTCATCTGTCGACAATGGTGCAAGAGGCTTTCTAAAGGGTACCCCCAACACAGGTTCTTAAGAATTTCCTCACGTGATCACCACAGTTCCGAACGATGACATCGTGACGCATGAACAGAAATCATCCTCGTCATAGAACATCGCTGAATTTTACATTGAATTCGAAATATTTTCGTGATGAATCGGGGACCGCAGTTGAGCAAATCGTTTACCTGCTGCGTTTTCTGGTCGGGAAACGAAGTTAAACGCTGCTGTTCGCAAATGCAAACCATGGTCGCGAGCACGTCACCGCAACCAGTCAGAAAACAAAGACCACGCCAGCAGGGTATTGAAGCAAAGTCAGAGTGAGCGGTACTTGGACAAAATGAACTACAAATTACATTACCTGCAAGATTAGTTCTACGTGATGGGCTGTGCAGGAATAGAGAGGTGGGATTCCACTCATTCGCATTTCGTTGGAAAGGTGTACCTGGCCGAGATAAAGAAACTGTTTTCGCCTGTATTCATCGCCTAATTGGTTATGTGATACCATTTAACTGTGTTACTCGGCAAACCAGTCATCACCATCGTTGGAACTTGACCAGTACGACATTGTTAAAAGCTTGATATGCAACAACGTCGGAAACTGTTTTCAACACGGACGTCGAAAGTTCGCTAATGACAATACGAACAGCAGCCGCTAATCCACAATCCACCACCGACTTGCCGCCCACTATAAGCAGAGTCTTTTATAGTTTCATGTGCAACTTTGGCACGTGTATGTTCTTACACTGGCATGGAGCCTGGCCGGCCACAGGTATCCTGAGACGAGGACTTCGGACATTTTTTGTAGCAAGGTCACTGTCCTGTCCTTGTTTCCGGAAAGCATCAGAAATAAAGTGCTGGCGAACCAGTCGTGGCAAGGATAGGGACCGGAGATCATTTCTGCAAATACGCAAAATAGTTGCCATCAAAAATCAAAGGCTTTACCAGTTTTTTAAAGGTATTTTAGGGACCCGATTCGGGTCCCTAGAATTGAAAATTGGGTCCCTAGACTCAGAGAAAATTATCATCGGGTCCCTAGAATCAGAGAAAATCGGGTCCCTACAGGTCCATACCGGGTACCTAACATTTTCCTTAAAAAAAGCTGGCTTTACAACAAATGCCAGAATCGTGTACAAATGTTGAATTAGCTTCATAATTCGATTGTTACAACGCATTGTACAAAAGTTGGCCGTTGTGAGGGCAACTCTGCCAGCGGCAAGACCTTTTCAATCTACTCTTTTCTTCTTTTGCGGCAAAAGCGGGACGTTTCATTCCGTTTCCATCAGAGCTTCATCTCACACTCCAACAAAATATTCATCAGAAATAGTAAATTGCAACCAAATGAACTAAACTGACAAGAACAGTCTACTGCACGTTACTTAGCGACGGGCTGTAGGTTTGTTGCTGTTGCAAATGTTGCGAAGTGACTTGTATCACGTTCAGGAGGTTGTTGGCCGCCGCTTCCACATTGCTCTTGATGATATTCAAATGCTTGCCGTAACGAACAACCAACTTGACGCCTGCAGCGACGATCGGGGATGAGGAGGGAGAGTCTCGCTTGACTTGGCCTGGAAAGAGAATAGAGGGTTGCGAACGTGCGTGTCATTCTTCGCTACAGCGAATTCACTATGGAAACCGCACCGAGAGACAATAAATCACTTGAGGAGACAGCCACGCACTGTACCTTGTCCCGAGGTTTTCTTGAACACCCGCTCTTCGGGCATTCTCTCCTGGGCGGCGATCGCTTTTTCCAGAATGTCGACGACGACACCGCCACGGATCGCCGACGGCGAAGACACGAGGGCTTTGACGAAAGCGGAACGCAGCTGATCCAGCCAGTGTCTGTTTTTGTCGTTTAGTTTGGTCTTCGTCAGGAAGCGACTCAGAGAGCTTTCTGCAAATGGCAAGTCATGAGCTCACAGCACGCAACTGATCATAGAACATTTTTTCTTTACCTTTTGGCAGGACTGGTAAAAAATTATTAAATTCTCAACTCAGTAATGATTTCTTCATATCGGCCTGAAGCCTTTTTGTCAGATGTAACAAACAGAATAGTTTGAGGGATCTTCGGGTTTCTGAAACCGTCACATTTAAAACCTTTTTTATAATCTTTAGACAGAGGTGAATTTCATATTGAGGTTTTTCAATTTGAGAACTTGCTCCGTACTGTCCTGTTGTATGTATGCATACCCAACGATTGTTCTGAACACAAGTTTCACGGAATTTATGAGATGCTGGATTCATTTACTTCTTGTTATCGCTAATTCTTTCAGCGTTAAAAACTGCAGCTTCTAGTAATAAGAAAACGCATAGATTAGATTAGATTAAATTGCACTCAAATATCTGGCCTAAGCGAAATTAAAACCAGCAGCAGAAAGATTAAAGGGGTTTGATAAAATAACTTCAGAAGCTTGATGTTCCTCAAAAAGCATTTCGAACAAACAAAAATTCTACCATTAGGGACGGGCGACAGTAACGCCAAACCCTGAAGCGCCCACAAATATGTTTACGCCAACAGTTTAGAATGGACGAATTGACATCTTTCATCCGCAAAACTAAATAACGACCACTCTGTTTGCTTTAACAGAAAAATAGATGATTTGCGCTATAAACTCGAACAAATATCATGGAAAAAAAGTTGAGCTCAAAACTTTTCACTCACAGCTTTTCTCGAAAAGCTCTCGAAAGGATTGCTGCTGTTCTAAAACGACATTTTACTTGCACGAACGATGACACAGTTGGTCACGTGCTTTTGTTTCGCAAAGAAGAAAGAAGTAGCTAACGTTTATATAGTGCGGTTAAAACCACAGAGAAAGTTTTGGAAGTGCTGCTTACCCTTCTTCATTGAAAACTGTGCACTGACTTGCGGAATGTAATCTTTGGGTATGGGCAGCTGATAAAACAAAGGCCATACGAACGGTTCTTTTGTTTTCGTTGGTGTTCGCGAACTGACGTTGCCAGCCGGGTCCATGTCGGTGAGGGTTCGTGTCGGCAAAACTCGCTCTCCGTCTGCACCAATCACATGCGTTCTAACAAGCACGTGATTTCGTTCGATCGACTGTTGGTCGATGATAATTCCCCTGAAACAAGACGCAGATTAAGCGTAAGGACCCAAACAACAGTCTCGTGTCCTACCTGTATACTTAGCAACTTGAGTTTAAAAATGGTTATACGTTAAAACAGATACTTTTTCACTTAAAAACCTGTGCTCTGTAAATAACGAAAATAATGCACCACAGAAGCGTAACAGGAAATGATACTTCATTAAAAATTACAAAGTGCAGGACCAACCGCAACTACCACAGAATTGCAAAAAATCCTCTGAACCCTGCATTCAAAATTTTCAGCCACAAGACGCAACTACATCGCGATCTCTTGTTACGAAATGACTGTATGTGACTGTCGGTATTGGTTTCACACAAATTGCGATTCTTGATACCATTTCTTTATGTCATTTGCTTGATAATGCCAAGTGATAACAACATTAAAAAGGAGCGGCAGGTGTTGGTTAGTTACACTCATTCGAGTCTCACCCTTCATAGGCCCGGTTGTTCTTTTGCATGTCCAGCAGAAGTTGTTGAATGTTGTACTGCGTTTCAAGCAGCAACCACGTGTCCAGATTGCATGACAGAACAGTTAAAAGCCTGTAGAATGTGAGTCCGTTAACAATACACCAAACCCACGAAAAATACATTAAGTTTATTTGCTAAAGAGAAGATACACCTGCGCCATTTTTAAAACGTGGTTTTATAAAAAAAGTTAAAGCTATCATTCCATTTTTCGTTAAAAAGGCAGATTATTCTTTAAAAAATATTTCAACAGATCTTTGCTTCAATTGAAAGCAGCAGTTGGACTAGAATGGTACCCATTTATACAATGGTCACGAAACATGGATCTTCGAGGGAGGACTTTGCTACCTGCTGTGATTCGACCGAATAATACAAACTGGTTTGGAGCTTAGATTTTGACCATAGACTTCGTTATGTAGTGCTTCTTATACCTTTGCCGGGAATACTCAAAGCATCGGCTCGCAGGTGATTCAACCAATCGATACACAAACAAGAAACGAAAGCAATAATTGATTTTACGGTGATCAGACCGCCGCACTTACCGCAAGCCATAACTGTGCGATTGCTCGAAGTTGAACAGGGCGTGGATCTTTGGGTCTGAGTTTAGCACCACCAGGCGGTCAAAAAGATCCTGGAAATGTGAAAAACAATAAAGTAAAGTGAAAAAGCGGAAAACGCAAGCGCACGCTGCAACGACCGAGGTGGATTCCTCAGATTCGTTCGTCGTCGACCGAAACTGCACTGCCTCAACGTGCGGATGTTTGAAGTACGCGCAGAAACGCAAAAGCTGCATTTCAGCGAAAAATCAAAGGCCGCGGCGCACATGCGGCAGCACAGGTCATAATTTTCTAATATGCTTGTGACGCGATCGCACTAAATGAACAACCGTTGCTTCATACAAATAAATAAATACACTTTGACTGAATATTTTGATATTGCTGAACATGGTGCGAAACTTCAAAACACTCACAACAGGGGTGTCCGGCATGTCTCGGAAAGAGTAGCTTGACTTGTTTGGCAGAGGTTTTCCTTTAAAAATTTCGTGAACGGCGAGATATGAGCTCATCACATTCGTCAGAGCAACCAACGACTGGAAAGCATTACGGAGACAAAAGTTAACAAAACGTCGCTTGATTTTCACCAAATATCCACAAAAGTATGAACATTCTGAAAGGTCCTAATCTTCATCAGCAAATTTGCAGCGCATCAATGTTTGCTTTGTGGAAACGGGACCCGACAAAAAAGCGTATCCAGAATATATTTTTTTTTAACTAAGAGAATTCAAGCGACCACATTAATGTAAGAACTGAACAAGAAAAACAAAAAAGCGAACGAAAAAATTTTTACGGAATGAAAACTGTGCACATAGGTGGAATTTTTTTAGGTAAGCTTTTTATAAGCCATGGTTCTTCACTTTTTTCCCGCATTTCATCACAAGCTACTGTGCCATTTCGCAAAAGTATGTCCGATGTGTCGTAATCTAACAGAACAGACATCAGTGCAATTCTTTGACAAAACAGCGATGGAACTTTCATGACATGACCGAACAACGCAAGAGCAGCAGAGAAGTAACGCCACCAAAAGAAACCTTATCCATCGACGTCCTATGCCAACATTAAGTCATATCTCCATCTGCGGTACTTCACTGATGGAAACAACAGCAGTACTACGTTAAGTATGAAACGAGTACGTTCGGTCTGTGCGATGCAGCCATGTCACAGCGACGACAACGAGCGCAGAACAGTTTGTGAACAACTGGGGAAACGCGAGGGCAGTTGTGAATGAAGACCAAGTGTTTACGTCGGTTTTTAAACGAAAGGCCGAATCACATCGCTACGCTCGCTTTAGAACTTTTGCAAAAGAATGCCTAATGCATTGCATTGACTCGTCATTCTTTCAGCTTACCTTATGCACGGACCGTTCCACTGGACTTAGGGGGTACGACCTGGGGGCTGAAACATACATGTCGTCACTGCATTCCAAGCTGGCCCAGAACTCTCGGACAATCGCTCGCAGAAATCCAGCTTGTTGAAGAGCTGAGCGACGGCAGCGATAAATGAATCTTTTCTTACGCTTATATAAGGACAGGTAATCTTGCACGTACTGCATGAATTTTTCTCGAGTATCGTGAATCAGATATCGCTTCAAAGATGCAGAAACTTAAGAAAATGTTTAAAAATCTTAAATGTTTCCCTACGCAAGGACTGACTATACCCTGACCGTATAGTGTTACGTGAAATCGATTTCCTATTAAAAATTCGCAGATAGATTCCTTGCTTGCGTCTCACATGTGGAGAGCAGTTACTTGAATACAGATATGTGCAAGTTTGGATCATCGCAAAGAGATGAAACCAGAGCCCAGTCGGCTGATTCCTCAAAAGTTTACAGAAAACCTAGAAATTTTAGTGTTCCAATTGTGTCTGAAAAAGCTGGCGTTTTACGTCTTATTCAAAT
>Ga0210059_1017820_pt1 | contig 10072 bp, 6 predicted proteins | sample Ectturendosymbi2_FD_188042 | JGI IMG/M metagenome (GOLD analysis project Ga0210059, IMG submission 188042) | Ecteinascidia turbinata endosymbiont from Florida, USA - Sample 2 (SPAdes) (version 2) | ecosystem: Host-associated > Tunicates > Ascidians > Unclassified | place: Key West, Florida...
TTATCTGTAGACACAGAACGTAAACCGAATTTTCATGATTGTTGAAAATTGCGTTGGTTAATTTGAATTAATGAATCGGTGTGCACATGAACTTCGCTCAATCACGAATTCCTGTGCTGGTCTGTAGTCCGCAATCAGAAACCAGGTGAGGGCAACGGCGCAATGCCACCCCAATTCCAGCGTTTTCAGGTTAATAAAATATTTGAAGTGTAAGCCAAAGAAATACTTCAGTGCAAATCAACGAAACTGCCTCAAGGAACCTATCCTACTTCAGCTTTTGATCGAATACAAATTTGGATCTGACCTTTTGTAATCATAATCAATGCCCGCAAGTAAAAACAATTGGAATAACGCTTTTTGCAGCTGTTTTTGGCGCAACAGCTTGCTGTATCCCACCTAATGGTTATGTAAGCTTCATTTGAAGACCATCGAAGATTCCTCTCTGATAACCGTGGGTGTTACAAATATAACCTATCCTTGTTTCCAGTGTCACCGTAGCCTTAAATCAATATCGTAGATTTTTGGTTTTGCACAGACTACATGCGTGAATATGGCGTGAGATAAATTTTATGTCTTGAATCTCAAAGTTTGGCTAAGAAGCGATTCAGTTTCAAAGTCTTTTTCATCGCGTCATAGTCATTGTTTAGCAACAATAGCATTCATTCTAGATATTTATTTGTGATGACATGTATTGTGGCGGTTCAATCACAATTATGTGGAGCCTTAACGTTTTCATCAATGATTTCATTTTACCTTGCCAGCGACTAAAAAATCAGTCTTCAAGATATTAGACTCCAACCTGATGTTTATAAGCTCAGTGTTTCAACTTTCATCTGATGTAAATTGCCACCGTATCCTACAGTAAATTATTTGAAATCATGTAACTACAACGAGAATAATCAGCAGCAAAATCTAACGTAAGTAGCAAGATGCTTTTTATTTTGCAAGTGCTGAGGGAATTGACACTGCCATTACTTACAGATACTGAGATAACTCCTATCAAAATTTAGGGGCAAGCTCTCAGAAAGAGGCTCTAAAACATCGCCATTGTAAAAGGTAGATGTGGGATTACGTGGTTAAGAGGGCTACATTTGTTGCACATTTCAATGTATGAACTAAATTCAAGAGCATAAAATACATAAAAAAGGAAGACAAATTTGTAAAGTTTTGCAGCTACGCAATTGAAAGCTGCCTCCTATGGCACATTTTCCCATAATTTTTGCGTTATTTTGACAAATATATGACTTTCTTCAGAGCTTCTAATTCAAAGGTGGATCTAGAGTGGTGCATAACTTTTTAACTAAACAATGGTGCAAAGCTCTCAAGAGGGGGCACGGTATCTTTGAAAAAGAGGGGCCCGAGGCGACTGCCTCGTTATCCTTCCCTGATATCCATCCCTGAACTTGCAATCTGTCTTGTTGGCAAAGCGCATGTGACCAAAATGAAACTAGATTTGAATTTTCTCCCATTAGGGCTTCAAACTCCGCAGATAAGTCGTATTTTCTACAGCCCGTGATTTGTAGAAATTTAATTACGTACAGTGCTAAGCTATCTTACATGCGGCTGAGTGTGGTCAATACGTTTTGTAGTATTGGGGTTACGATTGTGTTTACAGTTTAATTCTATCTTATATCTCAATGAAGTCAGTTAAATTTAACAGTCTCATCAAACAATTAAACGAAGTGAGTTTAAGTAGCTCCAAAGGTTTTACGGAATAGGCTAAACATAGCCAAAAGATCTTACGGATTATCAAAAATCCAAATACTCTAGTGTTTACGGTTATCAACTACATACGTGAATTAATCGCTCAAAAATTAGATGACAACGGGATCCACTTCTTATATGCGCGAAAGTTTTGTGGAAGGCCTGCTGCGGAAGTCAGCGCCTCAGGGCAAAGTCGCTGCTCGGCTGCGGTTGAACGTGCTACGTTGGTGTACATCCGAAGTGTGCAAATACAGTATAACAAGCGCAATCGTAATGGCGACCGCGATGACTTTTTGCTCAAGTGCAATATTGGGCGTTGAGAGGTTTACTAGCGCTTTGCATGAGAGGTTTATGAGCAAATGGTGGCATCGATCCAAAGTAGAAGCTTGGAACTTCACTAACAAAACTTTAAAACCTGTCAATTCAATGAAAGCAGACTTTTTATTTTTCGGCTTAAATCTGAACACAATTGTTCAGGAGAAAACGCCAGAAACATGCACGTTTCATGGATGTTGCTTTAAAAACAAGGAGCATTAAAAATATTGAATGTTGAAACTCGGTTGTTGTTTCCCCAGCCCTAATAAAATTTCTGGCTACGCGCCTGGTTGCACTGCTAGTAGTTACCACAAGATCTTGTGGTTTGTTTTTGATTTGATCTATGTGGTGATTATTAGTAGCAGTTAATGTTAATTATCGGAACTGAACAGATTATCACAATTTTTGAACATAATTGTGTCTATTTAAGCCCAACTCTCAGAATTGATGTGTTTTCATATTAAATGCAGTGCTAAGTGCTACATATCTATATATAGCACCATTGTATACTTGTATACACTACTAGTTGCTATACCAGGATGATGCGCGTAGCCAGGGGGGCATGGTCACCAAAATATACCAATTCTATGATGTGCGCCCCCTTTTGCCAATTTTAAAAAGGACGTACTACGGTTGAGTGAACATGATGACGTCATCGAAAAGCAAACAAAATGGTTTGTCCCCCCAAAGTTTTTTAGTAAACTTGGTCCCTGTTCCTCAGTATCAAGCCACACAGCACTTTCTTATTTGATGTTCAATCTTTCACTGACAAAAAGCTCGCAAAAACGCAGGACCGCCAGACACTGCAGAACTCCGATGAAAAGCAATATTCTAATGCTTATATTGCATAGCAAACAATATTTTCGTGTTGTTACTGTACTGATAGTTTGCACTAGACGTTTACATTTTCGCTCGTTTCAAAGTAAATTGTGAAGTTATGCCTATGCACAGTTTCGCAAATTTTAAGTTAACAATGAGTCTTCATAGGAAGGATTTGCGCGGGGCCCCCAAACGCGTGGGGCCCTAGGCCATGGCCTATTTGGCCTATGCGTAAATGCTTCACTGGCTGCAGGGTGAAAAGCAACGCAGAACTGGAAAAATTGTTATGGATTTTTATTATTCAATTAAAAATGTGGATTTCATTCACATAGTCAATAACTCTAACAAAGTAGCTTCACAAACTTTAACTTACGCTGGAGTAGTTCAATATTAACTTCAGTTTGTCCTCCTTTAGAGGCTTTTAAAACTTTGATCCTGTCAGGCATATGGTCAGTGAAGGTTTTACAATACCTGGTTATCTTGCCGTTGTAAAACCACACCTTGATTATCCATTTTATCAGCTCTCTCTTCGTGGTTATTGTTTGGCTTTGAATGAATCTCATGTTTCAGGATGTTCCACAAATGTTCTATGGGATTCTTATCTGGAGAGTTTCCAGGCCATTTTAACGCTCTAATTTTGTTGTCTCTGCACTATTTGATCGAGATCTTTCCAGTATGTCGTGGGGAAATATCCTTCTGAGAGATGAAGACTCTGCCAGGAAACGACTCTGTAACTTGTCGTAGCAGGCATGGGCGTCCGCAGGAATTTTTCTTGTGGGGGGCAACGTCGACATTTTGCTTATCCTTTTCAGGTTGCTAATGATGCAATGCAAATGGACGTTCACAAACGCTTTGCCCTTTCTACACCATAAACAAAAGGCTCCATGTTACGGCAGCTGTCACAAAAGTGCATTCGTTGGCAGCAATAACAGGGCACGGAATTCGAAAGGATTTTTTCCAGGGTGAGCCAACCAGAGCCGTATCAGCCGCTCGCCATACCCAGTAATCGGGGGGAGTCCACGTTGTCACAAGGGGCCCGAAATTCTGTCCCATTACCACGGGGGGTCTTTTGTGGGCTTAGCCCCAAATGAAACTTCAACCCCACCAAATTGAAATATGAACCACTAGAAACCAGTGAAGTTTTATCAATCGGTATTCTATTCTGTCCAGTAAATGAATGACAATGATTAAGACCCAATTCCTTTTGTTAAGCTCGTTCAAAAATATTTAGTTGCAAACTGCGAGTCTCGTATGGGCTTTGCGGGAAAATATTTGATAATTTTATAATTAATTTGCACGATTTTCAAATGTTGTGTTAGGAATTAAATATAAATTTTGAGAATGTCTAGCCCACTTGCACAAACATGAAGTCACCCAATTGAAAATTTTCTGGCGACGGTTCTGCTGATATTGTGTCTGCAAGTGGAACTAAAAATACTGAAATAAGAAAAAATAAAAATATAGGATATTTTATTATGAGAGCCATTCGGCCTCGGGATGTGCCATAACGTCGAAATCCTTTTTTAGAAACCACTATTAGGGAGGCCCCAGTAACAAGGATTTTGAGGGGGCCCAGAATTGGGCCACTGCGGCACTGGGGCCAACCATGGTGAAAATTTATTTTTCCCGCTCGAAACTAATAGACATTTTTTTCTGCTAAAAATTTAAAGGAAAATATAATTTTCAAAATCCAGGGGATCCAAATCCCCCTGCCTCCTTCCGACTCTCATGTAGCCAGGTATATTACGATAATTTAATTTAGAACATCACGCAGGCTTTAAAAAATTGAGCAGATGAATTATGAAAACACGCCACAGCAAGTACTCGTATAACTTTGCACCTAGTACCCATTGAAAGTCAGAACTAAACTTCAGCGATTAAGACGTATTTTTATAAGCTTGCATAGATATATTCTAACAAACCCTGTAGTTTTACTTCTTTTCACACAGTATTGATTATGATTACAAAAGGCCAGTTACAAATTTGTATTCGACCAAAAGCTGAAGTAGGATAGGTTCCTTGAGGCAGTTTCATTGATTTGCACTGAAGTATTTCTTTGGCTTACACTTCAAATATTTTATTAACCTGAAAACGCTGGAATTGGGGTGGCATTGCGCCGTTGCCCTCACCTGGTTTCTGATTGCGGACTACAGACTAGCACAGGAATTCGTGATTGAGCGAAGTTCATGTGCACACCGATTCATTAATTCAAATTAACCAACGCAATTTTCAACAATCATGAAAATTCGGTTTACGTTCTGTGTCTACAGATAATCCAATAATAATGTTCATTTTTCTCATTTATTCCTTGCTTTTATACTGGGGAAACGTTTTCAACAGTAATGTAACTATGAAATTTGCACAACTATATTACTTTTTATCACAAACATTTTTGGGGAAAAAATATCTTATGTCCTCCCCTGTCCAAAAGTTGTGGGGGCCATGTCCTCCCGTAAACTCGGTCCCTGCTGAGGAACATAGCTGGGCGCGAGAGAGAAGCAAGCCGTCTGTATGAAAGCGGTTACAAGCAGTAGCGTTGCCAGCCCAATATATTTTTGGGAGGGCCAAATACTATAATGAGCAACAGTATTTTATTCGGAAATTGCCTGTCAAAGCACAAAATGATAAGATATGCTAGAAATATAGGGAATGGTCCCATTGCCTACTTGGCTACGCCTATGGTTACAAGAAAAGAATGAAAAGAAAGAACATTTCTTACTCTTGATGTTCAATCTTCCAGAGAAAAATCTCGTAACAACACAAGACAGCCCAGCACTGCAGAACTCCGATGAAAAGTAATATTGTCAGTATTGGATGCTATGTTTGGTTGTTTTGTTACCAACTAGATTGCCCGCAGACAGAGATTGCTTATTGAAACTGTATACGTCAGTGCTAGTTAAATCAGCTAGAACAGTTTCTCGTGAGTTTTACTTGGAAAAACGTGTCTACATTGGGCTTACTTCATATGGTTAGCTGAGGGTGCTGCGACAAAATTTTGCTTTGCAAAACTTGTCTTCATGCTGTTTACCATCGGTCTAGGTAGACTCTAGAGGATTAAAACGCTGTGCTTTGTAGTGCTTGGAAGATGACAATTTAAAAACGGCATGAATAAACTCTGTGTCCACTGAATGGATTGTGCTTGTTTATTCCATAAAATATGTGGTTACTGTAACAAAGGAGTTTACGTCCAGCTCATTAGATCGACAACTAGACGATACTGCTGAGAACGGCAACTCGGTCCTGCATGAAAATGTATATATCCGAAAAATAAACCTACAAAAACGCTAGAAATCTCGGAAATTTTTACGATGAGAACTTCGGAACCACATGAAAGAGCTATAAATTCCAACAAAAGGTCGCATTGCCATTTGTTCCAGAGAAGAATATAGGAAAGGCTTTAATTTCTGTTGAAGACCTAAGACAGTGGTCCCAAACTGTGGTACGCGTACCAGTAGTGGTACGCGAAGACCTTCACGGTAGTACAAGAATAGACTTACTTTCTGATTTTCTTCACAAAAAATATATTCACAGCTATAATTTTTACCTGTCGGGTTCTATTAATAAATTCCTGAATTTTTGTATAGCCTACTTCCCTTGTTGGTTTCTAAAAATGGCGATAAAATTTTCTCACAGCCATTTTCTTAATACAAATTTGTATTCGACCAAATGTGTGTCAATTCTGGTTTTCCAAACTGTTGATCGAATTATATTTGGCACTGTGGTAATTTCGTTATGTCCACCGGCTAATTGTTATGATTGCTTTCCCGCTGCGCCGAATGCAGTCCTTTATTACGCGCAATGACCTGCTTCGGGCGATAACGATAGCAAGCCTGTACTGCAATGTGTTGAAGGTTCATTTTGGTTACTTGCTGCATCGGCGTGCGGACGGTACTACGCAGAGCTGCTTATTTCCTTGCTTGGAAGTTTGTACTTTGTTTTTAATTATGTTAAAGCTAATTAAACTTGCCACAATTTAACATTATTAAACGAACCTGAAAGATGGCAGCACGAGACCTTTTGCGACCGAAAGAATTATCGATTGAAACGATTGCACCTGGTGCTTGTAAAACGGTTACTTGTGTAATTCGATTACTTACATAGCCTAATATAAACTATTTCATGTTGGGACGTGGGTTCTAAGTCTAACCATCTGCAGATATAAGGTTCTTTCTCGGTCCACAGAAAGTCCGTAGCCTTGACTGGTGAGAAACCACGAAGATGTAGAATGATCGCTGTTGATTTAATTCTTGAACACAGGGTTAGCAAACAAGATGGAGAAACGTCGAAACACACAGTCGACTGGATCTGGCTCTATATGCGTTTCTAAAACTGGCTCTCATGCAAAAACATACATGTTGGATTCCTGCAATATTGTAGCCCTTCTCACGTTCACTGTCATTCTTACTGATTCTTCATTAAAGCGACACGCCCGTGAGAGCGTCTGTCGAGTAATTTCAAAGGACCCGTCCGGAGACATATACAGCTTTACGTTGCAGTCGATGAATACAGCCGGCTCACATGTCTTTGCGTGCTCTATGACGACGAAAACCGTCGTAGATTGTTTAAATAACTTATTTTGTTTATTTGTTTTTCCTGCGTACGTGCACAGTGTTCGTGGCTCGTCGTTTATGAGCTCAGATTTGAAGGTTTATTTTGCAGAGCGAGGTATCGCTTCCAGTCGCTCCACGTCCTACCACCCTACAGGCAACAGCCAGTGTGAAAGAACAAATCAGACTGTATGGAAAACACAACTGTTACTGCATCACCGAGGATGGCTCGAGGAGAGGTGACAAGACGCACTTCAAGAAGCTCTCCATGCAATGCGGTAGCTCCTATGCACCGCGACTAACGAAACTCCAAATGAGCGGATGTTCCGCTTCCAGCGAAGAGCGACTTCTGGCACCGTTGTGCCAACGTGGCTTCTCACTGAGGGCCCTGTTTTACTTCGACGCCATGTACGGAACAAAGGCGATCCACTGTTTTATGAGGTACTAGCAACCCCTGGTATGCGCACATCCAACATAGCAACGAACGACAAGATACTGTCTCGACGTCATACCTCGCTCCTTGTCCAAACGAGGGGATTGAGTTAGAGAATCTCAAGTGATTCCGGCAGTCGAAGCCGAGGTACCTACGAACATTCCAGAGGAAGTACCGTCAACTGATGCTGATCAGCACAAACCAATGAACGACGTTGAACCTGATTGCAGTTCATCAAATAACGAAATGTCGCCTGTTACGATTCTGCGGAGGTCTGGGAGAAAAAGGAGACCTCCTGACAGATATGGAGAATCGGTTGTTTAATCGTGACTGTTGCCAATAGTGCAACGTGATATTTATTATTAATAATGCCTGAATCTGTGCAACTGTACTTGCGTATTATTTATGTGGGGAGATTGTGGTAATTGCGTTATGTCCACCGGCTAATTGTTATGATTGCTTTCCCGCTGCGCCGAATGCAGTCCTTTATTACGCGCAATGACCTGCTTCGGGCGATTACGATAGCAAGACTGTACTGCAATGTGTTGAAGGTTCATTTTGGTTACTTGCTGCATCGGCGTACGGACGGTACTACGCAGAGCTGCTTATTTCTTTGCTTGGAAGTTGGTACTTCGTTTTTAATTATGTTAAAGCTAATAAAACTTGCCACAGGCACATTGACTTTTCCTGGAACAGGGTGGTACCTGTTGACAGCACGGGACCCACAAATGGTACGCGATCAAAAAAAGTTGGGGAACTAGTGAAAGGCAATCGTAGAACCAAAGTCGGCACTATATTTTTGAGGGGGCACTACACATAAGATAGACATACTTTGACAACTGGCCAAATACATCACACCTCCCTGGGCCCCAAACGCTAAGATGTCCTTGGGCCCCGCTCTCCTTAAATTCCGTCCATGCATGTAGCGTGAAGCTTGGTGCACTGCAATGCTTAATTGTATAAACAACAACTTTCACAATGCACCTCAAGCAAGCCGCAACGCAACAAAAGAACCTAGCCTCAGGATGAAATATTGACACTGTACTCAACGGCCAAGGTGCGAAGTTTTCGGTAACATCAAATGCAGCTGTCGATCGATCGTCGTGAGCACAAAGGCAACTGAAGTCAAACAGTAACGCCGACGCCATCGTCCAATATTTTCGTTTGCTTTCCCCAAATCCGTAGATCCGAATGACGTGGTAAAGCCAGTGTTGAGTAGTTGGAGGCAGCTTGCAAATTGTTGAGAGGCACTCAACGGGCCAAATTTGTATTGTTGTGTTCTTGTATTTTCAGCTAGTTTTCATGATGATGATTAAGTCCTTTGCACCAATAAACTCAACCTAGTCCTTTCGCTCAGTCCTCACAGTAGCGTAACCAGCACAAAATTTCGGGGGGTGGCCAAATACTTCGACTTTAAGCGAACAACAGTATTTTGTTTGGGACACTGCCTCTCACAGCACAAAATGACAAGGTTTGCTAGAAATTTGGGAGAATGGCCCTCCCTTGGCTACGCCTATGTTCCCTCAGCCTAACTAAAAACTGAATTAAAGTGTAGCTTTAGTTTTTTAATTTTGATTGATTTTATGTTTTTATGTTAGCTGTGATGGAGAAAAATCTGCTCTGTGAAACCAGGAAGAGGAAAACTTTCAATGCATTTTTAAAGTTTATGCAATTTGTTTGTTCTGTTCCATATGTCAAGCAGTAGCCAAATATCACCTTATCTTACACTGGCATAGCCTACTATTGTAGAATTGGTTACTTTTCTTTTCTTATTTTTATTTCTGGCTTTGCCTTCTTTCTTTGTTTGAAGTTGAGCTATTCACATTTGTACAAAGTAAAACTTCCTTCTTGCTATTCGGATAAGCGTTTGGGATGAAGGGATACATTCAGGGCGGATTAACCATTTGGCAAACTGGGCAAATGCCCGGGGCCTCGCGCTTGAATTTGAAAACACTCCTTTTCTGGTTCTTCATTTGTTTAGGCTGTTTATCACGCGCCAAAATTGTATAGCTTTTTAGTTATTGCGTTTCGTGCGGAGCAGGTTTTTTTATGGAAAATGTTAGGTACCCGGTATGGATCTGCGCGGACCCGATTTCTCTGATTCTAGGGACCCGATTTGAAATGCTAGGGACCCGAATCGGTTCCCTAAAACGCCTAACTCATTGATCGCCGGTCCACGGTATATTCGTGGCTGCTGTCTGATGCTAGAACGCCGGTATGGTTTTCGTGCTGGTGCTTGAGTGGGCAAGGCGTT
>Ga0210059_1017821_pt1 | contig 10072 bp, 5 predicted proteins | sample Ectturendosymbi2_FD_188042 | JGI IMG/M metagenome (GOLD analysis project Ga0210059, IMG submission 188042) | Ecteinascidia turbinata endosymbiont from Florida, USA - Sample 2 (SPAdes) (version 2) | ecosystem: Host-associated > Tunicates > Ascidians > Unclassified | place: Key West, Florida...
CTTAGCCCCCCCCCCCCTAAAGAAAGCTCCAAGCCCCCATAAACAGAAATATGAAACTATAGTGTATAAATCAGTGGATTTGTTGTCGTTTTTAGAATGTCAAGACCCCCGCACAAAAGTGAAGCTCCCCTATTGAATACATTCTGGAGGCCGTTCTGCTCTCACCCTAAAACTCTCGTCCTACAAGCCTAAACGTGAACCCTCACCATAAAACCTTCAACCTTTAGACTAAACCTAAATCCCTAAACCTAAATCCCCAAACCTAAAACTCTAAACGTAGAACCCCGCAACCTTATTTACAAATCGATTGTGATTTGGTGCATATATCAAAAACACAGGCTTGTCCACAGGAATGTCATTCCTATGGGAATCCCATGGGATGGATATGACAGCACACATTTGTATTTCCCATGAGACAGTAACCATATCATAGCAACTTCACAAAATAAAATGAGAGTGTCAGAATGATACTGAATTGTCATACTTAGACTATACTCCTGAATTTTAAAGTCATTGAATTTTGTCGTTTTGCATGTCTCTTTGTACATGTAGTCCTATTTAGTAGATACTAAACCTAAACTTTCATAAATTTAATAATTTTAAGTGAGTTATACAGTATTCCATATTAATATTATAATGAGAGTCCCGTGGGATGGGACAGACATAAATTGCTATGTGATGGGACAGACAAATATGTCCCATTGGCAATCCTGCAAAAACACCTATAGCACGCCATCAAAATGTTGCACAACTCGTTTCCTCCAAGAAGCCACTCAGCACCAAAACCGCTGACCGCTCATGCAAGCCGTTATCACCATGCACGAAAAGTTTCTTAAAGTGTACCTGCCAGTCGCGCCTGACGGAGTGCTCACTAATGGGAAAAGCAAATTTGCCTTAAAATACAGCAAAGGCAAAGGAATGCCAAGTGGTTTCAGTCACTTTTATTGTCACCGAGTGGTTCTTTCAACTCAAAAAAATTTTAAACGTTTTTTCAACATCAGCAGGCGGCCTGTAGCGGCTCGGTGAAGTCCAGCCGCGAAAAATATTGTTAGCGGCCCGCTCGTTCAACCTCAGCGGCCCGCCCAAAATCCGGACCATTAGCTGCCCGTTCCATCTCTATATTGAACCCATTGGAGTTGCTGATGATTTTATCACTTCAAACACCCAGATTTAACGCGATTTTTCATAATTAAAACTGGACACCCAGGTCGACTAAAATAAGCAGATCTGGGTGGAAAAACCTCGCAGTGGGAGCCCTACATGGTCACATGCGTAAAAAACGCCTACTACCGTAACTTGAAGTGAACGTTTTACGATTTATTACCGTGTTATTCTTACGCAAGAAAGACCCACAAGCAGAACAATCCGCTAGCTAGTTTCGCAAACTTCCTCTGCAGTCAAAGGAGGGGACTGTAACGAACTGCAATCTCATCACTGCATGTTTGCACAAATTCAGTTAGTCAACAGGGTTGCCAGATGGCCGGTATGTCACCGGACTGGCCGGTATTTTACTGCTAATTTAGTAGAGGCCGGTAAAAAGCCGGTATTTTGAAAATCAGTGCCCGAAGCCGGTGTTTTGAAAATACATAATTTGCCGTAACTTTAAAAAGAACAAACGCCGAATTTCTCAAATTATAATGACTCTACTAATGAATCTTGTCAGGACAGTTCCTTCAGCGGAGTTTATTTGCTGCTGGTGATGCAATTCTTGGTGCGATTGTTACGTCACATACGCACCGAAGTGTAAGGAGCCAGCCAAAATACGGGCAAAAATTGTGGCGTAACAATACTCATTGTCTCTCTGTTTTCCCTGTGCCGCTTACGAATTACGACACAGTTTAGATCTGGCACTGTTGACAAAATGGCCGGTAATTTTACAAAACGCATCTGGCAACCCTATTAGTCAACCACGTACGAAACACCGTACATGATCACCCCCAATTGTCTCTGAAGTGTAGGCTGCCAAATCGTATCTATTTTGACGTTTTTGACCGGAGCTTTTGCAAAGTTGAAACGAGGGTATGTGAAACGCTACTCAGTTGCGCTAAGCGTTTAGGGGGCCTCGCGGTCACAACTTTGCCCAGGACCTCGCACTCATCTAATCCGGCCCTGTGTAGTAGCATTGACCAAAGCTAAATAAAATCGATATTCAAACAGACCTTCTCTAAACACCTCTAAAATAGTTGTTTTGCTGCACAACCTAGATCATTTTAGACTACACAAAATTGTTAGAATTGCAATGAAATCGATTTTGGATCCCCTGCGTAGTGTAGACACGCTCAGTTATTTTTACAGGCCTACATCATAAATGTTGTGGGTAACTGTTCCAAGGGAACAACCATACAACGTCAAAGCAGTGAAAATAAGAATGTACCGTCCACAGAACTGTTACTGATTATATCATTTTGACCAAACCATTGACTCTCACGTAGCCTGCATGTACTCTTATTCACCTTTTATCGAGTCCAAATGTACAAAAGGCAGATGTTTGCCGAAAGCAAAAAGTGTGCAAATAGCGTACTGCAGACTATCACAGCCAGGAATTTATAAAAATGCGCCCGAGCGCAATTTCACCAGCCTTTCGTTATAGGCAGAGATCACTGATGAGTACCGAAATACACAAAAAACATTTAGGTCATGGTCGTCGAAAAGGGGGGGAGGGAAGGGCCTTGGGCCCCCTTAATTTTGAAATTTGATATTTTCCCATAAAATTTGTAGCAAAAAAGGTTGTTTTCTTAGTTTCGAGTGGTCAAAATGAAATTTTGCCACTTTTGCCCCCACTGCAAAAATCTTTTTGGCCACTCCAGGAAAATCCACTATTGGCCCCGGGAAAAAATCCTTCCGACGCCCATGATTTCGGTCAGAATAAAACTTACAATGCGCCCAAACATAAGGCCAGCAACCAATAATGCGCGAAGATTGGCGAAATATGTTCAAAACATTTTGAAAAAACAGAACAATCAAGAAATTAAGCCTTTCGTCAAACGTCTAAAAGTAACAACAGGTTTGCCATTTTGTGATAAACAAAAGTCATAAAATGTGTCCGAAACGTCTTTTTCAACTATGGCAAGGTTGATGTCAGGTGTGGACTGTCGGGCAAGCTACAGTTTGTTATTCTTGTGGTGTAGGGCGCAGGGCCGGATTAAATGGGCACGAGGCCCCGGGCAAAGTTGTGACCGCGAGGCCCCCTATACGCTTAGCGCAACTGAGTAGCGTTTCACATAGGCTACCCTCGTTTCAACTTTGCGAAAGCACCGGTCAAAAACGTCAAAACAGATACGATTTGGCAGCCTACACTTCAGAGACAATTGGGAGTGATCATGTACGGTGGTTCGTATTAGAGATCGACCGATATGGCTTTTCTGAGGCCGATACCGATATATCGGCCATTCATGGACCGATGTATCGGCCGATACCGATATTTCCAAATTTTTTAAATCTTTTTTTCTGCTTCATTATCAAAAATATGGTGTATTTTATGCCGTACCTTTTTTTCAAGAACTTCAAAAATCAGGATTTATGAGCTAAAATTTTCGAAATTGCAGCAATTTCAATATTTGATCAAGTTGTTAGCACAGTATACACTGTTTGCAATGAATAAACACAGTGCCATGAATAAAAAAAGAATGGTAAAATAACAAAACAATAAGAAAAGAGCACTGAATGTAAGAGAACTGAACCTCCCCATGAAAATTAATTTTCTGCGTACGCCACTGAGGCCACGCATAGCCAAGTTGATGTTGAAACAGAGTTTGGTGAGGTATCATTTACTGCGTTTCCATGTCCACTTGTGACATGGCCTGCAAGCTTGGCCTCATAGCTCAACGGCGGGGGCTAAGTAGCGCGTGCGTTTCCATGTCTAGTTTTTGGTTGGCCCGGAAGCTTCGCTGCTGAGATGCTGTTGACGCCGCCAAATGAGCTGGCGTTAAGATTGCTGCACTGAAGCATTACGTTTGAGTTATACCATAGCTGTCTGTGCATGCTGTGTTGATGTTTGCAACTGAACAATAAAATATCATTCGTTAACGGCTGTGTTGCTTGCGTACAGAAATTATCGGCTAATACCACACTTATTAGGTGGTAGAGTATGGACGCTTTTCTGCGCCGTAAAGTCAGAACCTGTTTACTAACTTCTTTTATTTTGTGTTGTTGCCTTGCAAGAAGATCGCTTGTCTTGCATAAAGTAGCACTGGTTTGTACAGTGCAAACCATTACTTGCAGAAGGTACTGGATGCGAAACAGGTTAGCTGCGGAACATTTCACATGCTACAGCCTATACAAATGATGCTGCAAAACCTAGAACTAAGAAACTTAAATTGTTGGAGGTGCTGTAGAATTGCGCCTAAACTTTTCTTGAATAGAGAAGTTTTAGCAGCTGCTGTTGCAGCTGTACTAAAGATTAGGCTAGAGGCTACTGCACGTGCTGTGCAACGCATACCGTGATCAGGAAGATAAAAATTGTATAAGCACCTTTTAAAACATTTGCGATAGGCAATACTAGCAGATGGTTCAGTCTACAGTAGAAGCGTCAACACTTTCTTTGCACTACTGCTATTTTACCAAAAGTTGAGGATAACGTGTTTGCTGCATCGTTTACTAATACTGCAATAAATATTTCATATGTAAAATTTTGTCACTACTAGTTATGGAGTATAGGTGTAATCTTTACTGTTTTATTAAAACCCTCCACAACGCTACAATACTGAACTGCAAGCAGTTTACAGTCAGGCCTAATACATACACCGTACTTGTAGGCCTGTATCTCCCGCTAATCATCCTCAACGTCGCGAAGGCTAAGCTTTACGAGCTAAGTAACGGGCCAAGTCCACCTGCTTTTGATGGCCCAAGATTGAAGCTGATCTGATTTGATGGCCCGCTTGCGTAACTTGCGTCACTTCCATATTGAAAGCATGGCCCACAAGCTTGGCCCAAAACGCGGACATGGATACGCAGTAATTGATTTTGTTAGTTTATAGATTTTAGCTTCGATATAATTTTTAGCATTTTTCAAGTTTCTAGAGGCCGTGAAAGATGTTTAACTGCTTCTGTCCGAGATTTAACCCTGTGTGGTTTACTGTTAGAAAGGTTATTTTCTTGGAACAGTAAGAGCATTACAGCTGCGCATGTGAGAGACCACAGTACAGCCATGATTTGCTCCGTGTAGAAATGTAATTGGCTTTGCTGTAACGTTGGTTGTCACGTGTTCAGAAACAGACAGCGTATAATTTAATGATGCTAGTGTATATAATGTTAGAAAATTGGATTTTCAGGCAAACCTCTGCGAAGTTTTTGCCGAAGACAAAAAGCAACACTATTGTGGAGACTTAGTTTTGGGATGGAGGAGTTCAGCAAAAGACTGTTTTCAACCATTAGTGAACAGGATTTCAATCAAAATGTTGGAGACGTAGCCTATAGTATTTACCTAGCTGTATATTGACCTATAGCTCAAAACGTAGGGACTTGACTAGGAAATAAAGATAAAATATAGCCTACATTTATCCTCATTCTTGTAATGTCGCGACAATGGTGACCAACAAATCCAAAAGATATTTTTTCCTTGACTCTTACACTTTGTGCTTGTGCTGAATGCATCGTAAGTCATCTGATTTACTTGAGTAAATCAGCAATGTTTTCATCCAAGTGCGAAACATTTGCTTTACAGATACATCACATCTTGTTTTGCTGGACATTCCCTTCTTGGTACTTTTTTGCCGATTCACCGTTGTGCATTTTGATTTACTCCCAAATATATTTTTGTGTCGTTATGCAAGTAGAACTCTTAGAATGAAACTTTTGACATGGTGCAGAATTATAAGTCTGGGCGGGCTGGGCTCGGGCGTAGGTTTGTCAAAATATTTCGGGTCAGTTTCGGGCCTGCATACAAAACTTTTTTATAACATTAAGCGTAACGACTTTTTTCTTTCATGACGTAGATTTGTTGTACTCACCGCGGTAACTTCTGTGAGTAAAGTGATTGTGTGATTTTTCTTCAGCTAATTCTGTTTGCAAACACAGCTGCGTTCTTTTATTCTCTGCTGGGATTAGTCTCACACTGTTTTTGAGAAGGCGACAGCGGTGAGGAAATTAGCACGCGATGGCGTTGCGTCGAAAAGATCAGTCACTCATGCGATTCTTGGCTTGTTTTAAGAAGCCTACAAGCCGGCTTATCATATCAATAGAGCTATTCTGGAGAGTTTCTTTTATGCTTATAGCGCCATCGTGGAGTTTCGTGATAGTTCCTTTTTATCTTGATAAACAATATATTCCACACTCTGGAGTATTATCATTGACTAACATGCTACGTTTGTGCCAGAATATGCCAATGTTTTGGTCAAGGTGGTTGCTATTTTCGGTGTGATAAACCGTGTATCTGCAACTACATCTATACCTGCACACAACGTTTTCTCTTACCCCGCAGTCGCGCATATCTTAAAACTCTCTCGGTAAATTTGGCTTTCAGGCCTAAATAGCGCTTCAAAAATAAATGTCAGGCTCGAGCCGGGTTTGGGCTCGGGCTGGGTTCAGGCTTCCAAATGAGGCTCATTTACAACTCTGTGTGGGTATGTAGGCAGGGGCCAACAAGGGGAGATTGAAAGGATACATCCTCCGTCCACCAACAGTAAAAATAGATTGAAATCACTTTATGAAGTAGGCTACGCTAATTTTAGGCCAAATGTTTCTGCTGCTGGTAAGAGGATATCTGTGGAGATTTTGGCAGGGGTGGGGCTGCATGCATGATGCCCAGTTGCTTTGAAAAGATTTACAGCTTTTTCAAAAAACGGAAATGTGCAAGAGAAATATTTATTGTCTTTGTAACGTTATGCGACTTGAACAAGACATTAAATTGCACTGTAACCCACACTTCTCATAAAATGCATGAAAACTGAAGTGTTCTACTGTAAGAGTGATATGCACGTGCGACCAATGCGATTCAGCATTCCGTGCACTCCCAAACGATGTGTTCTACTATATTGCTGCGCTTGTTTACATCCAAATACGATATTGATGGAAGCAGGCTGAACCACAGTACCGTGTCCAGCAACAAATTTAAGTATTTTAATATGTAAATCATCTGCAAGGACAAAACAAAGCATGATTAGTGTTGCTCTCAAAACACCTCTAGAAATAAGATTGGGAAGCTTTACATATAAAATGTTACTTCTGCATCGACCCGATGACTATATTGGTTTCATACCAAGCTGTCCCCCCACATTTTACAACAAAATTGCGCCCATGGTTGTTGCAAACACTGCTTTTGCTGATTGTGTTTAACAAATGGACAACAACAATTGTGATGCAACAATGAAAACTGACTACCGCGCTGTTATCGGACCAAACGACAAATCACCACTTCAAATTATTTGTGAAATGTTGGAGTAGCGCTTCCGTAACTTGTGTGACATATCCACAGACCAGCAGGTTGCAACATCTTGGATTGTGAGATCACAATTATCATTATCATGCCTCGTGGAAAATGTCGATTAAGTTAACCCACGAACACGATATTTTAGCTTGCGTACAGTATAAACCAGGGTGCTAGGCCTAACACATCAAGTTAAGAAAAGTAGAATCCTTTTAACATGTTACGTGCAACTGCTTCACAGCGACTGTTGTCGTCACTAGTAAGTAGCGATTGCATTTGTAATCAAATTCATACCGCCATAAATGTTGCTTAACATAACGCAATTCATTTTTCATGCAAACTTTTAAAAAATTAATCTGTACTAAACCAGGCATCGATTGGACTTCTGCACCTGTTACAGTCAAACGTTTCGTGCTGCGAAAACTTCCGGAAGTACAACGGGAGTTTATTCGCACACAACACCTGCACGTGGTAGCTTCAAGCATTGCAAAACTTCCCGATGATGCTGTTCTTTTTGCTACTCATGTTGTTATTTCGTAGCGTTTGCCACCAGGTTTCAAATCAAGCAGATAAATTAGATCTTCTGGCGATTTTTTATTATTAGCCGACGTTTCGCCAACCTATTCAAGTGGGCTTCCTCAGGGCATGATGATGGGCATGATTTCTCAGGGCATGATGTTTTTGTCCGTCAGCAAAAAATCATGCCTCAGGGCATGATTCCCGATAATGCTTTTGTTTCGGCTGCGACGGCCGACGCATGCTCAGTCCATGGTCAAAAAGTTTATAAAACTGCACCTGCTAGCGTTGCTGTATGCTTCGTTGTGCTTTCTTGCGCAAATTGTCTGGATGCACGAGGAATATAACAGCGTTTTGTCAACACCTGCTGAGGCCGATAAAATCGGCCGTTTTGGCCGATACCGATATATCGGTAAAACCCAAATATCGGCCAATATACAGTGGTGTGTTTAAGGGGAGGCGAGCGAGGCACTTGCCTCGGGCCCCCCATTTTCAGGGGCTCCCCTTGAGGCGTTACAGGCGTAAATTTTCCTTATTGTTGGTGAACAACTTATTATCCATTCATATAATGTACTATAAAGCAGATCATAAGTAAGTACTCTGCTTTCAAAAGGTCCCCATAAGAAACTGTAATGTGCAGATACATTGCTTTCAAAGAGGCCCCCAACAGCAACCACAATTTGAAGGCAATCTGCTTTCAAAGGGGCCCCAAAAGAAACTGCAATGTGCAGGTATTCTGTTTACAAAGGGCCCCCAACAGCAATTGCAATGTGTGAGCACCCTCTTTTCACAGGAGCCCCCAACATCAATTTTCATGTGTAAGTACCTTGTTTTCACAGGGGCCCCCAGCAACAACTGTAACGTGAAATTCCTTGCTTTCAGAGAGGCGCCCAACTTCAACTTTAATGTGTGAGTAGCTTGCTTTCAAAGGGTCCCTCAACAGCAACTGTAATACCTAAGTGCCTTGCTTTCAAAGGGGCCCCAAACAGCAACTTTAATGTGTAAGTACTGTGCTTTCAAAGGGACCCACAACAGCAACTTTTATGTGCGAGTACTATGCGTTCAACAGAGCCCCACCACCATCTCCAATGTGCAAATGAAGAAAATCGTCAAACCACCTCTATAACTGAAAAAATTGTGGGTTAAAATTTCTTTTAAGAAATTTTGAAAATACTCTATCAAATAAGAGCAAATATTTATACCAAATGATAACTTTTTGTACCATGATAATTTTTTACAACAAATGATGATTTTTAGAGATTGAAGTAGGCGTATTTGGCTTATTGATAGTTTTATGAAAATACCACAGTTGAACAGAAATTATCCAAATGGAACAGCAAAAGAAGGAAAAAGGAAGAAAGAATAATAAGCAAGGCAACATTCATGCTTCTTATCAGGCAGCAGAAATGGCATTTTTTGAGTATTATGAGTACTAACTTTTCTTCAGTTATTTCAGGTGTTTTAGGTGTTTTGATTTGAATTTAGCCCGTGCTTGAGGTTACAGATTATTTGAAGCTCGACTGGTAAATCGTTGGTTTAAGGTAGGCTTGCTAGTCGATGTTAAAGTTTTTTGCCAGCTCTTAGCCAATATAACTTGAACTGTTTTTTTCAGCACAGATTTAATCAATTGTGTAGGCTACTTGCTGCAGTAGAAATGTTTGCGAAAAGATATATGATCTTTTATTTCCTGCTTTTGCACATTTTTCAAACAACTAGTGTCAATGCAAGATGAGGGCAGCCTTGACTCATCCAGCCTCAAAGCTTTCCAAAACAAGTCTCAGCTTGGATGCTTTTGTATGCTATGTTCCTGTAGTCAAAAGGATGAAATTTAAAACAAATTTAGTGTTTTAAATCTTCTTGGTTGTTGTTTATGGTTTCACGATTCCCATAAAGACATGACTGAACCAATTCAGGATACCAACTACCAAGCATTTTTTCAAAGGCGGATAGTGTTATCCACTGTTTGCCAACGACATATTTTGTCCCTGCGCAGGAGGTACAAACAGTTGCTTTCGAAATTAACTCCTACGCTGGAAGTAAATACAGTTGCTCTCTAAATCAACTCCCTGCGTTGGAGGTACAAACAGTGGATAACACTAATTGGAGGGCCGGCGGGTCGGGCGGGCTGGAGGGCCGTGTTTTCAAATGAAAAACGTGAACTTTCGGCGGGCTGGCGGGCTGCACAGAAGACAG
>Ga0210059_1017822_pt1 | contig 10072 bp, 6 predicted proteins | sample Ectturendosymbi2_FD_188042 | JGI IMG/M metagenome (GOLD analysis project Ga0210059, IMG submission 188042) | Ecteinascidia turbinata endosymbiont from Florida, USA - Sample 2 (SPAdes) (version 2) | ecosystem: Host-associated > Tunicates > Ascidians > Unclassified | place: Key West, Florida...
ATCACACAACCTGCCCTGACTTATTGCTAATTAATGAGGCTCTGAGGTACGAAGGACCAGTTTCAGTTTACTGAAAGATCGTTCGCAGCTTGCAATGCGTATAACTGCCATCGTCAGCATTATTTGCAAAGCAATGCGAAGAATGTCAGGACTTCAGTATGCGATAATTTTAAGTTACAAGACTTGAAACCATCATTTTGCAATCTAGAATCTTCTCGTATAATTGCTAGCCATCTACATCTGAACTATAAACAGCTCCTAAATTGTCACACGTAGATTTTAGTTTTTTACGGTCAGAACCCTTTTAGTTACAAGATCTTGGACATCGAACAGAAAGCCATATTTGGACAGAAAAAGCTAGCTCTGAACAGGACTAACAAATCTCTTGCATGAGTTAATATTTTTTGCTCGCTCAACTGGTAACATTTTTGCTCAACTGGTACGGCAACGATACTAACTGACTGCCTTAAGCATATCGCTTTAGGCATATCGCCCTTTACCTTGATGTAGGGGTCGATCCATTCTGATGGTGCTGTAATTGGGTATAGCCGGCTGGTACTTGGCATTGAGATGAGTTTCCTGAATGCAGATGACGTCCGGTTGGTTATTTAATTGTGATATGCATTGTTTCAACTCGGGCAACTTCTTATATATTGGTCTACAATTCCATTGCATAGATGTTAAAGCCATTAAATAATAAGAGTTTAAGTTTTCTGCATCCAATGCAAGTCCACAATTTTGCCATCGGCTACTTTGGCTATAACCTGAAAGACGTCTATACTTTCGCTGCGTTTCGGAGCCAAAATGGTCTCCTGAATCACCTCGGCCAGGAAGGCTAGAAAATGAACAGAGTTACTGAATGTGGTTAGACTGTTTCTTTGTTCGGTTTCTATGATTTCTTCGCTGTGATGTTGAGCTGAGATATTATCTTTGGAAGAGTGTGATTTGTGGCCATCCAATTGGCTAGAATGATTTTCTGACAATAATGGAGGAAACTCACCTCGCGAGGATATATGCGGAGAAGTGCTTGATACGTTTCCACGGTATTGTTTGACAGCCTCTGTATACGAGATCTTGTTTTCTGACTTTATTTTGAGGATTTGTTTCCTCACTTTTGTACCTAGGACATGAACGATCATTTGCTGAGTGGTCGCCTCTGCAATTATTACATTTCATCTCTGTGGCTGTGCATGTAGACCAGTTATGTTCTTCCCCACATTTGGAACACCTCTCCTTTGCAGTGAGATGCCACATGTCCAAAACGATTGCATTTAAAGCACCTTAATATATCGTACTGTTTTATTTTAAAATTCAAGATTTCCGGGGGAAGTTCTGACTTAATAAAATGGAGGAAAGCTGTAAGAGTCACGTACGACCTCTCCCCCGCGAGTTTTAATTAAATCGTTGGCGTATTTAACTTGAGTTTGCAAGGATTCTGGGATATCTGCATTTGTAAGGTCTGATGGAACCTGGTAAACAACGCCTTTGGCTCCAACCGACTGACGTAGCGCGGCACTAATCGGAACTGACTGCTTGCCGTCCGACAAGCTGGTACAACTTGCTAAGGTTTTTATCTGCTGCGAAATAGAGTAGGAGACGACCAAATCACCATTTGCCAATGGAATACAAGACTGATAAATTCCTACGCATTTCTTCAAGCAGTTGTCTATGACAATAGGACGGTAAGACTTGACAGAGTTCGGTCTGATTGGCTGTGAAGCACAACAGGTAGCAACTCTACCGTGTTATTTGACTTGTTAAGAGCTTTCGCCCGCAATGTTACCTTGGGTTTTCGACCCTGATGTGCGTTTTCGTGGTAACGGCGGTGGCCGTTCTCTATAATAAGACCGAGACCAAGTCTCGAGACTCCATCACTGTTGGTTATAACTCGCCAGTCACTATAGGTAGAGAGCTGTTCAAACCGTCTACGGATGCGGCAAATCTTCTAGATTAGTTTAAAAGAATTTTTTTAATTTTGGTTAGGGGTTCTCCTGGGAGGAGCTCCCAAAATGGGGGTGTTTTTGACTTTCTGACCAATTTTGACTGGCCCTGGACGCCAATCCAATGAGCCAAAATTTTCGATCAAACCTGTTTTGGAAAATACATGATCTCTCGCGTCTATAGAGCTCTTGATTGACCTTCTAACATGTCTGGAACTAAAGTTATGGCCCAAAAACTCCATTTCACCCCAAAATCAGAAAATTGCAGAAAACGCATGAGTCGCCCACTGGCGTCATTTCAACTTTCTATAACTCGCCGCTAGAACATGCTAGCGAGCTATTCGAACCCTCGAAAGACTCATGAAGTTTTGTAGTTTCCACTGAAAGAAAAGCATTTCAGATTTGGGTTGGGTTTTCGGTGGGTGTCCTCAGAAAAAGGGTAGGTTTTGCTTTTTTAGGTTGTTCTATTATGACGTCATCACCCGAACAAAGGGCCAGAATTGTGGCTCAAAGTTTGATTGTATTCTAGGCTGGAATATGAAGCTGTAGAGGCCTAGATCGACTTCCTAGCGTTTCTGGTGACCAAGTTACGGCCAGAAGACCCCAAATCATTGAGGGCATGGCTGAGTAATTTCAGGGGATTTCCCTAACTAATTTCTGCTTATTTTGCCATAACTTTTGAACCAGAAATGCTAGTCCATCAAACCCTCTAAAGACCCATATTTGTTGCAGTTGACTGCATCGTCTTGAACTACTGAGGCAAGCACAAGAGAAAGATGGCAATTCGGGGCATTAACTAACAGGAAAGCAACCAGCAGCAATAGAGATCCCTCACTGAGTTCACTCTACTACTACTAGGTTGCACTATCGTTATATAGGGATAAGTGAACTACGATAATTCGCTTGTGGTGACTATCACAGTGACTTGTTATTTACATGTGGCCCCAGCTTCTGGCCGCCACATATTGTAGCCTAGAATCCAAAAAAACTTTGAGTCACAGGATTGTTCGACTCCCAGGATGTGACGTCATTATCCAAATGTAAACAAATATGCATTAACACCCTCTCAATATGTTAACATCAACAGAAATCCCGTGATCTCAAGCTGAAAATTTTTTTTCCAATCTAAACTACTAGTCTTCACGAGTCTTCAGAGGGTTTGAACAGCTCTCTAGCCTATACTCACGGCGAGGTATGGCCATATACAAAAGGGTTGTTTTACACCCCAGGTTAGTGTTTGTAGGGGTATAAATTTTGACCATTTTTTGTTTTTTGTGGCATAATTTTGAATCCAGATATGCTGGAAAGCCAAACACGGGCTCTAAAAACTCGTAGGATAGCCTAGTTTCTAAAAACATACTTGGGCCAAAATGTTGGGCCATTCGATGGGCGTTCAGGGCCGGTTAAAGTAAGCCATAAAAACGTTAAAGCACCCCCACTTAGGACGTCCCCCCGAAAGAACCCCGGACCCAAAACTGAAAAAAAAAATTTTTTGACTCGGTGTTAGAAGTCTTGCTGAATCCGTAGAGGGTTTGAACACCTCTCTAGCTGCAGCAGCTGGCGAGTTGTGGCCCAAGGAGTCGAGCCACTATGTTAGCTCGCGTGGGCGTTAAAAGATTTTCAGATTGTCAAGTCCCCTTGTGCAAATTTAGATCCCCTATTCAAGACTTTCTGGCAACAGTTCTGGTTTTTAAACCTCATTGTCTTTTCAAGCAACTGTTTAGTTGTGTTCGATTCTTATCAGTCTGAAAAAGTAAACATGCAAATCGTGAACCTAACAGTTACAAGCATGTGGGTGCGTTTTACTTGACGCGTTTTTCTCGTGTGTGTGAGTTTTTTTTCAGTAATGGTAAGGGATTTGCAACGTGCTACTCACGTTGTGCTTTAAAGTTTTTATGCCGCCACACATACTATAGGTGCAGTGTGTTTGTTTTTTGTTTTCTCTTACACAGATAAGAAAAAACATGTGATTCTTAGAAAAAGGTAGGCCATGTGTTTTGTCAAATTTTTCAATTGTGGTGATTTCGGTTGGTTTGCCTGTGGCAGTTAATAATCCTGTTCCTGCCAGGCAAGTAGGATTTCAGCAAATCCGTGCAATTAAACGCTTTTGCGTTGGAGGCAGCAACAAACGCAGTGATCGTGGGCACTCCAGTAACGATTTAGAAATTTTTACTCACAATACTTTCAGAGCGTCATTTTCGGATTTTTGCAAATTGATTAACGCTTTCCACTTTTTTCCTCGAAACAATGGGAGAGGGGGCCTCACATGCATATTAGAGCAGGGCCACGCATCAGTTAAATCCGGCCCTGCACACAAGACGAGGGGCCACAAGCCATATCAACAAGGAGGTGTCGGACCTACGTAAGGTGCCAACACCTAAAATAGATAGCAGCACTGACCCTTTCACGCCAGAGTAGTTCCAGGAAAATCTCCGGAATTAAAATCTATTTTCCTAAAATCAATACTCCACGCCAGATCAGCTCACAAATTCTGGTTATGCGGTTTCTTAACTTTCTGCATGCCCCAACTCAAAATTTCCAGCATATGTAGAAGAGCACTAGTAGTTGCGATCCCTAAGCCGAATAAGATATTGAGCAACCAAAGGATTTATCGTCCTATATTACTGTGTGTCCCCTTCAAGATCCTCGAGAGACTCATCTACACTTTTGTCGAACCAATTTATTGATCCAGTACTCCCGCAGAAACAGGCGGGTTTTCGACATTGGAGGTCGACCATAGATCACATTACTTCGCTAACGCAAGACATCGACGATAGGTCTTTGGCTAAGAACAAGGTCAGAGCTGTGTTTGTCAATCTCACAGCAGCCTGCAAGTTTGTATGTTCTCGCGGCCTCACTTGGAAGTTACTGCGAGTGCTAGCTGACAGAAACACATTCCGCATGATCATGGAACTGATTAGTATTCGCAGCTTCACTCTTACCACCGGGCTGGAGTGCTGGGTCAACAATGTTGTGAATAGCCACTCAGCCCTGGTCCACTCAACAGTAGAGTACTCGCTCCTGCCTGGTCCCGCAGTTCTCACACCCGGCTCATAGATCCTGTCATCAACGACGCCTTGGGATATGTGACTAGATGCCTGCGTCCTACACCAGCGGACAATCTTCCTATCCTCGTGGGCATCCAACCTACTGAGCTTCGTCGCAAAGGAGTCGCTCCCTCTCTAGTACGCCGTGCCATGGAGCCTGGACATCTCCATTCAGCGCTCACCTTTCCACCGAATGGGAATGCACAGCATATCAAATCGAGACATCCATTTGTACCTGCAGCACAACAACTCATCAGTTCATCTGACGACGACGACAACATAAGTGCAGCGCTCTGAGCAGATCACCGATGGAATGCGGAGCGGTCAGAGAACACTTACAAGACTTCATAATTTTATCCCTGACATTGTCATCCACCCTCCCGGAATGGCTCTTGCAAGAACAATGTGAGTCCGGCTCGACCGCTTTCGTACCGGTGTCGGACGTTTCCGCTCCTCGTTACACAAATGGGGTACGGCTCCTTGCGTAGCTCGTGAGTGTGGCGCAGAAGACTAGACCGTTGACCATGTCATCCTCCGTTGTGAAAACCATCAACCACTCCATGGAATGCATAGCCTGACGGTCCTGGACGATGAGAAAATCGAATGGCTGCTCAATACCTGCCCTGCCCGAAACCTAGCAGTGGATAAGAACTCGCTGAAACAATAACGAAAAAGATGTTCTATTCACTGCTAGATTTCCACGTGTCCACTGACATGTCGGTTCAAAACTGATTTGTACTCATGTGTTCCTCTGTACTAAACTCTTTTCTAAGCATACACTTGTTGTTCCCTTAGCAGCAAATTTGCCCATGGCATCCCACTTTGGGAGTAATTAAGTAGTGGTCGTTACTTAATTGCAGTTAGTACTCAAATACTCTCAGTAGCTTTAGTTAGACTAAACTTTGGTTTGTAAAAATGAAAGTAATCATTCCATGTGCGGCCCTCAAGAAGATAGTGACATAATTTTTGGCCCAGTGAAGCATTTCGCTTGGACATTGCTGCTATAGGTCGACACAATTTTCTAGCGCAGAAGTTAGAAGCGAAAACTGTAAGTATGACACCTGTGGATTGTCATGCGCACCGCCTCGCTTCGGCCTCTTACTATACGGCCGCAGATTTGTACAGTATGTTGTGCGAAACTGCAAAAGCACTTTAAAGCGATCGGCTTGCCTGGCGGTGCATCAGACTACAATGAAGACAAAAGGTCGGCAGTTGCAGTGCGTATGCAAAGCAAGGTGGTTATCGAGGGAGACACCACTGGGAGCTGGGATGAGATTTTGGGTATTCGGGTCGCACTGAAGCAGCTGTAAGAAAATAAAAATGATCATACGTGCATTGGTTTACTGCGACTTCTAAAAACAAAAAAATTCAACATGGTGCTTTCATTTTGTCAACGTTGCCACCTCACTTGGCAGAACTTAGCGAAGTTGTTCAGGTGGGATATTCAGGTGGGTAACTTTGCACAGATGAAGGCTTCCGTAGAACTGTGCATCAATAAGCACTCTGATGCTGCTGCTGAATCCGAGCTTCAAGCTAATAGCGAAAAGACCTCTTCATGCCTTGGCCTGTCATCATAGGCTGTTTCTTAATAAATAAATGAATAAATTGTGAAAAGTTTTTTTAAAGCAAGATGTCCGGTAGTAAATTTGGCGAACTTTGAACGCGGAATGGTTTCGCTGACTCGTGTGTGACAAGTGTCGTGGCGTTTTGGAACGTCACCGAAAGAATGGCAAATTGATCACCCTCATACACAAAACGAGTTAGACAGGAGTGAATGCACCAACCACCGGGGTATCTCTTTGCTTAGCTTCCCAGGAAGAGTGTATGCCAAGTTGATTAAAAACAGATCAGGCAATATAATAGAACCAAAGCTAGATGATACTTAGTGCGACTTTCGTCCTGGCCGTAGCACTACAGAACAAATTTCCACTCTCCAGTAAATTTTCGAGAAATCCTGGGAGCATGCCAAAGATGTATACACATGTTTTGTTGACCTCGGGAAAGTATATGGCCGCGTTCCTTGTGAAAAGCTTTGGGGGGTGTTGCGGGAGTGCGGTGTTGGCGGGTGCCTCTTGCTAGCCGTCAAGTAACTGTATTCCTGCTCAGAAGATTGTGTCCGTGTCGGCCGAGTTAAATCACAACCGTTCAGCGTTGGTGTTGGACTCCAACAATGATATGTGCTGTCACTATTTCTCTTCATGGTTCACATCAGGGTTCACTAAACTACGGCTCGCGGGCCAAATCCGACCTGCGAAGCCATTTCACCCGGCCGCAAAATACTTTTTGCCAATAATAAAAAATAATATATTTACGAAAAATGTGTTGATTTGGTAGAATGTAACATATCCCGAAAAAAAATCACTTCACGCAAGAGGTCCGGCTCTCGAACTGTTGTGCAATAGCTTATGTGGTCGTCTCCCAAAAAATTGGAGAGCACTGGTCTATATGAATTGGATAGAGTAGACAATCACAGACGCGCCGACGAGGGTGTCACTGTTGGGAACTGCAGGACGAACTGTTTGCTTTTTGCGGACGATTTGGTACTGCATGCGGTGATCTTCTCAGTTCTCAACATGGTCTTCAGCACGCATTTCATCGGTTTTACGTTGCATGCGACCAAGCAGGAAGGAAACTCTGCACTATAAACATTGAGGTATTGTGTCTCTCAAGACGCCCAAGCATTGGTGTAGGAGGCGGGGCTACAAGTGCACCCCCAAAAGTTTTGATTTGTTGAAAATCCGGGCAAGATCCCTGAAAATTTGGGCAAAATCTCTGAAAATCCGAACAAAATCCCTAAACATCTAGGCGAAATTCCTGAAAATCTGGGCAAAAATGGTGCCCAACGTTGTTTGACTACGAAAAATGGCGCCCAAGGTTTGCAGAAAAACAAGTGAAGACCATTTTTTTGGAGGTCACGCCACAAAAACGGTCGGCAAAAGCAGCACGACAACTTTTTGGGAAAGTTTGGGAAAATTTGGGAAAAAAATTTTTGCACCCCCAAAAATTTGCTTGCTCTTGCGCCTCTGCGGCTGCGCCCAAGGCATTGCATTCTGTAAGCGGAAATACACTGCAGCAAGTGGAGGCCTTCAAGTACCTCAGGGTGGTATTCACGAGTGACGGATGTCAGAACAAAGAGATTGATACACGGATTGCTAAAGCGAATACAGTTCTGCGTGAGCTTTATTGCTCCGTGGTTGCGAAACGAGAGCTTTCGAAGACTGCAGAGCTTTCCATTTTTTAAATCGGTGTTTGTTCTGATAGTCACCTGTGATCATGAATCTTAGGTGACGGCTAAAAGAATACTGTCAAAAGAATAAACGACAGAGATGGGATATTTGAGAAAAGTTATCGGTGTGACTCTTCGTGACCAAGAGCACAGGTCTGAAACATAAGCGTAGCCAGGGGGGGGCAAAGGGGCTGTGCCAAATTTTTATAATATCTAGTCATTTGTGCTATGAGTGGCGGTTTCCTATAAAAAATACTGCTTCTAGCTTAAAATCAAAGATTTTGCCTCCCATCCAAATTTTGGGACTGGCTACGCTAGTGGTCTGAAATCCGCAAAGCCCTGGATGTCAAGCCACTTCTCCGAATCGAGAGATCCCAGATATGTTACTTCGGCCATGTGTCCAGAATGTCCCTGGAAAGATTGGCGAAGTAAGTCCTTCGGGCTACAATATACAACTACACCCACGGGAAAGCGGCCCAGAGGCCATCCAAGGACCAGGTGACGTGATTACATCTCCGACCTTCATGGGTGGCGGAACCTTTTACAAAGTGGGGGGGCACAAGTGCGCGTTAAAAAATATATATAGAACATTTTTGTGATTTGAATTGTTAACTTTTACGTCACAAGTATTGAAATATGACGACATTACCTCTACACCACACGAAGGCCTAAATTACACTAATTTAGACAAAATTACACCACTATGAAAACGTATCAATAAACCACCTGAAATTCAAATAGGCTGTTGCACGGGCCACCCAGGTCAACAGCATCACTCGGGCTCATCATGCAATTCAATCAAATCCTTTGACGCTTGCTTTCACTGAAATTTCCATTTGCTTTCATTCTGGCTGGCAATGTCGTTGCTCTGTGACGTTAGTTACGTAACAATAAATGAGAAGTTCTCATGATAACTTCTCCATTGTTGAGTAACGTACGTCACAGAGCAATGATAGCGTCAGTAAATCCTTACTAGCACTTTCGCACCCGGCCAAAATCGGAAATTCTCGCGCCAAAACAGCAGGATCTCACATGGCTTTGCGCGGGAATTTCTCCGGTCCGGTAAGCGCTACAGACCCGATCAAAGGCTCAAAAGACGCGGCAAGTCTTCTAGTCTGCACTCCAAAAAAGTTTTTTGCTTGGAGGTACGGATTTTTTGTGAGTGACGTCATAAGTGGAGGAATTTTAGGCCACCTTGGCCCATTTTACCTGGCCTTGGGCGTCAACCGTTAGATGGTAATATTTCGCTGAAGTTTTTATCAGAAACTAGGTTACAATCCGAGGCTTTTGATTCTTTGGATGACTTGCTCAGGTTTCGGGCTCAAAAGTTATGATCTAAAGTAATAAAAATATTTGACTATTTAGCTAATTACGTAATTAATTAATTTGTTTATTTTAGATCAGGGGTGACGAACCTATTTTCTATCGCGGGCCACTTGTCAGTTACCGCTGAGTAAGCGGGCCTCACAACTTTTTAGTCATACTACGAAACCTGTTGAAAACCAAAAAATTGTTCATCAACAGAAACAAACAACAAACGAAAGTAATAAAAGTTCAAGACCGTGGGCCGCAAGGGCGTACGCAAGGGGGGGAGTTGGGGTTAAAACGCCCCCTTGAGCTTGATATTTTACAAAATTTTATTACCTTCGCAAGGAGACTAATTGTTTTCGCATACTTTTTGCTTGTTAATTTGTCGACTTAATGCAAATACCACGGAATAAATTTGCATGCAAATTTCAAGGAACATTGTAAATGGGCTAAATAAGTAATAATTAGGTTTTGGTGGGAATCTGGGTTATCGTCTGCGTCCAGAAACCATCTCACAACATTTTGCAGACCTTTCGTCCACTAAGCATGTT
>Ga0210059_1017823_pt1 | contig 10072 bp, 4 predicted proteins | sample Ectturendosymbi2_FD_188042 | JGI IMG/M metagenome (GOLD analysis project Ga0210059, IMG submission 188042) | Ecteinascidia turbinata endosymbiont from Florida, USA - Sample 2 (SPAdes) (version 2) | ecosystem: Host-associated > Tunicates > Ascidians > Unclassified | place: Key West, Florida...
GATCACCCGACGAGATCACTCTATTATTGCTTGTTCGCGCCACATACATGTATTTTTGTTCTTCGCGCACATCCCGTTCGTGGTGAATCACACAATCAACGCAACACCACCGGAGAGGTTGCAACAGCACCATTAATCTTGAGGCAGAGAAAGACTTCATAATGACACTTCACTCATTGAAGTGCTGAAATCAAGGAATAAGGAGTAATAATTGCTATACATCAAATGCTTACCTTGGCTGCTGTGAGTGGGTAACCGATAGCAGTATGAACTAAGAAAGTCAAAACTGCAACAAAAGTTGGAGCCATCGGAATGATGCCCCTGATCAAGACCTGGAACCTTACAATCCTTATCAGGAACTTTTTCTCCTTATCTCGGAAGTGAGCTGAGAAAAGGTTAAGAAATTTATGCAAATCTTACAACTGCAACAAGTTTAAATTTATATTTAATAAACTCACGTAAGTATGAGGCTGGTTTTTATATTCAAGTTTTGGCTGATTCCGTTACGCAAGTTTTAGTTGATTTTAGTATGCAATGAACATGGCAAGCTTTCAACGTAAGTTAACTTTTAGCAACCTCTCTTTTGACAAAACGATAAAATCCTGAAAAAAGGATCATTTGCAGAGCCACGAAAACAGCCAAGATATATAGTCAAACTTCTGTGGCTCACTCTAATGTCAAGTTTGACTAACACACGTCTTCGTCTTAGCATATTCTTGTCATCTAAGAAATTAACACACAATTTTTTATGCAGAGGAATTTCAAAGACGTAACCCCGAACGGTTCTTTATTATACAGAAGAGCTTATCCAACAACTTTGAAATGCGTTAGGTTCTGCAACAAATTGACAATTTCCCCATTTACCGCTTATTCTGGAGCAGTTTTGACACAAGGTACACATCACACCACTTTGTAAAAGAAAACTGAAAACCACAAAAAATAATCCCAATGCGTTAACATCATGTGCAATGGCGGTAATAGCTTCTTTCAAGCAAAACTTAAGGTATCACTGGCCAACAACCTTGTTGTTGCTCTAATTTTGAAGCTAATTTAGACTAAAATTTGGTGCTGATTCCTCAAATCATAAGCATATTTAACGGGCCAATTTTCAGTCGTGATTTAATATTTTTTGCAATCGCTCCCTGAATGATTTATTGGTACATCATAAATTCCTTGTGACATCCTAAGTTTCAAGTTGTGTGCTATTTTTGTATATACTAATATCAGTTGATTTTTGCGTCGTCAAAGGTACCATTCATGTGCTCTGCCTATACCTGAGACCTTAGGCCTGCACATGTGTTTTCTTTCATTACTCTGATTAAAATTTTAGGCTTGTTGCTTGGTGGGATATTGATGTTTGTGGTCGGATCATAGTGCGTGGAGGTGTCTGTTGTGAGTTCTGTGTTGGAGTCAGTATTGGATTTAAGCATATTAACGGTCTGCACCTGAAGCTCTTAAAAGTAATAGCATGTCAACCCATGGTTAACTTCACCATGGAACTGCTGTACTCGAGATCCTTTGTGCGAGATACCAGCGACGGACAAGCAAGTCGCCTCTTCAGAACCAAAAACGAAGTCGCACAAGGATATGTTTTCGCCCCTTGTTTGTAACAACATCTACACAGCAGATTTTCCGGAAACGTCGGCCAAGCGGTACATGTACGCTGATGATGTCGCTCTGACCGTCTCGGCCCCCACATTTGGGGAAGCGGATGGTACTTTATCACACGATATCTCTGTTGTTAACACTAACCTGACTAAGTGGAAACTCAGGCTCTCAGTTGAGAAAACTGTGTGCTCCGTCTTCCATCTGAAGAACCACTAAGCCAACTATCTGCTGAATGTCAAATTAAAACCCAATGCAACAGTGAAGTTTGACTCACACCCATCATGTCTCGGTATATGCTTGGATCGCTCTCTGTCGTTCAGGACACACTTACACACACTCAAGAAGAAAGTTTCGTCACGAGTGGCACTCATCAAGCGACTGGCCGGTGTTGGTTGGGAAGCTTCCTTTAAAGCTCTAAGAACCTCTTGCTTGGCACTTGCATTTGCACCAGCAGAGTACTGTGTCCCAGTGTGGTGCCGCAGCGCTCACACAAAACACATCGATGTACCTTTAAACGAGTCGATGTGCGTTATCACTGGCTGCCTACGAAGCACTCCCTCCTCTTTCTTACCCATTCTATCTGACATTACCCCATCTGAGACAAGGCGCAGTGCTTCAAGCTTGAAACTTTACATCAAATCCCTCAATCCGAAACATCTTCTACACGAAACTCTATATCTAAAACCCTCTCCTAAACGTCTCCGCTCTAGGAAACCTCTACACTCCTTTGTGGAATTGTTGTCAATTAACGGCGAACCAATCACACCAATCCCTGCAGCTCCCCAATCCTTCATTCCGGCATTCGGCCCACAATCACCAGGCTGACACCTCCCCAGAAATGCCTGGGTTCAGCTCAACCGCCTGAGGACTGGTGTTGGCCGATTTGCAGCCAACATGAAATTAATGGGCCTGTGCGGCTCTGATTTGTGTGAATGTGGCAAGGTGCAGACTGTACACCACATCTTGCATGATTGCACCGAATTCGAACCACCGTGCCACATGAATGAGGTGGACAGCCCTGCTATTTTGGAATACCTTACCCAATCAAAGTTCTGACCAACATCCACTCCTATTCATGTATACGAAAGAAGAATATTAACAGTGAAACAAACGGTTGCATCACACTACTGAAACCACATTTCAAGGAGGATTTTGTAGATTTTGTCGATGTGTTTATAATAGTCTTGGCAATAGCTACATAATGGAGAAGATATTGCTTAAATCAGGGGTTTGCCAACTACGGCCGGCGAGCCAATCTAGCGCGCGAAGCCATTTCATCAGGCTTGTAATTAAGACACTTTATCAATAATGAAAAAATAAAATAGCTATCTACGAAAAAAATGCTGGTTTGGTAATAAATAACCTATCCCGAAGTAGCGAGATTGCATAAGACGGCCACGTGAATTTAAGTTGTCTAAGTATTACTGCGCGGCAGGTTGGCCTAACATTAGCTGATTAGTTACGGCATTGTGCGTTCTTGCTTAATACAGTAGTACGTACATCTCATCTGAAGTCAGAGTGTCCCATAATGATGAAATCAAGGAAGAAATTTCACCATTTTCTCAACGTACTGATAATTGTATTAATATTTTGACATGTCATTTTTGAGAGTCCGGTCTCGAAGGCTACGGGTTCCCGTTTCAAACCTATTATCTTGAGACTTTGAATACTCCAAAGGTATTGCTTAGTGAAGCTTCTGAAATTCCAACTGTTTTCTGACCGTTGCATCTGCAAGCAAGGAAAACCAAAACAGGTAGGAAATATACCAGAAATTAGAAAAAATTTCCAATTGGAAATCGTGATCACGTTTTCTTCAGAAATTATAGAAAAATTTCCGCATTTTCAAGTCTCGGTTTCGGTCTTGAAATTTCAAGTTTCGGTCTTGGTCTCAAATTTTTTTATGAAGTCTCAATCTCTCTCTCGAAGCTTTGCGGGTCTCTGTCTCAGGACTAAGGTCTCGACTACATCACTGCTGTGAATGCACTACCTAATTTACCAGCAAGTTGAGTTTCCAAGCCGCTGACTTCACCTTAGTGTGTTTTTCCAGTATGTTAGTGGAAAAAACATAGAGAGACGCTTTTGGAAGACATGCCTTGATGAACAGATCCAGTTGTCCATGGTTTGGCTGAGCGTTATCACAGAAAAAGATATATTCGAGCCTATTGCTATAGCAAAGAGAAGGCAACAGTTGCTTCTATTGCGCTTCCTTGGCGCAGCAATGCTTCTATTTTTCTTCTTTGCACATAGTATAAACGGACGTAGCACACGGCTATTAGCATATATCTAGCTGGTTTACCTGCCAAAAATGTCTGCATTCAGTAGTCGCATGCGGCAAAACGCCTACTACGGTAACTTGAAGTAAACCTTTGAAGATTTCTTGGCGTGTCTACGTCACGCAATAAAAACCAACAGTAGAACAATCCGCTGGTAAGTTTTGCCACCTGCCACTGCAAGAAAATGAGCAGATATGCGTGAACTGCAAGCTCATCACTGCATGACACCAAAACAGTGAACCTGGCTCTTTTGCAGTTTCAGGTTCATGTCAGCACATAAACTCGATAAACTATCGTTGCAAAATTTAGATCAATTAATCAGGATTGAGCTGCTGACTTTAGATTTGCTGAAAACGTGGGTTCTTAATCCCAATTTCCGGGTGGGTAAATGCCCGTTTCCCCCCCTGCGAACGCCATGGTTGTTCTAAAGTTGCATCCAACGTTGAAGCAAGTTAGTCTCCGGAGGAGATTTGCAGAGTTGTTGCTATTGTTAATGAATCTCAATTGGAACAAATATTCATACAGTGTATCAACATTTGAAAGTTTTGTGCATGGTGGCATTTCCTGGTAAACTGGTTGCACACTGCGCAGATCAAATGTTTGTTGCTGTTAGAAAACAATACAGGATGTGATGAATTGTTTCCAATATGATATAGGATGTTCTCAAAAATTTTGTCTATGAAATGCATCGCGGTGCAGGCATGGTTCCAAAGATTAATTTTATTATGTATTTGGGAGATTGCGGAGTGAAAATTTTGCACGTTTTAAACTTTTTCGGAGTGGAAACAGGATTCCATAAGTCCAAAGCAAGAGTGGAATCGGAGGCTAGAAAACGTGCCACCGCTCATCTCTGCTGTTTGAAGGTTAGCCAGAATCGGATTCTCTTTCAAGTGGGGAAGGGCTTGTTTCAATAGACAGTGATTCCTGACGATAATGATATCCCTCATCTATTTCATCTCTACCACTCTTTTCCCGCCAAGAGTTTAATGCCTTTGCAAGATATCTGAGTTTTACCAAAAAGCCTTCTGAGTTTCTTGCTTTAAGACGAAGGTGAAAGCTTCAACAGGTGATCTCATCACCTTTTATAGAATACGACATGATGAATTTATGCCATTTTGCAACCACACAAATTAGATTGTGTACTGCAAAAACGTTGAAGGTCTTCTGAAAATTCTTGAAGCCCTTTGACACTCAGCATCTCTCTATGTAAGCACATCCAAATTAAGTTTGTACTAGAATAACTTTTAAACTACCCACACAAGTAGACTACTGGTGTCGATTTGAAAATGATTGGATTTCTACTTGCGTTGCAAGGTGGTTATGTGCAGTCCCCATTGTTAATACCGACATGTCTGTGATGTAGTAGAACTAGATCCCAACATTCGATAAAAAAGACAGGCCTGTAAGACAAGTGGCAAATAGTGTGAAAGAGGATTCCAGGGCAGGCTCTTCTGGGAAGATCCAAAATCAATTTTCCTGCTCTTCATAGCAAGCTGGGCATCTTGAAACAGTTTTTATGTGTACATGACAAGGATCGTGACCGTTCCTGATATATTTTCACCCGATTTCCAGGATCAACATAATGAAAATAAAAGCTAGTATTTTTTAGAATTCCCCGGTTAGAAAAATAATAATTGACATTTCAAACCTTTCAAAGTAAGTTTCAAACCTTCATTAGTAAAGAAGAACCCTGTTCCTAAAGTGCTTTTGTGGACGTTGTTGAAAATATTTTTAGGAAATACAAAAGCTTACAATTGTAAACAAGTTGTAGACAATGCACTAGAGAACCGTCTAAAGATATTGTTGCTAGCGAGCATCAAGTATAATTTTTATTCAACCATTTCGATCACTTCCCCTAAAACCTTGCTTATCTGACTGATGATCAACAGGAGCGTTTCCGTCAAGGAATCAGTGAAATTGATGTATTGTATGATAACTAGGATTGTTTAACAATGCCATGTTAGATGCCTACGATTGGTAAATTAATATGACGATACACTTTCACCTAATGTTAGAGAAGATCCAAGCGTAAATGTTTGGTTAATTTTTGACAATTCCGATTAATACAATGACTCGCTTGTGACTGATCACACAAATAAACAGGCATTTTTTGCGCGACACATTCATGTTATTGCAAGAACAACGGGCTGCGGTTTTGTAATCAACAACTCAAAAGATGCGAAACCATGTGAAATATCCATGGACAAAGAAAACGATTTTTGTTCATTAAATACAAACATTTCTGGTTACTTACAAATAATTCTGGAAAACCTCGATTCCCAAGTATAAAACTTTATCAGCTTGATGCAGTTGAAAACTTCATTGACTGCTTTTATACGTTTGTCGGTGAAAACAATTGCTTTGTTTCGATACTTAAATCCAAAGCGAAGGATGGCTATCTATAAGGACACAAAATATTTCCTGCAAAAATATTAACGATACAACACCTAGTTCAAATGGAGGTAAAAGGCACATTGGGCTGACATTTACAGTTTTAATTGGACTTTGCCTCTCTAATTCCTACATGCACGTTGTTGCAACCAAACGTTTTCTTAGATCGGCCATAGTTGTATGTCGGGACGGGATTTTTAGATCGTGTTTCGGGCCGGGTTCGGCCTTAAGTTTGTCAAAATGTTTTGGGCCCACATGCAAAATTTTTTCGCTACGTCGGACACTTTTGTCGCCAGGTACTGTTGAAGCAATCGCGTTGGTTAAACCTTCAATAAAGAATGAGGATCATTTAGTCATGTATAATTTGCGACACCACCAATCCACCAATACCACGCAGTTGCGCATATCTTGACTCACTGGGTAAATTTGGCTTTTGGACTTAAATCGGGCTTCAAAATAAATTTTGGGCTTGTGCAGGTTTCGTGCTTCAAATGAGGCCCGTTTGCAACTCTGGTGTAGGTATTGAATGCGCAATTCAGCACGAACGGAATGTGCGCGACGAATAGCACTAATATGTAAGAGCAAATGGAATGAACATGGTTTGTAAGCTCTACTGCTACCAAAGACGCATGGCTGAATGTGATGATAAGTGGAATCGAAGAATGATCACGGCGTGTGATCTCTGATGTTGTATGCTGCCACAGTCCGAAGTTTTGCGTGGTTGCCGCTCGGGCTCTATAAGATTGCAGCAACGTGCATCAACAATTGCTCAGATTCAGTAGATTTTAGCAAAACACTGTACTTTTGGCCAATCTGCTGTATAAGGAGTCACTTTGCGAAAAAAACACACGGCTAACTTAATGCTACTGCGAAATTTACAAGACCATGTTACTGACTTGAAATGGTATAAGTAGCATGTATCCAATCAAACCCATGAGAGCTGTCCATCCAAGAACGAAACATCCATAAATTGTTCCAGTAAATATGCCAACGGGCGCGCTGCACAAAAAAGTGAGGAAATTCAACATATCCACCACCCTCTGCAGATCGTTGACCAGAAGGTTAACCAACTGCGAAACATGTGTAGAAAAGAAATTGCACTTTCGTGCGTCTGAGATTCAAGCAACGAAGAATACAATTGATATCATGCACTGGATCACTGCGGTATCAGTAAATGTTGTTATTCATTTTGAATAATTCGTTGCAAACGCCTTAGGCAGATTTCTTGGCAAAAAATAAGTGTGAGATAGTTGCTGTATTTGCGTTTCTTTTGCTATTTGCATTACATTTTCCAGGTGAAATCTGCAGTATTAGTGCAAAAATATACTTAATTTTCTTCATAAGCGTACGAGAAGGCATTTTACTGGGGGTCGGAAAAAATTCTCCTGGAAAGACCAATTTGCCTTAAAAATAAACAATTTGCCCTAAAACAAACTTTTTCAGTTTATCCGAAGGGGAACCGAACGGGACTCTTGCAAATCTGTTCTGAACAGTTGAATTCGTTTATAACAGCCTAATCTGTAACGTCAATTAGACCACCGAATTCGTGTATCAAGCTGTTGACCTACCGACATCCGATTGCTCAATTTTTATAGAAAACGAGGGGTTGGTGCAGAACAACGTCATTATAACCAGTTGCGACTTTGGTCCGGATTACACAATACACTAGCCCAAATTTCTCGGATCTCCCCCAAGTGAATATGCACTGAATGCACTGTATTGGAAATGTTTCACCGTTCGGGATTTTTGAGCAACTTGCGCTTGCCCTGGAAAACAGAGTTGCTCTGAAACTTTTCACTGTATTGAATCTACTTTTTACCATTCAGGATCTTTGAGCAACTTTACGTTTGCCGTGTAAAACAGATTTTGCCCTGAAATTTGTCACAGTGTTGAATTAACTTTTTGCATTCAGGATATTTGAGCAACTTTCGCTTTCCCTGGAAAAGAGTTGCCCTGGAATGTTTCATTGTATTGAAATATTATTTATCATTCAGGATTATTGAGCAACTTGCACTTGCTCTGAAAATAGAGTTTGTCCTGAAAATTTTCAAACCAGGGGACGGCAGACTACCCGCTTCCCCGCCAACGCGTTTCTTCCAATTTGGTCAACGAATTGCCGAATAATGATACACATCTCGAAGACCGGAAGCAAATTAGGCGGTTTATGCGTTCGTTGATAATTATATTCGACAAGAGCAAGCAAAACGATTTTCGCTGCTAGAATTTGAATCTCCTTTTAAAATTACACAGTAATGAAGATTAATTTGTGACATATCTCCGAAAAGCATCACGCTTTTTTCACGTTTTTCTTATACTTCACGATTCACTGATGCCCAGTGCACTCAAATCTAAATCACTTTGAAAAAAGCACTACTTAATGAATACATCATCAAAAATGCACTACATAATGAAGCCATAATGATCAAAGAACTTGAGCAATTTAAAAATTGGATGTGCCGGTAGAAACAGTAGATGAAACGTTAACCTTGCAAAATGAGAAAAAAACATGACAATCTTGCCGTGGTATCGTGACAGGCAGTGACGGCGCTACTATTTACCATTCCTTTCGCCGGCAGTGCCGGCGAAGTAGGAGGCTGCCCAGGGCGCTGAGCCAAAGAGGGTGCCAAAGCCAGCGTTTTTTAAGGCGTTTTTTTGAGTCCAAAACGGTCCTGTAAATTTCCTGTGCGCACCCATGTAATTGGTACTTCCATTTTAAATCTGGAAAATCATGAAAAGCTTTAGCTGAAGTGAATTGTTGCTTCAATTAACGTCCAAATCCGATTCGCTTCACACCAAATACGTGCAGTACAGACAGTAGACTCGCCTATTCACCATAATCATCTCTGAAATCCTATGCAACGTAACAATTAATAATTTGACAGCATTTATGAAACAAACAATCACCGTACGTGAAAATCAACACTTTGAATGCAGATTCTGGCATTTTTAGCAAGCCAGGCCTTTTCCAGATTTTATACAGTTACCTTCCTGTGTGGATTCTGTTAAATACCTGGGGATCCTTATTGACTCTCAACTAACGTGAACCTCCCACTTACAAAATGTAGGTAAAAAAGTCGCTGGTGGAGCCAGCGTTTTATTTTAACTCCAACCTTTTGCTGATGTGCATTTGTTAAGAATAGTTTATTTTTCTCTGGTCTACTCCCATCTAATTTACGGAATTTTGAATTGGGCTGCAGCCAATTGGTCAAGTATTGCTGATAGTAAAGTTAAATAATGAAGCTATCTGTAGTCTACTTAAAGTTAATCGTAGAGAGCGCATTCCACTTAGAGATCTATTTAACAGGGTGACACAAAAAAACGGACATCACCAAAAATCGCGTAACTTCCAAAATTTTATTTAGATTTACACAAAACTTCAGCTCCATTAGGTCAGGCCTTTGTAGCAGACATCTCCAAAGTTTCAAGTCTGCACTACAAAAACTCTTTGTTGCACTGGCACTCAAAAAATGTGCTCCAAATGAGCTCCCCGGCGCTGCAGGTACATTTGGATCCGGCGGGCAAAGTTCTCGATGACCCTCCCGCATTCCACCCTTGGGATCGCTCTTATTGCTGCTGTGATAGCTGTCTTCAGGTCAGGGATAGTGTGGGGGTTGTTGCCATACACCCTGTCCGTAAAGGTATCCCCACAGATAAAAATCTGGGGGTTTCAAATCCGGTTAATGCGGCAACCACTACGGGTCACACCTGCGGCTGATCAGTCGGTCAGGGAAACGCTGCTGTAGCCATGCCAATGATTCGCTTGAGGAGTGGGGGGTGGCACCATCCTGCTGGAACCACTG
>Ga0210059_1017824_pt1 | contig 10072 bp, 6 predicted proteins | sample Ectturendosymbi2_FD_188042 | JGI IMG/M metagenome (GOLD analysis project Ga0210059, IMG submission 188042) | Ecteinascidia turbinata endosymbiont from Florida, USA - Sample 2 (SPAdes) (version 2) | ecosystem: Host-associated > Tunicates > Ascidians > Unclassified | place: Key West, Florida...
AGTATCTCCACTTCATTCTGACGATATCCCCTGAAGAGTGTCAGACGAAAAGCTTTGGGATGAATCTCCTACTTCACGCCATCTTCAAGTTCTGTACCACCAAACGTCTTTTAAAGCTGCTTTGTTCTCTGAAGACATATATGTGGAATGCAGTAGAATAATCAGCCCAAAATTTTGACTTTAGGCGAGCAACAGCATTTTGTTTGGAACACCATCCTCTCAAAGCGCAAAACGGCAAGATATGCTAGGAACTGTTTGGAGGCCATGGCCTCCTTGGCCCTCTGGCTATGCCTATGGTGGCATGTATCACGTTATTTATATTATGACTATATGCTGTGAGTCTCACAACATTGTCTGTTTAACTTCACATACATGCAACAATTAAACAGTATGACAAATGTGTTCATCCAATCACTGTAGTTAAAATTAAAAACAAGAGCTTTTATGTTATTTCCTGGCATGGACTCCATCATTCTACTTATATGAAGTAGTGCCCTGCAGCATACTCGATTACCTCAGTGTACAATTGATAAAGCACATAAATGAAATGCTTTCTTTTGCCCTAACGTTCAAGTGAGTCAGTTACTCATCAACCCTCACAAACTAAAACACGAAGTTGCTAAAAACAGTTTGTTGATCTTATACATATTTGATGTGTTTTCTATGACATAGCAAGCTTTTATAACAAAGACGTAAAATGTCATCAACATTGTTAAAAAATGTCACAGCTTCTTTGCCCAAAATTTTGTCAAATCAAAACTTTTGGAGGGCACTTGAACCCCCTGCTCCTAAACCACTGAACTGTCTTGACCAGATTCCACAAGTAAGTAACAAACACATTGTTTGATGACAGACGCAAATGGAGGGAACAATATTCCCAGCCGTCACAAACAACTAAGAAATGTAAAACTTTTTTCTCTTTTCATCAAAAAAAACCCGGCGAACGGCGAATCAAGAAGCTAAGCAGAAATGTCACCTGGTCGCAATTTAAGAGTCAAAGCTTGGGGTTTCAATTGCAGTATGGATGCGATATCGGTCTTGGAAGATGAAAACGGGAGATCTTTTGTTGGCGTGGCGGAGCTGGACGGGTATTCGATGAAATCGGGTTCGCAGACTTTTCTGTTTTCCCTGAAATGAGACAGTCATGGATATATCGCGAAGTTCCGGAAACGAAAGGATAAAAGGAACCGACCTTTGTGAGAAACTAAACGTCAAACTCAATTGGCTGTCACCAAAAGCCAAGTTAACTTGAAATTCAGAATCGGATTTATTGCTATTCGGATAGACAAAAGATGCGTCAAAATATGTCAAGGAGATTTTCAAAGAACGATTACGTGAGTTTTGAAAGCTTTACAGAATGCGCCACGGTAAATTGGGGCAATTCGCAAATAACTAATGTCCGGTGCTTTATCTGAATATTTAAAAAACTTCTTTGAACCTGTCCCACAAGGTTACGGTTGGACCTACATGTTGTCATGACATCCGCGACGGGGCGCAATAAGGCTCAATGCTACCGTTAGCGCTGGCCAACGTTGGTGCCCCTTCGTTTCCACATTGATCCAATCTAGTTCGGTTGTTGACCTACAGTCCTACAGTATCTGTGCAGATGACATGTACACTGTGGGATTACAGCAACACAGAATTCAACGTGTATTCTAATCTTGTTTTTACATTTCAGTTTTGTAAAGTCACTAACCACATCCTTGAAATGAATGTTTCTCCTTCAGTTTTCAATATACAAAGTGAGTAGAGTATTTCCAGAAACAATAACTGAACTCTTTGGTCGTTTTACATTTATACACTTCAGTTGTGAAAAAGATCCTATGGCGAGAAAGAAAATACCTGGTTAATCCTCTCTGTTGCGCAGTTGTTGACCAGGATTTCAACAAATTAAAGCGCCAAACATGGTTAAATCTAGCGCGTTTCGCTCTAGGCTGGCAACCCTGTCTAGTTCCTTCTATATATCTATTCATCATCACAGACATGAAGTTGAAATTTTGCAAGAAGCGTGGGTAGTGTTAATTGACCTTATTGCTCAACAAAGGTCAGGGTGCACTGCGTCAGATGTGGCCCTTGTGGCAGAGGTGTACAGGAGCCGGAGTGGACTCCGGCCGGAGTCTTAACGAATTTCGAAAATAGGATTGGAGCCGGAGTTGATTTTTTAAGGAAAGGCCAGAGCTGGAGACAGTTTTTTAAATATGAGGTCAGTTTGCTTATTATTGATGATTATTGCAGGTTGTTTTTTTTACAAAGCATGTTATAATGCAAACTTCAAATGTGAAAAACTACTTCAGAGGAATTCCAAAAATGTTAATACAACTTGGATGTAAATAAAGTTAAGTTGGTGAGTTTCATATGTGTAAAGATTTGGGCAATTTCTTGTTCATGGTGATTTGTTGAAAATCTATTGGCCAACAAAATTTAGCTCATATAAAAAGTTTAGGTAGTGTCTCATGCAGTTTTCCGTTTCGAAGGACAAAAAGACCGTATCCCGCATCCAGTATGCTGCCAGATATAAAACTGAGTTGGAGAAATTATCACTCCTGCCAATATGGTCGATGGGGAGTGACTAGACAATTGTCAGTTCGAGTCACTCCTTTGTTGTATTTGATTTTACTTTTGATGTACTTACACAAGATTGTTTGTCAAAATTTTTGGATCGCTTGTGATGTACATTTCGAAAAGTGTTAGTGTTTCAGGTTAGGGTTTATGGTTAGCGTTTAGGGTTAGGCTTCAGTGTCAGTGTCTAGGCTAGGGTTAGCGTTTAGTGTTGAGGGTTAGGGCTGACAGTTAAGGTTAACGATTAGGATTTAGGGTTAAGGTATAGGGATTAGGGTTACAAAAAATGAATAGCCACCTTAATCCTTTAATCTGAGAAGCAAATGACATGTACTGACATGTAAAGAAGAGGTCACATATTTTGCAGATCTCAGCAATTTCGTTTGATACTGTTTTTCAGTCTTTATAAAGCGAAAACTGGATAGGGTCGTTTAGACACTGCCAAAAGTTTATAGCATTAACTTTGGAATTTAAGCAGGAGTCGGAGTCCAAAACTTAAAAATGTTTTGGAGTCGGAGTATATTCAGCCGAAGCAGGAGCAGAGTCAAAAATTTCAGACTCCGTACACCTCTGCCTTGTGGTACACCTGGGAAGGCTAGCTTAGCGTGAGTCATAGTCAAGAAACAGCACCCTATGAACACTTTTTGCTAGTTTAAAGACATATGTTTTCTGTAAATGAAGTGTTCCTTTGCAACCTTCCGCGCTTTGAACTTATCCACCCGTTTTCTAAACGTGTATTACGATAAAATTTTGCTATAGCCGAAAAGCTCATTAGACCGGCGATGCACATATTTCTACCATTCTCTGATCATATTGGAAAATAACCAAACGACTATTCAGGCTGCACAAGCAAACTTCCCGATGCGTTGTTGCTATGTATAATTGCTAGTTGTATTTGTAAGGACGTACAGCTTTGAAAACTCCGTTTCAATTTAACAAGCAAGCAGCTTAAGCTACCGCAACGAACTTCTTACCTGTAAGTTCTGCACCTCACAGCACCACTCGAGTTGAACACTTTATTACACCAGCTGCACTGCGGGTGAGCTTGGATGCACTGGCTGCAGCTAGCCTGAGCTGCGTTGCATTTCTGCGCAGCTGCTGCATCTGTAAAAGCAAGTAACCCTACTTCACAATGCTCCAGCTATTTTAGCGCGTCACTGGCTTATATCGTTATTGAGCTGGTGACAGTACGGGACTAAACCAGTGGCGTAGCCAGACCAAAAATTTGGGGGGGCCAAAATGTTTGATTTTATGCGAATTACATTATTTTCTTAAAAAAACGCCTCTCAAAGCACAAAATGACTATATTTTCTAAAAATTTGGGAGGGCCATGCCCCCCTTTGGCCTCCCCTGGCAACGCCTATGGACGAAACAACGTCTACACCATGTGTATCAGACTTAAATTGCTGCGAGAGCCAAATGGGACCTTGCAGACTGCAAGGTAATCCGAGAACCACGATATGAGAACTTTTACAGTCATTCGCTGGAAACCTGTTATATACATTTTTTCCTGCAAAGTATACGGTGAGCCATAGGCAAATCATTTTAAGGAAATTATTGACTCGCTGGTCGGGCTCTTTAAACAGTGACGCATGAAATGAAATAAAAATTTTTTAAATGTCTGAAAATTCCAAGAAGTATCGCAGGCCACACAAACTGCCATCAAATGACTTCCCGAAATGGTCTGGAAGGCCACTTGTTTGAGGCCCTTGTTCTACACATTTCCACATCTGGTAACGTTTACTAAGATCTGGTAACGTTTACTACTAAGATTGCTGTTTGTGTGTAAAATTTGTTACGAACTAGGTTTCAGATCAGCTCATGCTACATTTGAAGGCGTGGGCAGGACTGCGGATGGTAAATTTTATAGATTTTATAGATTTTTGAGATTTCTGTTTAATTCAGCTTCAGGCAACGCTTCTATTTCGAAAAAATCAAGTTTATGAATGAATCAGTGCAAGCTTTTTCAGAACACAGATCTTGTTGATCGTCGTCATGTGCACGTTTTTAAATCATGACACTTTCTTCATACTCTTACGACCCCTACTGTTTCATAACAAAATCAGGCAAAACTGTCGGACAGGATTTTAATGTCTATACCAGTGGTTGTCAACCAGGGGTCGCGCCTCTCCAAGGAGGCGACAATAAATTTCCAGGGTGAGCGAGCCCTCACGCGCTCTATAACATGGAAAGTTTGATTAATAACTTTACCAATAAACACATTTGCTTTTACAACTTATTAAAAGTCAAGGGGGCTAAAGAACAAATACTTAAGGGAGGCGTGGTGAAGAAAAAGTTTGGAACCACTGGCCTATACCCAATACGAAAGTATTGACTTAACCTATGCTTGGCATGGCTTTAATAAATATGTGCCACCACCAGTAGTGTAGTGCTGCTGGATCGTGCCAGAGATCCGCCATCTCCCCCAGTGAATGATGGGTCGTTGCCTACAAAATACGAGTATAAGCGAAAATGACCAGCAGAGCTCCGGCACCTACTTGTTGCCGCGTTTCATGCCCAGCAGAGCCCGGCACCTATAAAATTGCCACTACACCCCTGGCCACCACAATCTAACGAAAAATGAGAACACTGCATTCGGTTAGATTACGTGATAAATTTAAACCTAATACACGGTTTGGCAAAATGCCTTGATTGTTGGAAACAAGTGCTATCAGTGTCAATTAAAGTCACAGCTTACCTTGAGTATTGGTTGTTTGCTGTGCACTGGAAACAGTGAAGGTTGCAGCAAGCAAAACAAAAATGTATTTCATATCCTTGGCAAGTGCCTAACGGGCAGGCGCGCACCATGCACTGAGAAGACGCAAAATGGACGGTAGCTTCAATTTGCCACTGTGTAGTAGTCTTGAGCGACACAACTTAATACACGGTTACACAACTCGTTATCCTTCCTGTAATAACAAACAGAAGCATGTTGAAAGGTCGGCAGAGCGTCAGCCTTCCACATACGTGTTGGCCTGACTCAGACGTGTACATGTACATAGCTAGGCTTATGATGCTTTTGAATTCAGTACTAATACTTCGCTTATAATCAACTTTCTTCAGTACTTCACTTCTAATCAACTTCACTGCAGGTCCTGCCAGACAGGTATATCCATATTAACAACCTCACTGACGCTGAAATCAAAAAATAGCACGTTTGTAGTGCGCTGTTTGGCTGTGGTTTCCTAACGCGCTCAAAAGCAGTTTAATTAGACGAAACAATGCACAACGAAGCGTACATCCTTCAGCAAACCCAAATGAATGGCGTCACTTCCTGTTCGTAGCCACGCGAGAGACGTTTGCACTTTCTGACTCACAACCCTAACGTGACAGCGATAGTGCGCTTGAGAACGTAAACACCACCTCTCCCCAACATGCAACATCGCCACCAAGCCTGAAGTTGCAGTTGACCTTGGCTAGCAAACCTGCCTGCAAATTTACGACTAAAGCAAAATACGACCTAACCAGCGCTTTCTTCAATGTTGGGCCGTTACTGACAAAAATTTGCTTGACTTTTGTCCCGGCTGAGCCCCTGTCCGCAATTTCTTAGTCACGCAGATGTGTAGTCACTGCCAGTGGCGTAACTAGAGGTTTGAGGCGGGGGCAGGCGCGGATTTACCATTAGGCTAAAAAGGCTGAAGCCTAGGGCCCCCGATTTTAGGGGGCCCCAAAATTTCAGGAGTAAGGAAGGTTTCTAGCATTTTTGTAAGTAATTGTATTTGTATTTTTGTTTTGGTTCAACGCACGTTTTTTACTATGCCGCTAACAAACGATCTGTATAGAACAGGGTTTCCAAACTTTTTCATCCGAGGGTCACAGAAGTTATTTTGTGGTCGGGAAGGTCTGGTGACGTTACAATGATATTACAAGCAGCAATAGAGATCGCATGCCATGATCACTCCACTACTGCTTGGGTCGGCCATTCTTTTATACTTTTGAGGTATCTTGTCTTTGTATTTGTGTTTCGTTTTCTCTTTATCAGGTCATTCTCTTGCATACGGCATAGCGTCATTTTCTGGGGATTTCCACATGTGATGGTACGTGTACCATAACAGTTATTAAACAATAGTGCGAGGGTCGGACATCTTACGTAATGTGATTGTTTCGGGATATGTTACATTCTACCAAATCAAAAAGTTTTTCGTCAATTAATTTTTCATTATTTGCAAAATGTATTCGCGGGCCGGGATTAGCCCGCGGTCCGTAGTTAGGAGAATGGCTTCTCAGGCCAGATGAATAACTTCCCGGGCCGGATTTGGCCCTCGAGCTATAGTTTGGAGACCCCTGATATAGAAGAATGAGTGCAAAGGATTGAAGTGAATGACGATGAGGATTCTCTTTTTATGTTGTTGAGACTTGGTTATTGTTACGTATAATGTGTGGAGCAAAACGCCTGAATGCTTTGTCAGATTACACGAAGACAGTGAGGTACTTCCGTTCAGCCCGGGTCTATCTTTTGTTACTTTTTATGGGTAAGATACGGGGTAAAGGCAAGACCAGCCTGCACTGTAGCAAAGGCTGCAGATATTCAATGGCGCAAGATGCAGTGGCGCATCTGTGCGAAACGGCGTCAGTGGCACAGTTGATGTGTGCGCCCTTTCTAATGATTTATGTATTATATATAGGCACAAGTTTTACGAAAGTTCAAACATTAAGAAAATAAATGTTTTAAAGCGGAAAATATGTGTATTTGTTTTTGCTTCGAATTTTCAGCAAATAAAATATAAATTATCCATAAGAACCATAGCATAGTTCTATACTCATTTATTTTTATTATGAAGAATATCAAAACGTTCAAATAACAACGTTCTCATAATTTATAGGCCTACGTAGTGTTGCCTGACAAAATTGTACATTTTAGAAAAAACTCAAACAAGATATTGCAACTGCACACGACAATTTTTTTTGAAAGAAAAACACATATAATTTGAATTGTAGGCCTACAATAAATTAATGCAAGCCATGTATCACTTGTGTTCGAAAAACACAACTTCATCGAAATATTAATATATCCAGCCTTTTCCGGCTAAATTACACAAAAGTGCTCCTTTCCTCATCAAAGATAGATCACACAATCTGCCCTGACTTAATTAGTCATTAAGGCACGGAGGTATGAAAGGACCAGTCTCAGTTTACCTAAGTGCCTCAAAACATTTTCCTCGGGAGGGGCCAGTCAATGACGTTGTCAGTCACTGACGTCGTTTTGAGTCCGACTGTTCCTTCCGTTTAGTTTCTAACAGTTGAAAATTAATATAAAATTCTCAGCAGGTCTGTTTCTGGTGGAGGGCATGCTGCAAAGTCTTGCTATTCTGTATGCTGAATACGCTTTAGCGAGAGATAAAACATGACAAAATTTTCAGTGATTCTGCAGACAAAAGTCTAAAAACAGGCTAAAAAAGTAACAGGCTGTTAGGTAAGAAGTACAGGTGCTTTATTCAGAGCGAGCTTTTGACACTTGCAAACAATGCAATTGCACAGGGAACCAATGCAATTGCACAGGGAACTCAATAAATATGTAATTGGAGTGTTGTCAGATAATTCTACCGCTGGCTCTTTCGTTAGCTTCATTATGACTGTTTCTGTTGCTGATATCGAAAGAATTCAGAATAAAGTAATATGGTTAGGAATTGGAACAACTTTCTCACGTGTAGTGCTAATTTGTATTACATCAGTCGTCGCGAACCTTCCAGAAGGTCCCCCAATTTAAAATAGCCTAGGGCCCCGAAATGAAAATTCGCCTCTAGGCTGGGGGGATGAATTTAGCTGAAGGGAGCCACTAGTCACCGTATGGAACCCCCCAGCCAACATTCAGAAAAAAGTTGAATTATATAATCAATATGGATGTGGTCTATTGTATTAAAACCCGAAATCACCAGAAAACACTCTGAAAAACGCAAAAAACAACGACCTACTCAAAACCAATTGAATACTAAATACCGAAATGCAAGCTAAGTGGGGACCTCATTTTTACATTTAGCTTGCGAGGGGGCGAATCTCACCCCTGTCCCTCAGTCAGTTACGCCACTTGTCACTGCAGTATGGCAAGAAACGCTGCCTCGTTCTGACGTATTATTCTACGACTTCTACTGCTGGCTATTCGAATCCGGACAATTATTACAACGCATTAATCTTCGAATCAACAAGTGGAAATCACAGGGGGTATTGAGAGATAGAATTATTAATTCATATGACTGAACTGATGAGCAGAAAAAATGCAATAACCAATCATGCTACAATGTAACCAATTGTCAGTGGAAATTATAACAAATGAAAACACAATAGCAAAAGAACTGATTGATGTAAACAAAGGTTGTCAGTGTGTCACATAGGACTGGTGAAAGGCCATGGAGGCCATCTGGCCAAACAACCCCGTTTGAAACTTACTGACAAGTGGTAGAAACACCAGTTGGAAAATGAAATAAACACAATTAGAAAACAAACAAACGAACGAACAAACACAGAACACGGTGGGCAAAAATTACGGATGAGAAGAGGATACCTATGTACACAAGCGAATGGATCTAGTTTCATTGATGAAATTAGGCGTGTTCAAAAAATGTTTTAACACAGTAAGAAATTGAAAGAAATGTGGTGAAATAAAACATCTATAGAATGTAATTCCATCCATGAAAAGGGGATGTGCACAAAAAAGAATAATAAACAAACAAAAAAATACATAAAAAACAGCAAGTGGAATTGATCACATTACAAAATCCAGTAGAGGCAAAATCCAGTTATGCTTCCCTTGGAGTGAAACGTTGCGTGTCGTAAGCACATAGTTATTTACCGTGTTCACGTAATAGGTGTTTCTTGAAAAGCCTTTTGAAGGTAAAGGTAGCAGAAGACTTAATGGAGTCACACTTTTGGACCAAAAATGTAGGAGAACATTTTCCTGAAGCATATGTGTAGGAGAAGGTAAATTTTTAAGGTGCGAAGAATTTTTGCCAAATTTTGCCAAATTACCCGAAAAGATTTTATGCGACTTTTGCCTACAAATTTTCCCCCACAAAATCATGAAGTGAATGACTGAGCTAAAACAAACAACTACTGTACAAAGAAGCATTACCAGCGAAAATAGACATAAGATACGGTCGCCCCATATTTGGTTGAAGCCCCACTAAATGCAATGACTAAAAAGATGAGAAAAAGATATATATATAGTATTTTGGTTTGAATTAAATTGAAAGCATGCACGGACATTGGTTTATTTCTTTTGGGCAGAAAGACCATGCATTTTTACGAAGTGCATTACATTTCATTCAAAATACCTTGGTTCATCTAAATCTTTATCAACATTCGTGGAGTTCTTTACGTAGTTCAAACAAATGAGTTTACACAGACTGTTTTCTTCCATCTTGTCCTTACTCGTTAAATGCAGTGACGCAAATTGAAGAATCGAACTACATCTAAACCGTATTGCTAATAGATATGTGAAATAAATAAATTTTCTTCCAAATGATGCATTGTTGTCAGAGGGAACTGGAACATTGATTTACACTTTTTTGTGATTGTG
>Ga0210059_1017826_pt1 | contig 10071 bp, 6 predicted proteins | sample Ectturendosymbi2_FD_188042 | JGI IMG/M metagenome (GOLD analysis project Ga0210059, IMG submission 188042) | Ecteinascidia turbinata endosymbiont from Florida, USA - Sample 2 (SPAdes) (version 2) | ecosystem: Host-associated > Tunicates > Ascidians > Unclassified | place: Key West, Florida...
TACGACGCCTCAGTCATCGCAACCTCCCACAGGGATCTGTCCTGGCACCCCTTCTCTTCTACATCCACATGCCAACTGCCGTCTCCAGAAAGTATACATATGCTTACGACCTAGCAATCGTGCATACTGATGGAGATTGGCAGGCAGTGGAAGGGGTGCTGAGCAAGGACATGGCATCCATAGATGAATACCTCCAGACTTTGAAGCTAAAGACCAGCATTACACAAACGGTGCCGGCAGTCTTCCACCTCAATAACAAGGAAGCTAAACGGAAGCTAGAAGTCAGTCACAACAAAAACGCTGCCCTTCTGCCCCGAACAAATACTTCGGAGTACCGTTGGACAGGTCGCTCACGTATCGTCGACACCTCGAGTCACTTCCCAAAATGTTGACATCACGCGTCCCACTCCTGGCTTGCTGACTCTATCTGCGGTGCTAGAGCAGCACATGACACTTTTTTCCACATCATACGGAAAAATTGGTGTCGTCTAAACAATTGTGCAATACGTTTTCTCTAAAATCCGCAATAACCAGCAACTGAGCTAACAAACGTTGAAATCTAGAACAAAACTTGCAATGCTTCAAAAATTTGACGATTATTTTCGCTTGCCACTTTTAGCTTTGATTTTTTCACAATTCTTGCATTTGATGTGAGGACAGTTCCAGTATTCATGCCCTCTTTTATTCCGACCCACTACACGCAGATTGAAGAGAGTGTTCGGCTACAAGTATAAATCAGAATTAGAAAAAAACACTACTTTCAGCGAAAATCCTCCATAGGAGATCGGTGTTTGAGGTTTGAGTTTTATGGGAAAGTAAATGAAATTATCAATGTGGTAAACTTCCCATTGTTACTTGGCTTTTGTGATACAAAAACACATTGGTGTTGTTTTATGGGGACTTCGGTAAAAGTGTTTTTTTACTTTGCTGCAATAATATCGTTGACAAAAGCATTCTCCACGTGTCATCGCAGCATGGTATTCTTATATATTTTTTGCAATTGACAAACGTTTTTGCTGAGTAGCCGAGTTTGTCTGAGAGGTCACGTAGGTCATTCACAAGCGCGTTTAATTTGCGCTGTTCGCTTGTACTGTGGCAAGATCCAAGTGCATGTTTGAACTGTTCTATAACTTAGCCAAATATTGAACAAGTTTATTCTGGGGCATGCAAGCATTTCTTGCAGCACATTATTTTTCGTTCACACTCTCTTTCCAAACAAACATTGCGTGAGACACTGGTTCGTTACAAAACAAGAATTCCATGTGGATTCGTTTTTAGTCCCACGATTTTATCTTGACACAGTTGTCACTGTACATCATTTCAAAATGCTGCTGCCTTTAGCACATATGACTACTGCCATTGACACGCTCCTTTCTTGTGGCGCTAACCCTTTCGCGAGCTGTGGAGATGAAACAACACTCACAAGGTTTTCAATACAACTTGGCGAACTTTAGTTTATTCTGTACTTTACGAGTTCTGCGCTTCTGTAGTACTGCCGCTTGGCATTTCCTACATAAATTGCTGATGGACACGAGAAGGAAATCAGCACAAGCATTTTTTCTCAATGTCAGACAACCTTCAACCAAATAGCGATCGATTGTCGAGCGCGGTCTCAAAAGAACTGAGGCCCACAGTTCTGTTTTCCATTTTACGTTACTTAACAGAAATAAACACTTGATCTAATGACAGAGTTTCGATGCAGCACTTAGAACGAAAAACGCAACTAACGAAGAAAGAACAGCAAGCTATGGCGTACTCGCACAAAAAAAGAAGCCCTACACAGCCTTGCGCCAACAAATGTTAAGTTTTATGATGCCACATATTGTACATTAATCATTCAAACTGCGCTGGTCTGATCATAATCGTCACCCTGAACATAAATCAACTTTATGAGGCTGCGTGCATCGTTATCTTGAGCAAGCAAACGTTGACTGCCCTTGCGGCTGCAAACAATCTTGTATGACATGCTGATAAGTGAATATGATGTTTGAGGGAAACAGAGCCCTGTCAGCTTCATAGTTTGAAACCTATGGTGAAGTTCAGATATTGCAGTGATTTCAACCGAAAATAAATTTAGCCCTGTTTCATTTACAGAGGAAAGTTGATATTGACGAATAAAGTTTGTTTTCAAAAACTTGCAACTATATTAAGAATCATTTGCTGTTTGCACAGTGTTTGCAGGATAAAGACAAAATGGCAAGATCGCAAAATGTTACTGCTGTGATAGCAGTGTTATTAGCAGCAGGAATTATTGCCACCATTTTAGCAGTGCTCCTGTCGTCTGGTGGAAATCAAGAACAAGATTCTCAGACCTCAAACGACGAAAATCAGGCAATGAACGGAGACTACGTGTATGCAGAAGGTACAGTTAGTGAACGTCAGTAGGAATTACTGGCGTCGATATGCCATTTTATCAAATAAAAACTGTAAGTGCTGGCAAATTTTTAAACATTTGCCATCTGCTCTTTCACTCTTCGCAATGTAGTTTTTTCAATAACCCAACGTAGGTTCCAGTAACCTAATGAAAATTTTCATAACATAAGCACTTGCCAGAAAGTTACTCCAGATCTGAAATCCACTACGTACTGCATTGGTTTTAAAACCAAAACCATGTGTTACATAAGTCAAAAGGCCTCCGCTCAAATACAGCGCTTTAAACTTGACGAAGTTCATTTATCTTCACACGAGCCTTTCCTCTTGCACGAAGGGCTCACTTACAAAGTAACCTGACTTGGGTTTCTGGGGAGATATAATACCTCGTATTTTAGGTCTTGGACATTTTTCTTCCAGCTTGATATCAAACAGCCGCAAATAAATCAAACACATGCAGAAATCACTTCGCCTGATAAGGTGAAACTGTGTACTGCTCTTTCTTTTTTCTTTGACGATCTGGGTGGACGATACTTTAGTTCCAGTGTTGCCACCTTGGTTTCCCTAACATAAACTAGATGTGCCTGAAAAAAAGACTAGAATAAACCAAACTGAAACAGAAACAAACACACCAAAAAAACAAAACATAGTGCTGAACGTATGCAAATTGAAATCTTATCCTACAAAAGCGGTCGCAATTATCTGCATCAGTGATTCTCAAATTGGGCGGAATCGCCCCCTTGGTGCGATTTGGAGGGACAAGGGGATGATAGGGGGGCAAAACAACATAAAGGGGAGAAAACGCTCAACTATACGGGTTCCATCGTTTCCCACATCATATTTGGTTGAAAAGGAAATTTCGGCTGTGGCCTTAATGCTCTCTAAGCAAAAAAACCGCTTGTTGATTCATAAGCGAGGTGATCTACGACTGTACGCCACTAAACGACTCCCAAGCTTTGTGAAGGCCGCCAAGCGCATCCATTACACTAAACTGGGGACTGTGCAGTGGTATGCACCGATTTCTTTAAATAAATTCCTTAACAATACTTGTTTGCTATATCAGGCTTGGGAGGCGAAAACCAAATGTCGAGAATGAAAAGGGGGCGATGGAAAAAAGTTTGAGAAACATTGATCTACATTAACACAACTTTCAACAGTATTGTTTTCATTGCATACCAAACTAGTGCCAATAAAACTTCACATTGTCACTGCTTCTGGAATCTCAGATGTAACCATGAACATGCTTCATTTTCAATCCAGTCCTGATATTCGAAATTGCATTTACCAGTTCTCTGCACTCATTCTGTTTCTCAATTTTAATTTTAAAACGTTTATCTAGCTCAACACTCGTTCCATTTCTGCATTAGAGTGTTTTATAAGCTACATAATATGCGTTGAGCAAAACCAACCAGTTTTTGCATGGGTTTTCTCCGATGGCATCTCCATACATCACAATTCAGGCCAATATGTCACTGTGTGAGTAGCATTTTGCCAACGTAGAATCATCAAATGCAACCACTGGTATTCAATTTTCCAAATATCTTCACTTTCTATCCCAAATTCATCTAAATAAAATTAAGGTCCTATGCATAAGGGTTTCATAAAGCATTTGAAACAGACATCATTGTATTTGAATGAGCTAATACCCTGCACTTGCAGGCACAAACTGAAATTGAGACATCGTTTGGATTTCTGATGGATTCCTCGTCTGACTCAAAACAAGCCATGTCTCTCATCAAAGTTTCAGTTTCATAACCTAAATTAGGTGTTGCATTAAAAAAATTAACTACATGACATGTAAAGAGTTGTAGGGCACCTGCTCCTGTTGATACAACGATATGTTGTAACAGATTGTTGCTAAAAATAAGACTGTCCAGAAGCTTGGTTGGGTTTTCCAACGCTAAAACCAGACATACTCGTATATTATTACATGACAGCAGATACGTGGCTCAAAACATCTTTAAAAAAACTAAAATCAAACAAAAATTAAAAAAATAAACTAAAAAAACAAACTATAAACCAAATCGAATAAAAATAAACCAAGCGATTGCAAAATAAACCAGATTTGGCTTAAAAAAGACTAAAATGGCAACACTGTTTAGTTCCTTCGTTGTGGTAACCCCTTTTGATGAAGGTTATTTAGTCCGATTATGAACCTTAACCTTGTATTTCCGTTATGTATCATAAAAGCTTGTTATTAATCTCTTTTGAAATTTCTTTTGTTTTGCCGAACAAAACAAGTACTTCACTTTTCATCAATAAGATAGGTAAAAATTTGGCACTTTTCATGAGAGGTCTGCAGCTTTGATCATTTTTCACCTATTACAAGCTATTAGAACAACTGATAACGTGCCCCAAATTTCTGAAATATTTAGACTTAAGAAATAGGTCAACACGAACATAGCTCTAAGGAAGCAAAACGTTTAGCGAACTCAGCATTTTACTCAACATCACCAGTTTTAATCAAAGTCTGTCTGTTCCTAAAGCTTTAAAGTTAATGAAGCTCAAGCGTAGTGCTATTTCATAGCACAGTAATTGTTTGCATTGCTGAAAGTTGTGTTGGTTTCTTCAGTATACTCTTGTTCTGCTTTATTATGTTTTACCTGTGGCAATTTTTGGTAGATTTATTTCTCTTTTTTTGTGCTTTTTGTTGTTTTACATTTTAAAACCTCAGTATACTGGGTTACAGTTGTTCAGACGACGAACAGTTATATTATTGTCTTCCTGCCATGGAATCTGTGCTTCATATTTTTATGAATGGTTGAGTTCCATCACAGAAAAGATAATTTTCACCTTTCCTTATCTCTGTGAAAAAAGGGCTCAACAATCGCCTAAAGAAATTATCCGGTCATTTGTAGGTTGGCGCACCGCAAGGTGCTACCTTTTCAGGAAGCCATGCAAAGTTCACGCTTCTTTCCCCAAGTTGAAGTCTGGAATCTGAAAAAACCAAAAAAGCAATAAATGAAAATATCACGCATTTTTTTCCAATTTACTGCAAGTTTTTTAATCATTTTGATCCTTCTTAAGCTTTTTGATCCAACATGAGCTGTCTGGTCTCCTCTGAACTGTTTATTCTCACCCGAAAATGTCCAATCCAACGCGCAGTCGTTTTGATCACCTCCGCTGCGGTCACATATCAAAGAATTTCCCAATGTCTAAATAAAGTATATGTTTACGCTTTCATTGTGATTCATATTTGTTATTTTGAAGTGGATTATTTGCAAAGCATTTCAATTTAAATGAAAATATGACTCAAAAGCAGGAAAGGTTTAATTCAATACAGATATTAGAAAAAGCTGCATTTTTTAAAGTTATTATATTCTGTTTGTTACGCAGTTTTGGGACAAGGGAAAATCAAAGGAATCGTTTCCCCTGAGAAAACTGCTCTGTTTTTGGGTATTCCGTTCAGCCAACCTCCAGTTGGAGACTACAGATGGCAGAAACCTCGTCCAGCGGTGCCATTCGAGAATGACGGAGAGTATTATGACGCAACATATCATAGATCCGGATGTTATCAGAACTGCTTCCTGCCTTCACCACAGTACTCTTGTCCCAATGAAACTGATGTAACATGACTTTCATATAAGTTGGCTCAGTTATATATCTTTTTAAAACTGAATGTGTTCTTTGCGAATTTGTTGAACGTATGTATTCACCGGTTTAAGAATTTTTATATAGCAGAGATCGATCTTTATAGCAGATAAACTGAAAATGAATCATACAATTTAAAAATTTAGAGTGAAAAATCAGGTGGAGATGTTACCTTAAGGAAAGTAAGATTTTAAAATTCCGTCTGATTTTTTATGTAAAATGCCGTTGTTACAGGATTGTCGAAATTTTAATTTGAGATTACACGCACCTTTGATTTAACGTTTATGTGCAAAACAAGCTTTGGTTTTATCAGTATAGAAATATAATAAATATGCAAATATCGCTGTCCTGCATTCAGATTTAAACACAAATGAATTAAAAGGCTGTGTCATAAAAATATGAGAAAAGCAATGTTAGATTCATGATTTTATGATCAAGGTTTTACAAGCAGTGCAATTGAAACCATGCCGTGCATTTTAAGTTGACCAAGTAGACCAGAAAACTGGTAGTTCTCAGGTTTTGTTGAAGAAAATTCCAAGAAACGTTCTTTGTTTGTAAAAAACTGCATCAACTAGAGAAATTGCATAGCAAAGCGAAATGCTTTATAAGGGAGTAAATGAAATTATTAAAACATGTTATTACTACTGATTAATCTTGAGTAAGAATAATTTTAATTAAATTGCCAAAATTGTCTTGAGAGCTTTTTGACACAAAAGGATACTTTCGATATAAATCGCAAACTTTGAAATGAGTGTTCATCAGTAAAAATTTCTTTAGTGTTTGTGGTAGGTTTAATATTAACACTTGTTTTTGAAAAACAGCCAAACTTTGGAAATAAAACCTCCAACTCCAAAGCGTTGTGAACACTTTCACGCAATAATGCAAACGTGATATTATCAAGGCCATAGTTCTTTTTTAGCAACAAGTACCATTCGTCGCAAAATTCGTGAATTTTCCAAACATTTTTCCTGGTTCCAAACCGCCTTACCGTGGTTCATTCATTTATGTATAACCACTTTTCCTATGGAAGACGACTCGGGGTACCAGGAGGACTCGAAACACCTGACGGTTAACAGCAATCTCAATTAGTTCTGCTGGCTCCACACCAAGACGAGACCAAGAAAGATCGGAGATGTAGTCACTCCACTCGATCTGTTTGCGACAACTGGCCCACTATTCAGTGGGGATTTCGGCTTTGCTTCATTGTGCTTTTATTTAAAACTCAGCTTTCCGAAGATTGTCTTCATCTCGCCGTGTACGTGCCAAGTGGACTCACTCGAAAGATAAACACGGAAACCGGAAGTTATTACAAACTAATTGACAATATCAACAACGCCAATTTACCAGTGATGTTCTTTCTTCACGGAGGTGCTTTCTTCAATGGTGGGAGCATGGTCACATTATACGACGGAAGGTTCATTTCCGAAAAGGGCGACGTTATTGTGGTTGTGACAAATTACAGGTATGCAGGTCGAGTGTTAAATGATGTTTCGCTTTTGAAAGTTTCGTGCTTCTGTCAACACACAAATAATGGTCATTTATTAGCATCACAAAGTGTTTCTTGAGATTTTAAACTTAATGAAATTTAGCATTTGGTGATGAAATTTTGTGATTCGGGAGCGACGTGAGGTGCTAATGTTTGTCAAGTTCAAATTCAGTTAATAAATATTCATTGATGAAACACTGGTGCAGCACGCAATAGTGGTGATCTATTTATTAAAAAATGTTAACAGTTAACTTTCAAGTAAGTAATGTAGATATGTGCAGTTTACTTTCATTTGTTAAACAGAGATAAGGTACACACTGAAACGTATTAACACTGACATAGTTTTTGAGTTACAGTAGAATGATAAAAACGGTAAAATATGGGTTGCTTCCTTTGAGGCACTGGAGGTATATTGCAAGTGGTGACCGCTGCCACTTTTTTGGGGATGGGAGCTCGCCACCAATGGACTTCATTCTCTTTTGTTTCATATTTCAGTTATGAATTTGTTTCGTCAAATGTTCTATCGCACTGCATGGTTTCTCCGTTTTTTTACCAGAAAACGTTAGAAATATACTGTCACATCGGTACTACCCAACTGTTTATCAACGGCAGACTTGACAAGTTTTCTCGATGCAAGTTTAATAGCACGATATTACTGTATAACAGAATTTCTATTACTGCGCCTACATTTTTCACTTGAGGATGGAAGCGAGCTTCAGTGTTTTCGCTCTAAATAGGACACATGTTCCATTCTTACGACACAGTGTTTGTTCGCAAGTTCAAAAACTGTGAGATTTTTCGTCATACTCGTTGACCCCACAGGTCGATCGTAGATGGAAAAAATGTTTAATCAAACAAAAGTACGTTTGCTCGAGCGATAAAATAAAATTTCTGCGACGAATATGTTAGTTCAACTGTGACCCAGGTAACGTATGTATTCACTCCTTTTTTTCTTTTTTAGTTTTAGACAAACTTAAACACCTGTGACCACCCGCTCACAGTGTCAGCCAGGCATACCTTGTTGCGACTTTTCGGTAATCTGATAAGATCTTTGATTGAACTTATTTGACCAGAAGTCTACTTTCTGATAGTAATTGTTCTTCAACTTTCAACAACCCTATAACACGGATAAAAACGTAACTTTAGCTCGACAAAATATCGTATTGTTTTTAAATGAAACTTCGGACACATAAAATCAATTACCATAAAACTAATCCATACCAACCCCACACCAGACATAACTGGTATAGCAAGGAATAATTGGAACGTCAGCCTTTCGAATAGACTTGCCGTTTGTATCGCTGAAAGATATTGCTTTGTTTCTGATGAGTTACTTGAGTAAGAAGACCCACTTTGAAAGCACCACTGCTTACTTCAACATTTGAAAGATACAGTTTAACAAAAAACATTTGGGCTGATTTGCTTGCTGTTCTGAAAATTTGCAATCAACATTTTTGTCCAAGATTGGGAGTATTCGGTTTTCTTTACCAAGACACTGGAAATTCGGATTCATCTCTTGGTAACTTTGGTATCTGGGACCAAGTAGAAGCTCTAACTTGGGTTAAAAAACATATCCGCGACTTTGGAGGTGATCCGTACCAGGTGCTACTATAATTTTCAACATTTGAAGTGAACTTACACTGTATATAATAACTTCTGCAGAGCTGTTCTTTTACTCTAGAGGAATAACTTCGTTTTGTTTTGTTTAAGCTTTTTGTCTGCCATTACAGATAATTTCGTCTTAATTTGAATTTCTTTAATTAAATAGTCAGATAAAATCTTTAAAAATATAATTATCACGAACAGTTCCTCCTAGAATAAGTCTTTCTTAGCCTTTGCTGTAAGCGCACGCGTTTCTTCAAGAAAGACACAAAACGTGTGAATGTTTGTTTCCATTGTTACAGGTTGCATGAAATTTTTCGTACAAAGTTGCTTGCCAACAGACTCAAAACAAAGTAATTTTCAAGTGGTCCTGAACGTGTGACCTTTCATGAGCGTGTGTTGATGATTTTTCCCCAAGCTGTCCGGTTTGCAAACAGAAAATACCATCGAACTGAAACCTTTCTCTGTAATGAAAGTTTGTCTCAAGAGATTCTGTGTTTTCGATATGATCGCATGCTCTATATTCACAAGCTCGTGAGTAAACCAATTCCCACGACTGAAAACCTAAACGTAAAAATCAGATTTTGAAGTTGCTAAAACAATTGTGCATGCTTGAGACTAGATTTTTCTTTTTGTGCCTGTGGCTATACTTTTTACAGCCCTTTTCGCTAATGAGGTTCCGTGAAGGTAATTTTGCCAAATACTGAAATTTAGCATTTTTTCGGAGAAATCCTTTATTTCAACGTCGACATATATGTTTCGAGAAGAACACACAAAGGTCGCTTCAAAAAACTTCCAGCATCCGATAAATGATTTTGAAATCTGTAAGAAGCCACTAATACGCGGTTTTACCGATCTCATCGCACTGGGACTCTGTTTATAGTTTGTTTCACAAGCTCTTTGTTTTCATTAACATCATGGAAAGTTTATCTGTCAGTTTTACCTCACAGTTAAAAGATTTCAGGTTACTTCTAGAAGAAAAGTAGATGGTGATTAATATGTCATTAATTTGTGTAAAGATG
>Ga0210059_1017827_pt1 | contig 10071 bp, 9 predicted proteins | sample Ectturendosymbi2_FD_188042 | JGI IMG/M metagenome (GOLD analysis project Ga0210059, IMG submission 188042) | Ecteinascidia turbinata endosymbiont from Florida, USA - Sample 2 (SPAdes) (version 2) | ecosystem: Host-associated > Tunicates > Ascidians > Unclassified | place: Key West, Florida...
GTGGTCATGTGACAAGTACAATACGCAGAGACAATTTGTTGGGGTTTAAGAGTTTATGGTTAGGGTTTAGGATCAGGGCTTATAGTCAAGGTTTAGTGGCTCAGTGTTTAGCATTAGGGTTTAGCCTACAGTTCACTTAATGCAGTGGTTCCCAAACTGTGGTAGGCCTACGTGAAGGCTTTCAACGTGGTGGACGAATAGGCCTACTTTTTCTAGACAAAAATTATATTCACAGCTATAATTTTTATTGATCGGATTCTGTAAATAAATTCCTGAATTTTTGTGTACTTCCCTTGTTGCCTTGTTGGCTTTGAAAATGGCAACAAAAATTCTTGCAGCCATTTTGTTCATGTTGAAACTACTTCCAAACTTTTGATCAAACGATATTTTGCACATTTACACTTCCTGGAACAAGGTGGAACGTGCTGACACCATAGGACCCACAAATGGTGCGTGATCAGAAAACGTTTGGGAACCATTGACTTAATGCAAGTAAGAAGCTGCTTGCCAGCCCTAAAACCATGACAACCATCATCCATGCATGGGACTGAGCTGCTACAGACGTCATGGTCAGCTAAGCAGGACATGCGTTCCAAACTTGTCAGTTGACTACTTCAACCAATCATGTTCAACTGAAGGCAAAATAACTCTAACAGTTATTTTGCCTCATAAGGCTGTTTTGCCTCATGAGGCAAAATAGACACAGCACAAAAATGTATGTTGTGCATCACAATACACTTTCCGATAGTTTTCGGATACTGATAGTATGGTTTCAACCAAAACAGGATTCGGATCGGATACGGATATCATATTTAAAAAACAGGATAGGATCGGATAGAAAAAATTCACTATCCGATCATCTCTGACCCTCACCCAAACCATGCAAGAAGTGCGAAAGCGATTCCAAAATGGATGACGTGGAATCTCGCTGAGCGAACCCGAAAAGGACTTGTGAAGCAGAGATGAGCAGGGGTCAGGACTGCATCGGACTGGATCAGGACTGAAGCCAATTTTTACCGGATCAAGACTGGATCGGACTGCAATTTTTTTTGAAAATTGGCGGATCAGGACTGGATCGGACTGAGAAAATTTTAGTGGTTTTGATGTGATTATTCTGAAAATATCAAAAATTTTAGTTGTGATCCGATTTCACAGGTTTGCTAAATGGCAGTGTATATTTTGCCATCAAATGCAAAAACTCTGCTGGGACTATTTTGCAATTCGAACAGTATCCACCTTTGTTCACATATAACGTTAAGTTCTCTTCTAGCTGCAACGCGAACATAGTTGAGTGGTTAGTGTCTGTCTATACCTGCTGTGCGAATGTTCCTTGGTTCTGCTCTCACCATATCCTTTGGCTTAGCTTGTAAAGGTTACACCTTTGATAGGAGTGCTTTTAATATACTTTTTCAAAACGTTTAGGGTTGAGGTTTAGGGTTTACATTTAGGGTGTATGTCAAGTTTCAGTTTAGGCTTCACCTTTAGGTTTAGGTTTATGGATTAAGCTTCGGGTTTAGGTTTTAGGTTTCAACTTTCAAGTCCAACATTTAGGTTTCGGTTTTGGGTTAAGGTTTAGGTTTTAGGTTTAGGTTTTGGGTTTAAGCTTTGGTTTTAGGTTTTGGGTTTAGCTTTTGGGTTTGGCTTTGCGTTTAGTTTTAGGTTTAGGGTTTTAGGTCATGTAACAAAGACCTTACACTAATCCAAGTGTATCATCCTTGTCACTTGACCAATCCAAGTAATCAGATTCTCCTAACGGCAAAATAACTCCAGCAGTGCTTTTCCTTCTGATGCCAAATGGACACTTGTTAAATTTTGAAAATACCAAAAGGCTGTGTCTGTTTTGCCTCATGAGGCAAAAGCACTACTGGACCTATTTTGCCTTCAACTAATCGCATTTGGCTAAAAGCAAAATAGCTCCAGTAGGTCTTCTGGCCCATGAGGCAAAATAAAAATAAATGATTTTACATTGGCGAATTAGGACTGGATCGGACAGGAAATATCAAAAATTTTGCAGATCAGGACTGGATCGGATTTAATTTTATTGGATCAGGATTGGACTCGTACTGAAAAATTTATCAGTCCGCTCATCTCTGTTGTGAAGCAATGTTTGACATGATCTGCTTTCCGGATCGCGTTCCAACCAGATTCTTCAATTCAGAACCGCATCCGGACGGACTGGATTTTTAAAAAATTCAACCGGATCAGATATGGATATCCAAACTGCGTTAATAACTGCAATGAAATGTTTAATCAAAGTTTTTTTCTGATATAAACCGGATCGGGTCAAATATTTGGACAGCACTGCCGGATTAGGATCGGACTGGATTACACAATAAGAATACTGGACTGGATTAGGAATGCAAAAACCTCTTATTCGTTCAACGCTGTTGTGAAGTCAGAGGTGGGCATGGAAAGTATCAGGATTGGATATCCTGCAGGATACTTTCGATTTTTTCGGATCACGATTGGATTTGGATATTTGTTTTTGAAAAAAATTGGACAGGATATTTGTTTGATTTCTATAACGAAATTTCCCGGTGTCAAGCAAAATTTCTGACCTACTATTGTTTGTCAGTTATTTTGCTGATCAGAATAAAAGAATAAAGTTTGGCAATTACTTTTTTGATGCTTGTTGTGTAAATTAAAACTTTTTGGTTAGATGTCAGATGCCTACAACAAGCTACAGTACGAAAATAAGTATAGGCACTGTAAAATATTGGACTTAGTGGTAAACCTCAATTATATTTATTTTTCTAACCCGAACCCAAACTTAACCTGACACACTTATCTAAACACTAATTTCTAAGCTCTAATCATCAGTTTTCTCAGCGTATTTGATATGTAAAATATTGCTCTGTGCATGAGCACATGGCATGAAGTCAGAAATTTCGCTTGACACCGGCGAGTGATTCCAGATGTCACAAATAAAATGGTGGTGGTGTTGTTTTCTTTGCTATGGTTTTTATCAGTACAATATATTGACACTTTATCGTGGTTTACTGCAGTATTTGAATATTGTGATCCTGGCAGTGGGTCTCATACCGTGACTTGAGTCTTTTCCAGATACCAGTAAAGTGATTCAACTTTTTCAGTTTCAAATCCAATCCAAAAACTATATTGCAAAATATAATGCAAATACGGCAACCGAATCTTGTTTAAATCTAAATTTCTGCCACTCTTATTAGCCTAAGCCCATGTGACGACGTGATTACGCCGCATATGACGTTGAATTCGTAGCAGCAATAGACGTGTGAACCTGGTCGAATGTGTAATCGCAATTGCTATTATGCTGAGGATCATCGGTTCGACTGTTTCTTTGGTTGGCTCAGGGCGACGCAGCATTGTGCCTGCAACAAATGGCTCCCAACGTGTTGGTGGCTGCAATCCACTGTTAACCTGCGGTCCTCCAGTAACCAGTGGTGTTCAACCGCTACCATATTAATAGCATTGCTGCCGCTCCCGCTATTTGTTAAATTTAACAGCGGCGCTACTGCATCCGTCACTGAATAAAAATAGCAGCGAGCTATCGCTACCGCTCCTTTTGCTGCACTGAAAAAAACTTTTTGGTGTTGTTCTACTGACGTAGGATCTATTTTGAAAAACCTAACCTTGCATTTATTTTTGAAAAAATGTTGTTAAAGGAAAAACGTAATCTGAAAAAAATAGTCGTTGAACAGTTATGATATAGGAAAAGTTATTTTACAGTGTATACACATACAAATGAGACATAGACTGCAGAAACGCCCATAGCTTCGTGAGTGGGGTTGCTATAGGTTTAATAATTCGCCTTTGTCAATGCAAGTTTCGCGCTGTGTGCACAGTACTCAAGACTTTAAGAGAATGGTCATGTAATGAAAAATCAAAGCTGTTTTTCACAGAGTTTAATGCGCGCGTAAATTTAATTAGGCCCGCAACCAGGGTGGGAGAGAAACCGAGCAATCAAAGCCTCCCACGAAATTTGTATGCATTATTTTAGATTTTCATAAAATATTATGTTGATCTATGTTTCATGTGAAACCCCGGAACAAAGTACTGACTACTTGTATTTTAAACTGAGATCCTTGTTTCTGTGTGGTTCAATTTATTCGCGATATCAGTTTTGTGTAGAGCGTAGTTTCTATAGCCTGCGTGCAAAGATTTATTATTTAGATATTCGAGAACGAATTGACCAACCACCGTTCCTTAACATTCCAGCTTTTGAAAGTGCAGCCTAAGTGTTGAATGCTTTAGTTTCAAAGGTGTGCAATGCGCATTAAGCAGCCGGCATCAGCTCTAAAAAATAAACCTCCGAACATCAACACTCGAAACCTCTCGATTTACAGTAATAGAATTCGATAAATCTACCGACGGGTCTGCTTAAATCTTTTTGCGATGATTTAAACCACCAAAAATCTGTAGGCTTATTCAAGTTACGGGTCCCCACAAAGGTAACAAGTAAGGGAATCAGTCAAGCTAATTATTTTATAGGACATCGATTTCACGTGCCTTTACACATCCACAGTACTGAAATCTTATTCATATAAAATCTGTCATAAATTTCTTTTATTCCTTTATGAAATTAAGTTTTTCTATCAGTACATTCAATGCCCATACGTACTTTTTCTCAAGATCTGAAAAACTGTTGCATGAAAATAAGCAAAAAACACTAAGAACCACAAAGAATTTATTTAACAACTGAGAAAATCAAAACCAAGCGGTCAAAAAACTGTTCTTTTTCTAATGCGAAGTTGTAGCATCCAAAGTTTGGTGTTACATTCGAACAACAATCACAAGCAAAAATCGACATCACGTGATTTGCGGCTTAGCTCATGGAAATGATCAAAATTTTAGCAAGATCGTGATGATAAAAGAAATCAATCACTTGACGTTATGTGGCTGTGTCAGGTAAGAATGTTAATCAAAGAAAATATTTTTCAACACCAACTCTGCTTGTTTAGCCCAGGCGATGGCCACTTGCAAAAATATGGCGTCATGTAATTTTTACCTAAACACATGGAGGCAAATAAACTTTCAGCGAGATTACAATGATAAAAAAGCCCAACTACCTGACGTTTGGTAGGGTTGTGTCAGGTTTAAAAGTAGATGAACCAAAATTTTCGTCACTGCGAACTTTGCGTGTAGAGTTAAAAGAACGAAAATGTGACATTTGTTGATTTAAATTATGTTCCAGCAAACTCACGATAACAAGTTTAACGCGAAGTGATTTATCCGACATCTCAACGAGAACACTTTACTGTAGTTCCCCCAGAACGTTTGGTTTTCAAAACGGAGCGGTAGGACATTGAGCAGGCACGCTGCAGCATGCTTGGAAACCTAAACCCTCAAGCGACCGGGAATTGTGATTCGGTAACGTCCACAGATTATGCGAACTTTTTCAGCAGTTATCACTGATATGGAAAACTAAAAAATTATTGTGAAGCAATAAACATAACGATTGCACGTACAATGGGGAGTTCTACCGTAAAAAATGTTTTTGGTGTTTGGCAAAGTAGCCTTATTTGATTTTTGCTGAATAGCAGAACGTTGAATGAGTAGCAGAAAACAAAAATAATGCGTTTGCGGTGCCTCGTTTGGTGAAAGTGTAAAATTCTTCAACGAAAATAATTTCACACAGGAGACAGATTTTTTTAGTGAGTAGGGAAAATTATTGATTTGCGATTGGGGTACCAGAGAATGTCACAAATTAAGTTCGATGTCTAGCAATATACCTTTTACAACACAAAGTAACGCAGATGCTTCAAAACGTTTCAAGCGAAGAAAGAGGGGAGCAAAAAAATATATTGGTGAGTGATTTCAAGAAAATGTCTGCAAGACAAATATCAAAAGTACAACTTCATCGACGAAAATTGCAAAGCAAAGTGCACAAAAACTTGGAAGTTTGTGCACAACGTTAGAAGCATGAAAACTCCAACATTTGAATGCAAATTTGTTCTGCGCATTGGATTGTGAAGGTTACTGCTGAAAGTTCAGTGTTGGTTTGATACATTATAATTAACATAACGAGATGTTTCAGTACAAAAAATAACCTCAACCATTTAGCAGGTTTGCTTACAACCAGTGTAACCCTTGGAATACAAAGAGGCTTTGCTTTCTATGCGCGTTAATGCTAAGTCGTAAAAAAAAATTGTATTTTCAACTTCGTCGGTTTTGAAGAGTGATTTCCTAGGTGCTTAGGTATATAACAGCTTCGTTGCAAGTATGAGGGATGCCCAGCAAGACCGTTGAATTATAACACTGTACCAAAAACATTTCGATTTGGGCAAAACACGTAGCGCAACAACTGATTGTGTTACTTGAAGAGAACAGTGGATGCCTGTAATCGCATAGATTGACATCGCTTAGTGGACAAACTGGCAATTTTTATAAAACGTTGCTGTGCATTTTTTTTGTTCAGCGAAAAGTTTGGTTTTTCACAGGTGCAAAATTTTTTTTGCTGGGCTTGTAAACGTTGTAAACATCTAAGAAAATGCAAATGGTAATGAAAACAGACAATACTATTAGAGTAATAACAATGTCATTCACGGTTCTCCAAGAAGATATTTTTTTCATAAGACTAAAGTCGTCAGATTAGAAAAAAGGGAATTATCGAGTTGTTTTAAGTTTATTTAGCACAATCCGAGGCACGAAGCTCAAAGTGAAGACGCGTGCGACCACGCTTACAAAAATACCGTTTCCCCAAATCAACTGCGATGTGAAAGAAACGCAGTGACGCCTGTTAGAAAAAGAACGTGCCATGTAGCAGAAAAGCGACATTTCATTACAAGGTAAGTTACAAGAAGTTTTTCGTGCTGATTTGAACGAAATTAAATACGACTACGTGGATTCCAAACAGCATTTCTATCTGCAGTATCAGTTGCAGCAACAGACATGAAAGCACTTCCCAAAAAAAACAAACGACAATTGAAGCAGTGGCGTACCTTGGGTTGTGGACAAGCTCAGTTTAGGGCTCCCACCCAGTCCGTTCGTGGCAGCATAAAATAAAAGAAACACTGCAATCTGATGCTTTACTTGCAATTATCTCATTCCAAGGACAACGTTTTCTTGTTTTTGCTGCTGAAAATTCATCGATTATTTTATCAAAAAGCTGATATGATTTAAATGTGCCACATATTTTAACCTAGAAAATAACTAACGCCAGTGACTCTCTGTGAGAAGTTTTGCTAGCAATTTTGTGACCTGAATTTCGATAATCATGTCTGTGGAGATGATCACTTTTCAGGTGGAATTACATAAAACACAGGTAGCAGCCGAAGCAGCGGTAAGGCAGGGGTCAGTAAAATTTTTTAATTGAAATTAAAACTTATAAAAAACAAAACATTCTTCACCAATATGTTTGTTTCTTGTTCAGCAATAATGTTGAGCACAAAAATAATGACAGAGAGTGTAGAAAACCATTCTGAGTGTTGTGGGTGGGTGAATAGCTGCAATAAATTTGTTTCAACTAGGTCTTGTTAACCATGAAATTCCCTATGATACTGTGATGAAAAGTTAGCTCCGCCCCGTTGCCTCCCTTTTGAAAGAACAGGAGAAGCAATGCCCCCGCTCTCTGCGCGTCCCTGAGAGTAACAGAAAAGTAGCCTACACAATTATAGGCTAACTAATATACTCAACGCTGTTATCCATTTGCAATTAGAAGTTTGCAAAAGTAGTCAGGATTTATCTAAACATCCTACAAATAAAAATAATCATAATTACCTTCAGAACCACATCAAATCGATTTCAACATGAAGTTTGTCAAATCATCAAAGATCAAATGATTTCCTAAACGTCAGATCTGTTGTCGTAACAACATACTGTTAAGGTTTATCGCTGCTCTAAGAAAAGCATGTACGGTTGCATGCACAGTGAATGCTGGATTCCCTTCCATTGTGACGCAACTATAGAATGAGAACGAAGTGAGAAAGTTCGCAACCCTGGCTCTCTGAAAGCATTGTGATGCTACCGTGAGTTAAACTACACGCGGGCACTGGTTGCTGGAGACACAAGCGACGATTTAAAACGTCACTAAGGTTCATAATTGTTCTCTTTGCGAACCTTGGTGACTTTGATGAGATTTTGCAACTGGGTATCAGCAACTGGCATTCGACAATTTGTAAATCGTAATTACTAGTATCCGATAACATTTGACATTTCGTAATTGTTACGTGACATTCCAACCCCAATTTACGCCCTGAAAATGCTGCGCCCGGGGACAGATTTCTCCCCTTCCCTCCTAGCTACGCCACTGTCTTCAAGACAGAATTATAAGTTTGTTTCAAGTTATGCATACAGCCAAATACACTAAAGTCGAACCAAGCTACAAGAACTATCATATTGACATATACTTCAAAACAAAAACTGTAGTTGCATATGCAGCGAAATGTTGAACCCAGTGACATATTTTTGCAAACATTCAATTCAGTCATACGCAACTTTACCGGTAGCAGTAGCCAATGCTTCGAAGCCCCAACTGCTTTAAGTTTGTCGCCGATGCTGAGTTTTTACAGAATTAACGTGGAACCTATCGATCAGGTCAAAAGCAACCTGAGCTAAATCATTCCTAATGCTGCTAGCTTACTGCAAACAAATCATCCAAAACCAGCGCAAAATAGTGAGAAGAGCAGTTACTATCAACGTGTGCTGACGGAAGAGCTCTTGCGAACTTTTTCCTTTGGCCACCACTCACGCCAAAGTAGCGAATAGCGATAAAATGGTGATAGCTCGCTACCGCATCCGTTATTTCTTTCAAAAAAGTGCGGCGCTCCCGCTGACGCTACTAGAAAATTAGCTCGCCACAATAGCTCACTACTGCTCAGCTCTGGCAGTAACCTGTAGTCCCAAAACTGAACCGAAAGTTGCGATAAAGTTCAAAAGAAAATAATCAATTCCAATCCGAATCTGTTCAAGCAAAAATGATAATATCCAAATCCATCAATATATTGAAATGTCGCAAGATTTTAAACCTGGGCTTGAATAAGTGACTGCTTTGGCCGTCTTTTGCCCAACCTCTGCTGTTTGTTTTTGAACCTGTACTGTATGTTTTAGTTTGTTGATTGAAATGTGTTATACTGCTGTGTACTTACCTCGCAAACATGACTTGACTTGACTTGGCCAAGTACATGTTCATCTTTGGCCATTTTCATGTATTAGGCATGCGAAAGACAAGGAAGTATATTTCTTGTGTTGTGATCAAAAAGCTCGAACGGCAAGTGCACAAAGCTTCACACTGTGGTAGCAAGCAATAATAGAGATCACCTGACAAGATCACTCTATTTTTGCTTGTTCACTTCACATATGTTTGTGTGTTGCTCTTTGCGCACATCCCATTTGTGGTGAATCGCACTTTCAACGCAACATCAACTGAGAGGTTGCAACAACGTCCCCTTGTTTCTGCAGTGAACTGCACCTATCGCACATCCTTTTTGAGAAGTTTTTACCTGGCACCACCTTCACATCCTGGTCAAAGCACCACTTTGTTGTGATTGGAAAGGCCAGGGGGCAAGTATGCAAAGCTTCACACTGTGGCAGCAAGCAACAATAGAGATCCAACGTCGTGCTAATCTTATTTCTGCTTGTTTGCGACACACATAAATATATATATATATATGGGTGTTGTTCTTCACGTAGCCTACATCCCGTTCGTGGAAACTCGCACATTCAACACAACACTAACCGAATGGTTGCAACACTTGCAGCAAAGTTGGGCTAGACTTTTTTAAATGACTGAGAGTGAAAGGGACAAGTAAAATGCAAACTGAGGAAACTTAGATATAAATAACCTGCAATCAAAAAAGGTCAAACAACAATGGGCACCAGTTTCTAACATATCGGATGCCATTTAATAGCATGTTGGCCACCATTTTCTAACTTATCGGGTTCATTTTATAGGATGTTGGGTACCATTTCATAGCATAAAAAATGTAATAGAAAAAATGTGAAATTTCATATGACTCGAAATTGACTCGAGCTTGCAAACCAATGACTCGAAGTGACTCGACAGTTCTTGTGATTCGACTCTGACCCGACTCGACCAAGTCATGACTCTGACTCGAAAAAATTTTAGATGACTCTGACTCGACTCTGACTCAAAGG
>Ga0210059_1017828_pt1 | contig 10070 bp, 5 predicted proteins | sample Ectturendosymbi2_FD_188042 | JGI IMG/M metagenome (GOLD analysis project Ga0210059, IMG submission 188042) | Ecteinascidia turbinata endosymbiont from Florida, USA - Sample 2 (SPAdes) (version 2) | ecosystem: Host-associated > Tunicates > Ascidians > Unclassified | place: Key West, Florida...
TTCGTTTATGGGAGGTCTGCAGCCTAGATGACCCTTGGTCCTTCGCAGCCTCCAACTCCCCCATGCATTCTATACATCGATGTACTTGGAAATCATTGCAGTTCTTCATTATAATAATCATGATGGCGTCTTTCATGCGCGTGCTTTAAAAAGTGTCTGAAAAAGCTTGTATTTCATCAAAGTACAGTAACTGCATTAACGCCATCAAGCGTATACTCTATACTACCGCCATGTATACATCCTGGTCTTCTTTCGTGTACTTACGTTTTCTTTTCTCTTTACTGCGATGCATGTTGAAAACCTAGCGCTTTGCGTGTGGGAGTGAAGATGTTACACAATACACAATACTATTCTATTTTTCTAGAGTGCAGAGTAGCAAAAGGAACGCTTGCTTTGAGAGCAATAGTTCCCTGGATCCACGATTTCTGCTCACCTTGGCTAAAAAAGAGCTAGCATCGGCTCTGCTGTCAGCAGATTGTTGCTTATCCCAATAGGAAAAAGGTTTGTGAATGCACTAAGAATTGGTTTGAGTTAATTTATCCGAATCTATCCTGGCTGGAGTATTGCGTTCTGCTGCCTTGTGTATACGACTTCGAAACATCTTACGTAAGTGGTTCGTGACTACAGTTCTAACTCTACCCACACGTGTCTTTCAACCTTATAAAATTTTGAGCGGATTTTCTGTAATGATTCAGAAGCAATTCTTTCGCGTATTTCAGCTCTTTGCAAACATTTCTATCAGAAAAATACCTGAAAGAATTGGCAAATCATCTTCGTTTAGTGAAAATGATTTAAAACGTGAAATACGATTTAAAACGTGAAATACGTTGGAAAGAATTTGCTTCGGAAGGAGTCGAAGCTGCCTGTATCGCTCGAACAATGTTTTTCATTTGTAGCTACTTAAAAACCTGCATTGTGTTGTTACCGGTGGCTGTAACTCTTCACCAGCGCTTCATGCAAGAGAAGTTTTTCAAAAATGAAATTAATGAAAATATTTCCCAAAAATTATGTGATCAGTGAAAGATTGGGTAACATGGATCTACTTTCAGTTAAAAGGTACAAGCTGAAAAATAGATTTAGATGATTTCGTTGATGGATCGACAGGTGGCATGACAATCGAAGGATTGAGTTACATTGAGGATTGAGGTGATGATGATATAAAATTCTAACGTAGACTGTGCAGGAATCTGTTTGAGAATCATATTGTACATTGTCTATTTGCCTGTATCGTTTTAGGTTCAGAGTTATCGCGTGCTTTGCTTATGGAAAGACAGTCGTAAATCAACGCATGGTTGAAAAGTCAGTTTTTGAGGATCAACCAGAGGAAAAATCAGTGTAAATATTAAAATGAACGACTTGGTTGGGAATATTCTGCAAAACAAGTTTTACGCCTACTGTTACATCTTGCTATCAGGTACACGCCCTAAACGCCGATGCACACATTCCTATCTGCGACGCTGCTATGTACTTCAGGTGCAACTCGGGCCAAAACCTCGCTGCTGTAAACTGCATACTGCACGGAATAGTACTCACCTTATCCACGCTGCAGATGGGCATTAAACTCGTCATAGTTGTTGCATAACAGTGTTAAGGTTACACCACAATCACAAAATCTCCATAAGCTTCCACAAAAACGGACTAGTCAGTAGTCACCAATCCGTTGGCAGATGGCTTATTTTTATATGTTTTGTAGTAAGAATATTTTGAGGAAACTGGTTGGCTATCAACAGCCTATTTTTCTGTGTCAAGATGGAGTTCGTGGTTGGAACCATTTCACTTAGTCGTGAATTGTTCTTTAGTGGAGCTGTTTTCGTTCATGGGAGGTCGGCACAATTGTGTACGGAAAATAGTGTTTCGTTTTACATGTGCAGTGCTGTGGAAGTTGCATGGTTAGCACAGAACATCCGACATAGCAATACACGTGTGTGATTGCATCTACAGTGGCGGGTAGGTTTCTCTAGTGAATAACAACGCTAGTTCACGTTTAATTGCACAACAATGCACAAGCGACGCAACAACCATCAGTATTTCTTTTTCGGCTATTAACTGCGCTTAACCTCCTGCACAACTAACTGGCCTACTTGCAATCTGAATGCAGCACGGTGATCCAAAAATTTTCATAATGACGCATCAATATGCTCAAGCAAGAAATCATTTCCCCTAAACAAAACGAGGAACTCTCACGGAACCCTTAAAACTCACGTACATGCTTTGCGGAACACTAGCGTTACGCTGAACCCCTGGTGAAGAATACTGAGCAAGACTATATTTCTCCACACGCACAGAAATCCATTTTGACGAACACAAATCCAACTATTCATTTATTAGATTTAAAGAGAAATGGTTTTGGACTCAACAAACGTTTTTACTAGTAGGTAAAAAATTAAGAGCACTTACAAAAGCTGACAGCTCACCACGGCAACAGGTTTGCCCACAGTCATCCACCATACTCCTTCAAAGTTCTATGACGTTATATAAGGACTACGATCAAACACGAACATCGACCCAACATTCGATCAATCAACCGTGCAGTGCAGGGGTGAGGAACCAGCGGCCCGCGTGATCATTTGATATGGCCCGCAACAGAATTTTCGTTACCCAAATTAGAGTGAAACTGTGTGTCAAAGCGAAGATCCATGTTGACCAGGTACTTAGATAGTAACCCAAAAGAAGTCACTCTTCCTCATAAAGACAAAATTTTAGGATAAAATCAAATGATTTTGCGTCCCGCCAGCGATAACGTACAATTCATGCGGCCCGTGATAGTAAATAGATTTCCCATCCCTAGTGCAGTGAATCAGTAAAATTTGACATCAAATGAGTTGATAAGCGTGTTGAGAACCGTGTTGCAGCGTAATGTAAAAAAGCCTATTGATAAAGCATCCTGATACACGACTGTTTATTGTTTGGCTAAGATAATCGCTTAAAATGCACATGCCATAGTTTAAATGACTCAAAATCAAAAACGTCCTTCAACTGCAAGTAGTGTCCCGACATTAAAACCACTTTTATTTCAATACAGCCTGTACAGGTTTATAGCCTACAGCATAGCCCATAGTGCTGCCCCCATAAAAGTGCCGCCAGGAGCGAACCGCCCCCCCTTAGCTACGACACTGATTGCAAGATATCGAAACATTGATGCGAACTATTTATTCTATGTTTTCTCGTTCTACAACCAACCGCTGTGTTGTTTTCTCGTTCTACAACCAACCGCTGTGTTGTTTTCTCGTTCTACAACCAACTGCTGTGTTGTTTTCTCGTTCTACAACCAACCGCTGTAAATTTCAAGATATTGCTGCAGCTTGTGAAAACGAGGCGATTGCTTTCAGGCCACTTAATGAAGTTCGATGGTTGTCACGTCACTTTGCTCTGCAGGCCATTATTAAAAATTATGATAGCTTGATTGCATATTTTGAAGAGATGAATCTAATGACCCAATTTCTAAATATTGTTTTAGGAAATCAAAAAAATAATGAAGTTCATTTAGCTTTGGGAGTGTTAAATGATGCTGTTGAGGAATCAGCTGCTTTGTTCAAAATTTTCCAAAGACAAGGATTGACACCAATTGATGCACAGAATAAACTATGGCAGAAGTATCTCGGTGACACGACATTTTGGAGTGAAAGAGTGGACAATTTGTTAGCAAGAATCTCTGAAGAAGAAACTGCCACTTTTAACACTGAAGGACTGTTGAATTTTATAAGGCTTTTATGTGATCATATGGTGGAAAGATTCCCAAAAGGAGAAGTGCAAGACTGGGTAGCAATCGATTGTGCTGCATTGAAATCCCCTTGCTACGCTTTTGGCATCACCCAAATTGAAGCTCTGTGGTCTAAATATCAGTCTGTTTTGCCAGAACTAACTATAATTATTGAACAATACACAGATTTTAAATATGCAATAGCTGAAAAAATTAAGGCTGCAGTTGTCAGCACTTTTGCTGATTTGATAAGCTTTGTGTTTCAGGATGAACAGTTTAGAGATTTGGCAAAGCTCGAAGATATCGGTGGGACTTCCTTGCAGCCAGAGTTGTTTGTGAGCGCGGATTTAGTTTGATGAATTCCATCAAAACCAAGCTAAGGAACAGGCTGGGCGAAGGGCATGTAGACATGATAATGAGGGTCAAGTCTTATCAACGAGATGGATGTGTTATAGACAAGGTGAAGGTTTATGAAGAATAGGCCAGCAGCAAGGATAGACGTGAAAAAGTTGTTCAAAGGCAGTGATAAAATACTGTAAAACATTGGTTCTCGATCCTTTTTAGCCCATCGCCCCCTGATATCCCATCGAAATCTCTATCGCCCCCTTGCCGCCAAAACAATTGTTCAAAGTCATTTTCTTACCCCTGCAACGTAAGGAGACTCTCATTTTTGAAAAGATACATTTTGCTTTTTTCAAAAATAGACAGTACTTTTATTACGACTGGTTAATGAAATTTTCCCCCTTGGTCTGTGGCTTCCCACATTTAGCAATTGGAAACGATATTTTGTAGGCTGTTTTAAGACGTGACCGAGCTAGCTTTTCTTTTGCAAAACCTGCGCCAATTGTATATCGTTTTCTTTTTGTTCTTTTTTCACCCTTTTATTTCAATTCAAATAAAACCATTTGTTGCAAAAACAATCTCATTTTAAATTTTCCATGCATGTTCATCGTTATCTGCTGATAATATGTATAGCCTTCACTACAGCATTTACAATCTATAAAACAACACTACAAAACAACGTATTGAATAACCAAATTTTCTTAATAAGCCTACTTATCAGGTAAGAATGATTAATTTTCTTCATGGGTTGTTGCACAAATATTAGTCATTTCTAAAAAAGTGCGCACACACCAAAATTCTACGCACACGGACTACAAAAAATTGAAGGGAACATTGTTTTGGGGGATACAAAATGTTTGGAGGGAATTCCCGTGGTTACTGGCCCGGTCTAGTTTAGTAATATCTCTGCATTGCCCAAGTTGTTGATAATGTAGAAGTAACAAAATCTTCAAGACCTTTTATTTGCCAAAACCTCGTGAAATCAGAAGTTCCTCAGATTGTCAGCGGCGTGCTGAACTACAAAAAAATATAACTGCCCTGAAAAAACTGTTGGAGTGCCGCAACGTAAGTGAGCACGTGATACGCATACGCACAAATGCAAAAAAATTGTTAATTGCACGATAATGACTGCAAATAGAGCGAAGCAAAAATTCTGGCAAAAGCATTTGGCTTCCAGTGGTATCACTAGATAAGCAATGCGTATGTTCACCATACTGTGAAATGCACTGAAAACAAAACGAACGTATCATAACAACAAAATTGCTAGATTTCTTTAAGTTAAAACTTTGCACGTAACTGATGACACAAATGAGCCTAGAGTTACATTTTGTGATTCATTCCTTTTCACACCAGCATTTTTTATCGGGACTGTCACGGTGCCGATGGCCCCTGGAAAACTTTATACAACTTTTTGTGATTTTGCAACTAGTTTCTTCTAGTAGGTGCAAGTCATTTCTTTAGGACAGTGAATCCCAACGTGGTGTACAGGACTCCAGTGGGTCTGTTCTATTTTCAAGAGGATAAATATAAAGAATGAGGCAATAGGACGAAATTTTCTGAAGGAAAAAGTCTCAAAATTTAAATTTTCACTGACTCTAGGAGTGATGGTGTGCAGCGTGACCACAAAAAGGCTGGCAAACACTGCTTTGGGAATAACACTTCAGATTGTCAAATATCTCCTTTTTCGTAACAGGTCTGTTTTAAATCTTCTGGAATGAAACGATAACACGAATTACTCATAAGGTTTGGTCCCAGGTTTGCAATCGGTTGATATTTTTGGAGAGGATCTAAATGATTGTACCTTACTTTGTTACGTAAGAATTGCAGTAAAAGATTTTGACGCTATCAAAATGATTTTGAAAAATTTGTCTGGGGCAATTGCCAGGTTGTCCTGGTTGTGTGCTTGTTGGATTATGTTTTGCAGAGCTATATCGCATCTAAGTATTGCCTTATTTCAATATACAGCAAAGAGAAAGGTATTTTTGCTTCTCACCATCTATTTTATCTAATGAAACTAAATGTACATCTCGTGCCCAATTTTTATGTTGCATTTTGTAGTCTGCACAAACACTGTGCTTCGGAATCTTTACCCGCCCAAAGGTATAATTTCAAACGATACTTCAAGATTTTTACATTAAGAAAGCAGAAATAATGCATATGGCGAGATTCATTCATAGTACTGACAAAGTGGATAGTATTTCTAAAAATTCTTGCAAGCAATAGGATAGATGTTTTTGCAATTCAGAGATCCTAAATTCAATTTCAATATATACAAATCGGAAACAGCATGCATTCTATGAGCTGCTTCTTTCTTTGCTGTGAACGAACACCGGCCAAGTGAAGTAACCGTGAGCATTCGGTTTTGAATTGTTACAACTGCTTTTTAAGTGCTATCTGCTTTGCAATGAGAAAAGAATTGCAAAAAGCGTAAATAGTGTCAGCACTAATACCAAAATGAAATTGATGAAAGCACCTCCCCAAGCAAACGGTTTGATGGCAAAGGTTAAATTCTAGCGCTTTTTACGTCTGATTTACAAACGTTCCTTTCATCTGGTTTTCTGCGATTTCAGAACGATTACACAACAGTGTTCAATGAAAACTTTAAAAAGGAGTAATATAGACGTTGCTACATTCTGGTCTTACTGCAGTCTTACATCTTTCTAAGGCCTTTAGAGATAGCAGGGATATTCTAATAACATCTGTACTGCGTTTTGCATAAAACAATGCATTATCTTGCTTTTCAAACAATTAATCTCCATCAAGAGGCTTTTAGATTCACATCAGCTGGATTATCCCAAACGCGGAACTGAAGAAATGAGACAGCATGAAACGAAGAACACGTTCGAATACAACACGAAAGGAAGATTACCAACCAGTTCATTTTCTCAGCAAACACGATTGCTTTTGCCTGTCAGCGACAACATTGTCGCGATGCTGATTGAAAACGTCTTTTGCGTTAGAGGACGTTTGAAGGGCACATCATCGAACCTTTTGTCCTTGAGGAGCTTATAAAGTCTGGTCATCACTGTTGTTAACCGACACTCACTTTTGCAGAGGAGGGTAAGGCAGACTAGACCCCTTCGTGCAAACAACAAAGGTAAATAACTTAAAGTGAATAAGCTCTTGATTTGTTTCAAGTCAATAGGAAGAAGTGAAAGAAGAAAATATTTTTCAAAAACCAGTGTTTGATTGGAGCCTAGAAACTAAGTCTCCCGAAAACCAAACGCAGTTGAAAAAGTCCTCCTTAAAGTTTCGGGTCCTAATCCACTTATTTAACAAAAAATGAAGCTACTTTTTGAATAATGTTTACAAATTTTTCTGAACGTCAACGTCAACGGCAAAAAAAAGACCAAAAAACTGTTGATACAAAATTAAAATCAAGGCGAAAAACTCCAGAAACAGAAACGTGCACAAACTTAAATTGTCAGAAATTGATTAATAAAATTAGCTCAAGAGTTGGAGTAAGTAAAATACCGAAGTAAGTAAAATACCGTTACGCCACTGACTGCGTCATGTATTCAAAGTCAATCGTGAAGTTTGAATTCCATGTTCGAGCCCAGCTACATCCGTTGTTGTTGCGCTCTGCCAGTTGCTCTGTTGTGTGCTACAACGTTTTACTGCACTTTTAACCTGATTTCGCAAAGAGGGCTATTTTTATTGTGTCCTCTTTGCCGTATTTACAGACTCATGTATATCATCAAGTCTGTTTGATGCTATCGCAGGTGCCTTCTGATAGGAAAGAATATAAGCATGCAGCAAATGTTTATTAAAGTTTTGCGTATATATTTCGTGATATACTGTATCATTTATACGGGTAGAAAGTTCTCTTTGTTTTTCTTATCTGAAGTTAGAAGTTAAGTGTTTTATATCATTGTTTTCACAGAGACACTTGCCATAAAAAAGTATCATTGTTCACAATGGAGCTGGGATACGATCCATCGATTCCACTGTGCAGCGATATGAATCCTTATGTGCTGAAGGGAGACGGATGGCTACCAAAAAACATAGTGATCGTATCACGCATGATCTATATGTACCTTTCTATTTATATGGCGTTTGTGGTTGTTTTATCGGTGTTGGGCAACGGAATTGTTATTTTGGCTTTTCTGAAGAATAAGGTAAGCGGACGGAGCTTCTGCTACATTGATGAGAGACTTTGGACAAGATGCGCAACACGTTTTTCTTAATTTGTTTACACGAATCCACAGTCTAATTCAGGCCTGCAACCATGTTTTAACGTTAGGAGGGTTCAAACATTTTTGGGCAAGATTTTTGTTTCTATTATATGTTTGAAACAAACTTTTCCATGAACAACATAATTTCGGTGGATACAAAACGTTTAGAGGGAATTCCCGTGGTTACTGGCCCGGTCTAGTTTAGTAATATCTCTGCATTGCCCAAGTTGTTGATAACGTAGATGCAACAAAATCTTCAAGACCTTTTATTTGCAAAAACCTCGTGAAATCAGACGTTCCTTAGATTGTCAGCGGCGTGCTGAACTACAAAAAAATATAACTGCCCTGAATAAATGTTGGAGTGCCACAACGTAAGAGAGCACGTAACAAGCATGCGCACAAATGCAAAAAAATTGTTAATTGCACGATAATGACTGCAAATGGAGCGAAGAAAAACTCTGGCAAAAGTATTTGGCTTCCAGTGGTATCACTAGATAAGCAATGCACATGTTCACCATACTGTGAAATGCACTGAAAACAAAATGCACGTATCATAACAACAAAATGTTAGATTTCTTTAAGTTAAAACTTTGCACGTAACTGATTACACAGATGAGCCTAGTGTTACATTTTGTGATTCATTCCATTTCACACCAGCATTTTTGTCGGGACTGCCGCGGTGGCAGCAGGCCTACAGTAATTTAAAGAAACTCACGGTGTTTGGCAATTTCAGACGGTTACGCTTACTTCATGCCAAGACGAGTCGGTTATGCAATCGCACAACCAGGCTTTTGGTCTTCCTTTCAGCGGCTTTTGTGACAGGAAACCAGTTGGACTCACCAAAAGTTACTTGGATCTTCTTGTCACGTGACCAAAACAAAGCAGCCAAGATATCTCTGTCCGAAACTGAGAATATGTGGTTAGACATTCATGGCTTCATGAATTTCACGGCTCCACCCTGTAACTTGTGCTGGCAGTAAAACTTGTACCAAAATCGCTGCACTTCATTGTTTATCACCTGCTAGGTTTCGATAAACAAAGGACAGAAATATAGTAAAAGGCGCACCACAAAGCTCAGGATTTTAAATTCATTTGATACTACAATAGAATGATCCCAAGCAATGGAGAAAGTGTTGCTTGCGAGCTCTAACCAACTGGCCACTATCAAATTTGTTCAAATGATAAATTAGGTTTTATCTCATTCAACGTAGCACTCTTCCTACTGCCAGTTACAAAGTCTTGAAGTGCGCACCGAAAATGAAGTTTTTAATGCTGTAAGAAAACTCCCTTAGTGAGCACGTTATAAAGGATTTTTGATGCTCAAAACCTTGTACATAGGACAACACCATTTGTACATCCCATGCAAAATCATCTACAAACGCTTTTCAGTGTCACTGAGAATCTAAAAATGAAACTGCAAGGCTTATAATCTTTTCTTTACGCTAAAATGTTTACACTTTGTTGCCCACTTGACCATATTGATGCATGTTATCAAGTGTCATAAACTTACATGCTTTTAAGGATAAAGCTTTCCGACTGGGAAAGCAAAAGTCAAGCCTGCGTACTTTTTGGGCAATAAACCCCACTACAGTGGTTCACAAACTATAACCCATGGGTTATACTTGCCAGCGGCCAAGGGCAAGTCGTATACTGATTGTTTTGAGGAGAAAAACATGTATCACAATCGGGATTTAACCCTTGGTGTTGCTTGTTTAACCGTTGCATTGAATAAAAAAGTAACGAAGATGACTACTTTGCAATCGCCTTTTTTTCGTCGCATTTGATGTGACGTCATGGCGTCGATGCAAAAACCGCATGCTTGATATTTGGTAAAACAGTTGCTTCGCTCAGAT
>Ga0210059_1017829_pt1 | contig 10070 bp, 10 predicted proteins | sample Ectturendosymbi2_FD_188042 | JGI IMG/M metagenome (GOLD analysis project Ga0210059, IMG submission 188042) | Ecteinascidia turbinata endosymbiont from Florida, USA - Sample 2 (SPAdes) (version 2) | ecosystem: Host-associated > Tunicates > Ascidians > Unclassified | place: Key West, Florida...
GGGTTTTTGTGAGGGACGTCATAAGTGGAGGACTTTTAGGCCACCTTGGCCCACTTTGCCTGGCCCTGGGCACCAACCGTTAGGTGGTAGTATTTCGCTGAAGTTTTTACTGGAAACTAAGCTACAATCCGAGTCTTTTGATACTTTGGATGACCTGCTGGGGGTTCAGGTTCAAAGGTTGTGATGTAAGTTAGTAAAAATATTTGACTAATTAGATATTTAGAGAAAATATATATATAATATTGTAAATATCTTGAAAAATACTGACAGCAGGAGAAACAAGATGCCAAATTCGGATTCAGCGGCCAAAAATTATCCAGAAAACATCCCAGCCACGACATAAAAACATTTTTGTTGCGTAGTGAATTGAAGCCAAAGAAAAATATTATTGGAGAGTATAACAATGTTCTCTTGGCACAGGATGTATAAGAAAAATGAGTATTGAACTCTACACAGAGTTGGTTCTACAGGAGGAAAGAAGACGAGTATAGGACGTGAGCTAACTTATTATGGACAATCTCAGCTAAAAATGTATTGTTTCCTTTGTTTTCCTTGTAAATAAATGACAAAATGGATTTTTTCATAAAATTGAACACCTCAATAACAGTACTAGAATTAACAGTAATGTTCCATAAAAATGTTACCGCAACTAAGATTGGAAGAAATCTTGACATTGTTTCCAGCCGTAGTTAAATTGCCACACGAAAAGAAGATCGATTAAATCCTTAGATGAGTAACCATATATACTAAAAAAGACAGTCCAATAGGGAAATCTGTTGAGAGTATTAAAGAACTGTGATGAGAAGTCTTCTCAGGAGACTTCGAAAAATAAATATTGTCAGTAAGTAGCATTCGTTGACGACCAATTTAGAGCAAAATTTAACTCAGACCTCTTGATGTATAGAATTCATAATGCCATTTTATAGCCACAGCTTATATTAGATGCCTTAAAAACAAATTTGGAAAATAAATTCTTACCAGTAACCATATTCGGAGTGACCAAACATTCCACACATAAAATGTGGAAAGGTAGGTCATGTCTGATATGAAAAACTACAAACCCTGAATTTTGAAACAAATCCCTTCACTGCTAGTTGGATAATAAAGCGAAATGTGAGGAAATGTATTAAGTTGAAAATATGTGGTTTCATAATAGCCACATTGGAGATAACCAGGCATGTTAAAACAATTAGGACAAAAATTGATAAAAGATCATGCCTGATGAGAACACCTAAGGTTTTACACGATATCAAAATAGATCGCCTCACAGTATGGGGCAAAGATTTCGAAAGGTGAGGTAATATCGTTTAACATCAAACTCACCAGAGCCTTAAAACTGGAGAAGGAAATCCTATTAAATCCCAACATAGCGCATACCCTAGATGGGGAAGGTTGGTGGATTAAGGGGAAGATAAAGAACATTTCCGTTTTATAAGCTTCATGAAAAGGACGTAGCTAAACAATATTACTATTGTGGCTAATGAGCAAGTGGATGTCTCACAGCACTCAGATAGTGTTGAGAAAAATTACTTGCTAGTTATTGAACATAACTTCTGGTTTAGAAACTTTGTGAAAAGAACCTTATTTTGTGAAGCAAATACTACGTGTCATGAAATTGTTTTGAGTATAAGGAGTAATACGCTTCGGCGACATACCCCCCGAATCAAGAAGGTTCTCATAAAATTACTTTGCAACTCTTCAGGTTTAACGAGTTCTTACTTCTTTTCACATTTATACGTGCTCGACTATGATTAGGCAGAAAACGACATTACTATCATAGTTGATTAAAAATGTTATGCGCTTGTCATTGAGAACTTCTCTGATAACATTACATATTCATTTAAGCCAAAACCATTATCGTCGTAAAAACCATTAACAAGAAATATTGTTTCACATTCTTATGACATATATGAAAGAAAATCTGTGAATGACGATGCATCTAGTTATCGTTCGAAGATCTCCTAGAAAATTTCATTTGTATTTCAAGTAATATAGTACAAAGTTTATAAATAGCAAAAATTACTGTCGGGATCCACGAAAAGTTAAATCAATCATCATTATTTGTACATGCGCATTCAAGATCAACCCAATGCTTACATGAAGCATCGGAGGAACCAACGTCTAACCTCGCGGCTTCCAGAAATTAACGCTCCTCGTACAGCTTGGGGAAGTGACAACGTTGTGAGGAATGTGCCACAATGGCACTGAAACTTTTGTTGAAACCTTTCTCCGATTCTTTCGAAGATACCAGACATCTTCAATTTCACAGAGTGGGAAGAAATGTTGAGTTCACATTGCATCCTCAACATGAAGTGTCTGGTGACTCCGAAATACAAACTGGAAAAGACTCCAAAAACAAGTTCAGAAAGAACTTGAAAGTTTGCCGACAACCTCATTAAGTAGTGAAGGCAAAGAAGAAACATTGGAGTGTCTAAAGTCATGAACTGGACTTAAGAAGAATGAAGACGGACACTGGATATGTTAACACTTGATTTACAAGGACGTTGTATTGTGTATTTATTTGAACTATTGCATATTCACACTCCGTTTGCAATAGCAAGTCACCACTAGGAAGAGAGAAAATCAAAACCTTATAAAAAGAAGTTTTACTAGGGCCATGTTTTTAGCTTCGGTATGAAATTTCATAAGTGCAATAATCAGTTGCAATTTCTGTTTAGTCTGCATTTTTGGAAATCCTTTAAGCAAAGGTTCCAATTCATTAGTACAATTTCTTTGTTAACGTAAACTGTCAGATTTTTCTAGTTGTAAAATGAAATATACACGTAACAATTTGAACATTTTTAAATAATTCCAATATAAATGTTTACCTAAGTGTCGCTGAAGATACAATATAAAAACTTAATTTTACTCCTTATTCGTCTGTTGATTACAAATGTCCTACAACATAAGGGTATTATTGAAAATTTCCATTACTAGAATGATTATCAAGGAACCTGTAAAAAGAGTTATGTCAGAAAATCATTGCGGGCAAAAACTACGTTTGATTTCTGTTTGCCTGGTTGTTTTCCAAGCCAATAGTAATCATCGGAATTCTAGTATTCAAGAAATCTAAGGTAAGATACTCCCCTTTTGTCTTCTAAGTCTCAATCGAAATTTCCCCTTAATGGGAGGTGATGCAATATTGCATCATCCGGGGAACTCCACCCGTATTGACTATATAAACAAAGCATTTTGGGCTTGATACAACATTCGAAGTTGGTCATCGACAGACAGCGATTGGTAGTGAAACGTGCAGCTGCTATCAAAGATGCTTACCGAAGAAATCTTTCAGGGTGAAACCATCTTAGCCCTACAGGGTCGGTATCTTGACCCTATTTCCGCCCTGAGACAAACGGAGGACATTTTCGATTACAGTGGGGCATTGCTTCCACTAGACAATGCGTCATTTCGTTTGGTGTGGTTCATCGGAAGGGAACAGCAATATCATAACCGGGTCTACATTCGTTTCGAGTATTCAGTTCCAGATCAACTCTATGCTCATGTCGCCTGGGATCGATCTCGATTGCTTGGAGACCTGGAGCTCTCTGCCGGCCGTTTTATTTAAACGGAAACTACCATCATCAAATTTTGAGACATGTGATTTTACCTTTTTCTTCATGTGTGTTTCCTTTTCAAATTGATTTCCTATTCCTTTCAATTTTAACTTCCTGTTCTTTTTGTCAAATGAATTTCGTTGTTATTAAAATGTTTGGTTAGATTCTGTCTTTCTTAACTCAAAAATTAGGTCTCATGTTCCAAGCTATAAGCTCCTCAATGAAAGGAATATTTAACGTCTAGAAGATTTTTGACATCAAATCTTCCTGAAAACTTCTGGTATAATAAAAATTCCACTGTTGATGACCTCAGTGTACATTTTTACCATGATATTGCTATTCAGCCTACGGCTGGGTGTCTAAGTAGACAGAGTAAAAACCACAAGGTTTCATATTTGTTTTGTACACGAGTATAATTTCCATGCATTTTGTATCACTGAAAATGCACATGCGGAATATGAAGAACAAATGGAAAGAGAACTCAAGATATTTGTCAACAAATCGGCTGCCAACAGCGTGTATAATTTTGATCACAATTATTTGATTTTTCTCAAAATTTCGTACATCCTTGTACAATGAGCTCATGAGTAATGCAAGATCAAGTTTCCCAGGCTCAGATCATTAGTTTTATAAACAGTTTCATATTACACCCACACAGAACGAAGTTCAGTTCATATTAAACTGATGTGGAAAAGAAGTGAATAAATAATCTTCCATAATACTGGAGATGAATGAATGACTTGTGTTGCAATCAGTCTCTTCACACCAATTTGAGGCTTTTAAATAGATTTTCAGCGGTCGCCATGATACGAGTACCTTTCTTTATGAAATTGTACAGTTCAATACTTAAGTAACGAACTGTACCATCTGAACAGCCAGGTTCTTTCAAGGATGTGGGTGACACAATCATGTAACAATCCACAGCTTCATGGTTGAAACCAGGTGAAACTTTACAGCAGTACCAGGGTTTCACCTTCCTTTAGTTCTGGATGATGTGTAAAGTAGACAATTTTTCGTCGAAGTTCTTCGATCGTAGGTATCTTGAAACCCTTGAACACTGGATAATAAAATAGTTCCACTTTTCTTGTAGTCATGTTGCATGAGCCTTGATTCAGAGTTTCCTGAAAATGTGCTGGCCTCCCAAATTTGTGTTGATCTTTTCTTCATATACTTTATCAAACACTTTTCAAAATTCTATTTATTTATAAAACGCGACTTAAATTCCTGTACTTCTCTTTCCTGAGAAAGGAAAGAAAAGGAGAAAAAAATTAACAGTCAGAATTAACAGAAATCTTTCCTGAAACGCAATAGTATTATAATAAGCTTCGAGATACAATCGTTACCCTTCATGAATCAAATATTTATCAGGGCATAAGATCTATAACATTTTCATTACGCCCCTTCGAGGCCAACAAGGGAATACTATTAACGGTACGCATAAAACACAATGTTTATACATGAAAGAGCGGTATCAACAGAATAATGTTGACAATTACAAACAAGGACATATAGTACTAGGAGAACACTAATAAAAGTATTTTGAAACGAAAATTCATGTCTGTCAAAACAAGACTGTCAGTCAATTTAATTATGTCAATTCTACGTGTAGATATATAAATTGATTGTAAACTTTATCTAATGGCATGTACTATCTTAAAAGTCCATCACCAGTGTCACAATTTAATATCTTCACCGATCATTGACAGATGTCCAGTTCGTAATAGCTTTGCTAAACAAAACGAATCTTGGCGAATAACATACTATCTGAATCACAGTTCTTACAAATTTATTAATATTTCTGTCAACGAATAACTATCTTCTTGAATTGGTCTCTTGAACAGTAATATCCATACCATTTCAATTTGCCCTCACCAATGTTTCTGGTTTATCAATTTTAATAAGGGTTTATACTTCAAAAGTATCCGTCGAAATTTCCTAGATAGTCTCGTTTCAAGTGCAAAAACCAATACTTGATCTTCGTCCAGAACACTTCCATCTAATCCTACAGAGTGCAATTCGTTCTGTAAAACTTCTACTGGGTTTTCAATCCGAGTGAAACGAGTAGACTCAATGACCCGGAGTACTTGAGTAAATTTATTTTCGCATTTTCTGTCTGGTTCGGTTTTGATAAGATGTGACATCGTTTCTTGCAGTTTTCCATCTCTCTGATAATCTTCTCTTATACTGGAATTAACATGGTCATTTTCATAAATTGCAGCCATTGTAAATTGTAACTCATCTAAGTTCCTAAGAACGAAAATACATCATTACGTATTATTTTACCCAAAATTTCAAGTGGTGTTTATTAAAATCGTACATGGATATCATGGGATTACTCATAGCAATCAAGCAATCTATTCATACACATTTAATTATTTTTTGCTGTCCTATCATTTGCAGGTTTTTATTGGTTCCTCTAGGGTTGTTATTCAAGATTATCGGACGTATATACAAAACATAATCGACCACACACTCAAAGTTAACTATATCGCTAAAAATATTAATACCTGAATAGTAACTTGTGGGAACAGCCATATGCACTTATATACTGGCGAAAACGTATGGGTCCGACTATCTATTCTCTCTAACAAATATATACACAAATCCAATGTGACCATAAATTGTTTACAATAAAAACCACTCCACAAGGTTCAGACAATATGCAATTTGTTCCTCTTTCATCTATGTTAATTAGGGATCTACCCACTTTCCATTTTATGTACATATTCAATCTGAACCGCTTTGTGTTTACAGATCTATCAGAGTATAAATGTGCTCATAAGTGTCAGCTGTTATAGGAATATTTACTAAATATTCCCAAAGCCAAGTTACTTGCCATCGATGGAATTTAATATTTACAAGTTGAAGAAGAGGTCGATATAATTGAAAAGAATCTCGAAATTTGCTGTACAATTTTCGTTTGAACACTGAAAACAACATTGGGTTATCATCCAGAATTTCTAATCCTAAATTCTTCTCCTGCAGACTGTCTTCAAGCACCTTTATGGGGCTCTTGTCCCAATCAAAATTCACACTTCTAATCACTTGTAATGCACGAGCTGATTTGCCAGTCAACAGGCATTTCTTATCAAGGCCTAACACAACTGCTTGGGCTTCAGCCTCAGTGCAACCAATATCTTGCATATAATTCTCAAACAGTTTCTTTAGGCTTGAGTCAACTAAGTCACTTTCAACAACTTGACAGGCTTGATCCACCTTCTCACTAAATAATGGCACAGGTGTCAACACAATAGATAGGGTCATTTCTGTGATCTCGGAGGCACTTGATCCTTCGACTATCAATTTTTCTTTGCAATTTTTAGTAGCTTTTACCATCATTTTGGTTATTGTTGTAACAGTCTATTCTAAACAAAAATATTTTCGGCTCGGTATTCTACCATAACACGATTAAAAAGTACAGTTTACAGCATATGTCTGACTGTTGACTAGTTAACGTGATCTACCCGATCTCCACCTCATTGTCGCGTTCAGTTAACTATAATAAATGTCCAAATATTCTCTTTAGTGGTACAAAAGTGTGATTTGAGTCAAATTTTATCTACCTGATGTAAATCAATACAAATCGCTATTTTAACCAACTATCAGTAACTCTCCGCTTGACATGTTCTCCATCTCTGACAACTCGCGATTCCCCTTAGCAGATTTTCAAAGCTACGTTTTAACAAAATAATTGAACCAAACATTACGCAGAAAATGAACAACGGACTGCATAAAACACTCAACTTTTCACAACCCTTCATTTTCAATCACATCTTTTCGGTGTTAAAATTGTCGATAATGTTTCAGTGCACCATGCGAACCTCCTACATACAAATAAATATTGCTTGCTATCGAGAACCTATCTGAATCAATTAAGGTAAATTGATTAAAATCTCTATCATTGAATAGCTATCTGCTTGGATTGGTCTGTTGAACAACGCTTTCCAAATCTTATCAATTTGCCAACGCCAATGTTTCTGATTTATCAATCCCAACAATGGTCTATATCGTAGAAAATTTCCCCCAAATTTTCCTTGCAGTCTGTGCTTTAAGGGTACAGAATAATATTGGAGCTTCGTCAAAAAAGTCCAGTCCAACCCATAATATTGCAGTTTGTCCCATAAGTCGTCAATTGGGCTTCGTATCCATCTAAAGTTTGTAGATTTGAGGATGAAAAGTGCCCGGTTTATTCTGATTTGGTTCTTTTAGTCTTCCTCTTGATTCATCCTCTGCTCTTCAATAGATTGTTGTTCTTCCTTTATATACCTTATGGGCTGAATCGGTCTACACCGCGCAGCCATGAATACTTTTTGTTAGTTTATCTAAAGTACTGGAAACGCAAAGGCAAAAACGGGACGTTGCGTTTATCGTATTATTCATTAATTTCTTACCCCTGGGGTCATATACATATCAACAAAAACAAAAAGAAAAAACGAATTATTTCAAAACTCTGGCACAGCTTAAATTTATAATCATAGGTAAAAGCGTTAGTCGGTATGCATTTTATCAAGAACCACATGACAGTCGTTTGCCATCTAAAGTGAATTGGTACCACGAAGTCTAAAAGTGGGCGATACTTTCTTTCCAAATATTGATATAGCTTTTGGTGAAAAACTTTAAATAGTTCCAATTCTGTCTTCAAATATTCAGATTCCAAACCAATTGTCTTTAGTCTCTCATTCAAGACTACCTCAGGGTCTTGAGCCCAATCAAAACGTAAGCTACGGAGAACTTTAGAACACTTTTCATGTGCAGCAGTCATTTTTATCCTTACTTATTGTATTGTCTCTCAATTCTATGATAGCCAGAATAGGTACTCGGAAATTCACAGGTTCAAAAATTAACGATAAAAAGTGTTGCAAAAACATCCAAGATACATTCTTTACAAGTAATAACAATTTCTTATCATAACTCAATTTATAACTCCAGCAGAGAATAATAACTTATTTGAAACATTAAAACATTTTAAAAGATGCACTGTAAAATAGCCATCATTCTAGTTAACCTTTACAACCTCTGTGTTATATAACAATATTTTCTGGTAACCCATAACATTCTTCTCCTGGCCCTCAAGCATCTTATTTTCTTGCTCTAAGGGTGTCAACTTCCTAAAGGATTTGTAAAAATCATTATCTTTTGATTGTTTAAGCCTTTTGTCAAAAACGAGTTTTTCACTAACCTTTCCGGAAATAGGTCTTTTTCTAGGTTGTGCTATTGTGATAATATTTCTTATCTATTCATAAGTTTGTTCATTTCTTGGTCTACACTTCAACATTTTCCACATAATTTTTATTTCCCAGACGAAATGTGCAGGAACTATAAGATTTAATAATCCATATCATCGTTTGTTTAGTCTTCTATACAACTGTTTTCGAAATACTTGAAATAATTCAGGATTATTTTTAAGATAATCAGAAGTTAAACCAACAGTTTGTAGTTTTTCATTCAATATTACTTCTGGATTTTGAATCCAGTTAAAACGTAAAGATTGTATTGCTCTAAAACATCTATCATGTGTGTCTGTCGACATTTTTACTATTACTTGCTACTTCTGATACCTACAAAAGATCTGAAAAACAAAATAAGAATTCATAAACTTAGCACTTGTTGTCATAATGTTACAAACCTTTCTAATAGACGTCTATTCTAGTGACTTTTGTACTCCAATGTAAGTCACACCTTTTCTGTTGCTGTTTTCAGCATACAAGACTCTGTTCTGTCTAAATTTTCTATCTTCTGTGCTAATTCACACTTCCCAGAGTATGGTAGGTTATTGGGTAAAGACACAAAAGTTTTTGAGTGGCTTCACTCTCTCCCCCATTGAAAGAAAAAGCCGAACAATAGTGGCACCTAATTGGTTAAGTGTATGCACTGTACTTCGTCAAATTTTAGTTCAATCGTTTTAGAGAAGTCAAGCCAAGGTAGCGCCCTTTTAAGCTAGGCACTACCTCACTGGTGGTACCATTTTTTTATGCTGCAGTCCTCTTCTAAAGAAGACCACAACACATTTAGGACAACTCCGCAAGAGCACTGTTGAATTTGTCCGGAGTGCCCAAGGCACACCCAAGTTAACAATTAAGAAACTTAGACCTGCGTGTTTTGCTCGACCCGCTCAGTTTATCACAATAGGATTGTATTCACTCATGGTTTTATTCTGGTAACTTTAAGCACTGTGATATTCATCACAACAGGGGTTTATAATGTGCAAGAACAAGGGTTATACATGCATTACAATGCGTAATCAACGTTTCTGTAAACAACAGGTAATGCGAATTCAATTCTTTTCATGGAGGAGAGAGCAATCCAAATTGTCAATCACATCATGGCCACTAAACCATGAACCTCTACTGGGTAATAGGATCGCTTGATATCCCCAATCAGACTAAACCCGCTTGGTATTGCCCACGGTCGAGTTTAGCTGTTAAGTCTGGGAGGCCACACGACTGACTGAACCTAGCAAGGACACAGGTATATATAAATTTTCTCGGGCATTTTCATTGGTCGATTCCATCTCAT
>Ga0210059_1017830_pt1 | contig 10070 bp, 7 predicted proteins | sample Ectturendosymbi2_FD_188042 | JGI IMG/M metagenome (GOLD analysis project Ga0210059, IMG submission 188042) | Ecteinascidia turbinata endosymbiont from Florida, USA - Sample 2 (SPAdes) (version 2) | ecosystem: Host-associated > Tunicates > Ascidians > Unclassified | place: Key West, Florida...
AGAAAATTGAAGAAGCCCGGAATGTGTTGCTGCGGCCTTTGGCTGTGGATTGTGAAGAGCGACATCCTGTAATCAACGTGCGGATCAGTGCGACAGCGTGATGCATTTTTTCGCCGCAAGTCAATTTTACCAAAATCAGGTTCTGCGAATCGTGAATTCTCCTCAAAATGTACGTAGGATGCTTCGAATTTTTTTCGCAAAAATGAATGAGCAAAACTTCGAGTGGAATGATGATATTTATAGGATCTTAAGAGACTCTTCGAAGTTGTATCTGCCATAGAATCATGCTGTGAATAATGGCTCTCTGCAAAGTAAACTAATTATCACCCTTGCGAAATCACTTTTTAGGCTATTACCATGACATATCATGGCATTTCCATGACGTGTCCGGAGATGTGTTTCAATGCAGTCTTTCAAGGGATTCCTGGATCACAAACGGTAAAAACTAATGCTGTAAACCAGTGGTTCTTGACCTTTTCTCTACAACACTTCCATTAGGTAATTGTCCTTTGTTTCAAGCCTCACGGCTTTGAAAAGTCAATTGGACGGAACATTTTCCTGTTCAAAAACTATCCATGTTGCAGAGCACGTGAGGGCTCGCTCCCTCCTGGAAATTTCTTGACGCACCGCTGGGGAGACGTGGCCCTCAGTTAAGAACCTTTTCTGTGGAAAGATTGTCTGTTGATACAAGTCCTAAGAACTTAGTGAACAACTAAAGATTCATCTAAAGTGCTGTTAAAGCCACTGAAACGTATATTGATCCCCTAGAAACTGTTGACTAAGGCAGACTGATGTGATTTTCTGAAGATTTCTTGATATGAACTTAAAAGTATGTTGAACCATTTGACCTGTTTTTCTCCTACATAACTTTTACAAGCACTTCCGCTGGAAAAATATTAGTTTGCATGTTAATTTCTCCTTTTTGTCGCAGGTAAGCAAATTGGTAATGAGCCCTATTCAAGAAACCTTCGGGACAAATCCAGCACTGGTGAGGAATGGTGCACGTCTGCGGGAAAAGGGAACGGCGCAAAACAAACTGCAGCCAACCCGGGCTCCGCAGCAGAGGAAATTGTACCGCAAGGAAATGATGCAGATGTTCTTGAAAAACAAAACTGCGAAGATAACTCCGGCCACTGTCTTCCAACTGAAAATGACTCGTCATTGCCGGCGCCCAGCTCCTCCCCCAATTCTTGCGTGAGAGCGCAAAGCGTTTCCGACGATGGTGGCAATGACGCAGACGACCAGTCGGGTCAGTGCGCTGACACGCCATCGAATTACGCCGAACCGCGTAAGAAAAAAACGCGAACGGTCTTTTCGCGCCATCAGATCTTCCAACTCGAGTCAACGTTTGAAGTAAAGAGGTACCTCAGCAGCTCCGAAAGAGCAAGTCTTGCTGCGACATTGAACCTCACGGAGACTCAGGTAATTTCCAAGTGTTTGTGAAACTTTTGCTCAATTATGACGAAGGAAACATTGTGACGAAAAACTCCAAAATGGTGGGCAAGCTACTAAATCGTGTATTAGCTTAGCACTGGCAGTAATGACCGCTTAAAGAAAAGTGACTTCCCTGGCGCTCTACAGAAATGCGTAAATTGCCCGAGCAAGAATTCGAGGCTTCACTGCCTTGCAGTAGTTAATTCAAGGGACGCCGGCTGTTACTTTATTTAAAATGTAGCAAATAGAAGTGATTGTTACTTGTCATCATTGGCATGTTGTCATGCACCATCTTAAAACACATGTCGAATCTCAGATAGTGTAAGTTAAAAATGTTTTGCAGGTGAATAATTCATTCAGTGATGTTTTCTGATCTGTCTTAAAAAAGATTTGCCTGCGCTATAAGCGCTTCTCAAAGATACTGCGATAGATCACTGCTTAGAGAAAAGAACCTTTCACAGCTAGGAATCAGACACTAAGATCTTAACAAAGTACACAAGGGGGTAACGAGGGGGGCAAGGGGGGCACAATTACTCGCGCCGAATCACTGTGGGGGCGTCGAAGCATTGTGGGGGCGCCGAATGACTGCGGGGGGTGCCGAAAAGTCCCAACGATGTCACAAGCATTTTCTTCAATACAGTAAATTTGCTTCCGAAAGACCTCAAGTTCGAAAGTGGGGGCGCCAAACTTGCTTCTTGCCACTGTCCACACCAGTGTTTTTCAACGGGGTTCCGCCGAAACAGACCGAAATTACCAGGGAGGCAACCGCAGTTCTACACGGTTGCAGCAATATAGACACTTGGATGATTACATAGGGTTCCGTGAAGAACGCAAACATTTGCGGAAGATTCCGTTGCAGCAAGAAGGTTGAAAAACACTGGTCTACATCTACACTTTTGCCACATCACTAGAAATTGACTATTTCAATTCATAATCATTTTTCCAACGCTTCAGCGTTAGGCAGATCAAATGCTTGTAATCGCGTTGCGTTTCGTCCATCTTTTTTAACCCACCATGACAGTACGGCTTTGCAGCACAGGCTGCAAACTACAGAAGTGCTTAAAGCGTCTAAATCTAAAAAGTTGTGTGTCATTACAACGGTAATTGGTTTGTAACGAAAGTGAGTCGAAATTGGGTCCACTACCTACTCCTTTGAAGAACGTTGGAAACACAAAATACTTACAAATGTATTTCTATTTTATATCAATTACTTTTCATTGACGAAATAGAATATTTACTGCAAGGAATTACAAGAGTAATTTCAACTTTAGTTAAGTCAAGATGCTTTTCAGGATATTCGTTTTGCAAAACTACCAACAACTTTGTTGAAGTTAAGCCTTCAAAATCACTGATTGCCTCTTAAAAGCAAATGCGTTGCAAGTATTATTCTGTGATCAGTGGCAATGTGATCATTGTCCTCTTCCTCTTGGTGCAGTAAATGCTCGTTTTATTAGAATTGCAATAAAAGCGTTTGTCATTCAAACTACGAGGTGTTTTCTATGGGAAGGATACAGTATCGGGAGCTTTTAAAACTGCCCAAAAAAATTCTTGTGCTTGTGGAAAGAGCCTTTCCAGCAACAAACTGAGCTTCTAAACCAGTGGGTTTTCAGCCTGCGGTTCGCGACCCCAGAAGGGTCGTGAACCATTTTTGGAGGGGTCGCGAGCAGATATCTTATGTACAGCTGTATTACATTTGCTTTATTTGAGTTTTAGATGGGGGTCGATGGGTTATAGCGGGTTGGTATAATGGGCCGCGGTACAAAAAAGGTCGAAAACCACTATTCTAAACTATAAGCAGCTTGTCAAAAATACAACAATCCACTACAGGCACAGTTTAGTGTTTCTAAATGTATCTACTATGGTGAATGGATGAGAAACTAGTTTATGATATAGGGCCTGTAGACAATCCTTCACCTGTTGAAACAGTTCGAAGTGGAAGCTAACTTTGAAATTGCCAAACCCAGAGTACGGGCCCTCGTTGTCAGTTCAGATAGCTGGTGGCCAAGTCAATTTGCTATCAGGACATCTTCAACATTTCGATCTTGGACAGACAACCACTTTGCGGTGTAAGCGCACACCCGCATTAATGGTTTTAATCTTTAATCTATGAAAAATCTGAGGTCCTTAGACTCATTATTGTTCTTAAGTAACTAATTAAATGAGTTAAAAAATCAGCAATCCTTTATTTATTGATTGATTCATTGATTGACTTATTTATTTATTCATTCATCCACTTATTCATTGATTCCAGCAAGGTTTGCAACAACAGCTATCTACCATAGCCCTGGCTGGCGTCAATCCATCTGAAAATTGCTTTGCGGTCAGTTAATGCTTTGAAAATGATGATCAACTTCCCTTTAGTGCACGCAGCATTGCTTGATACCTTTTAAATTTGAAACTGTCTCGCGTCCGAGAACTGCTAAATTTTTTTTTCCTCTTTCTTCATTCCTTGAATGCTCATTGCATTGCGAAAGCAATGATATTACAGCAACGAGTATTCAAGCGTGCAGATAATTTTGACATTTTATTCAAAAAGCGTTGCCTTGAAGCGCATCTCTGTTGAATAATTGTTGCTTGATCGTTTGACTTTTGCAGATTAAGATTTGGTTTCAAAACCGTCGCAACAAATGGAAGCGGCAGCTGGCGTCCGAGGCCGAAGGGATTGGTCTTGGCATCCGTTCCGCTGGCTCCAGAAATCCATTTCCATCTTTGCCGCATCAGCCGCAACTGCACCCCCCTCCCCACAGACGAACACCTTATCCGACCCTGCACTCGCCCCATTTCAATCATTCTCCTTTCGCAAGCAGATTTGGACAATACCCGAGCATACCCCACTTTAGCTTGGCCAGCTACAGACCCCCGCTCAGATGGCCCCAGGTAGGCCTGACTCCAACAGAAGGGGACATCAGCAGAGGCTTAAAATCTGCTTTTTCATGCTATCCGAGAGCAATGATAGCAGCAGTTGCAGCATCGGCTTCTTCGAGCGGCGCCCCGGCAAGCGAAGAAGCGGCCGACCCGCTGAATTACTCACCGCAAAGAGTTCGCGGACTTTCAATCAGTGGTCTGCGGTCGGAGAAAGGCGGCTCGTTTGAGTTGGACCGAGAAATACCTTCAGCGTCTGGAAATCAAACAATAACAGTCAGTAGTTCCTAACTTGTTTTTAAAACTACAATCTTCCTGCTGGAAGTGGCGAAAGTGCTGTATCCTCTCAGCTCCTCACGTGAACACAGGCAGTAAAACATCTTTTGCATGCAAAATGTTGCTATGCCAAAGTGCAATGTATTTCATGACAGGCAGCATCGGTTTTGTCTTTGCTGTAAGTTCGAACAGATGCGACGTTCTTACCTTTCAAGTACATGGTAAGATTTAACTTCTCACAGCCAAAATCCTTCCGAAAAGTTCTGCACCACTGCATAACATGTGAGAACAACACATGGTGAAAGGTAATCATTTTACGTTCGGGAATTTACTCAGCAACTACAATGCCATCGGGTGCTTTGAATAAAGTTTTTGCAGAAATGAATGAAGAAAAACGCATCGATTGACAACAAAAGAAATCTGCCTGAATTTCGATAGGCAATCTTAACAACCACAAGAGTCAATATGATGCGCATCACAAACTATCCTTCGCTGATACGCGGCATCATCTCCGGCCTTCTGCGCTTTCCTACTCTTGGGAATGTACTTGTCACGTGCGTAGACGGTGTCCCGGATGGATGCGTGTGTGCGAAGTACATTATTACGTTCATTGGTGTCCCGTGCAGTTCCTTACGCAGTTTTATTGCATATTCAGTTGTGGGTTTCGTTGAAAGCATGTTCATTTTGTGTCGCAGCACACCGCGAACTTTTTACTGCTTCAAATGTGCGTTCTGTGTTCCAAAGTTTACTGAATTATTCATCGCTTAATACATGTTTTAATTAAATTGCTGTGTAACAGATCCAACTTTTTCCAGCTTTGTTTCCGGGAGGATATTCATTTTGGGCAATCTCAGTTTACCCTCAAAAACTCTGGCGTAATATTCAAGACATCCTGGGATGCACTAAAATCCTTGTTTCAAAGCTTCTTTTACAACTTCGTGAAACAGATTCACATGTTTTTCTGCAGCAAAGACACCCTGCGGTGACGTCAGCATTTAAAATCTCCGAATGGCTTAATTTGAACAAACATCTCTTGCTTGGGATTCACCTGGGTTTGGATATCAAAAAACGATCAAGGCAAAAAGAATAGCATTGTCTGGCGCGAGAGAGGTTTAAAAAATACAATTCTTCCCGACAGTGATTCACGTACAGTACCTCTGGGCACGGTCTGAACTTTCAAACGGGATTTGCATCATTCACTGAAATCATTATTGCAGTTGATTTGCTGTCGAGATTTCCTTCATACTGTATCAAATTATATTTTCGGTATTCGCCAGTCGGGAATCCGCGTGTTATTCACAAAAGAAGAATCTGCCTTTGGAAATAGCCCAACATCGCTCATGGATTGGCATAACTGGGGTAATTGGGTGGTGTACAAAATTTTGAAACATTGTGATAAAAATTGAAAGTTCTGAAGAAAAGTGGGGATTAGAAAAATTTCTGTTTTATTAGTAAGTCCTGTCATGCATATCTACGTTTAATTCATTGCTTTTAGCACCAGATTGTCAAAGCTCTGTTTTACAACACAAAGCTCGTTCTTGGATACTCCAGGCAGGTAACCCGGCATGTTTAAGAAATGAATTAAGCGGAGAAAGCAGAAAAAATTGAGATAATTCTTTCTGAATAGCCAATCGTGTCTTATATTTCATACAATGCATCAGGTTTTAAGAATCAATATTTGTAGAAGAGATATTTTCAAAGCAACGAATCAGTGAAAGAAGTTTAGTTTTACGTTTCAATGTTTCAGGAATTCATTCAATTAGACCTCAAAAGTTCTGAAGCCAGAGTGCATGCCAGTTGTTTCGTACGACAGGAGGCGCCATCGACATTTCAGCTATCGTAAGATTTTAAAACTTTGTAATATGTTACACTACATTTGAAGTTATACTAAATTAGACTATGCACTTTTGAAAAACACAACGAATTGTAGCAAAGTTGTGGTCGAAACTCTTGAAGTTAGACTCAGTGAAGTCAGGTTTCCCTAACGTTTAACATGGATACTATCAAGAGTATAATTCTATGTTCAGAGAACTTGGGAAGTCATCCTTAACTCTTTTAAAGAAAAGGAATTATCTGCTTTATATGAATAAGTTAGTTTGAATTTTTAATCTACTTTCCTTTCGAACAAAATGAAACAAAATTAAATGCAATTCTGCGCAAAACGAGGTACAATTGCACTCTAACCACTAGGGGATAATCGCATGATTCATATGAAAAAGTTAAAACAAAAACCTTTAAACCAGAATATTGCAAGTGCAGGTGCTGTACCACCAGAAGCTTGAGCTTCGGAGTTAATTTCGGCTTGGAAAAATGTACTGTAGGGTAAGTGAGAGCTAGTTATGTATTTAACAAGCACAATTTCATAATTTGTATTGATTTTACTCTTGAGTTGCATAAAAACGGTTTAGAGAACGACTTGGGATGATTCTAAACGTTTGATGGCTGCAGAAGGATTTTTCTTGAATGTGACTGTTACTTGTGGGTCTTATGAGGTTTGCTCATGATACCCTGTACCAGCCACGGTTACAAAAGTGAATTGTTTTTTCTCCCAATAATTTTAAGCAGTTTACGTTGCCGATAAGAGATATTGGACAGGGCTGGACGCCACGGAAAAATATATAATTGGAAAAATTCAGATAAAAAATATGTGAGGATATGTTATACCACAACCTTTTTTTGTTGTAACAAACACTGTACTTTTTGTGAAAGCACAACTTGTCAATCATACCTTGCAAATTTGAAAAAATTTATTTTTGAAAAACGTTGCAGCGCAGAATACAAAAACCTGGCGTTGCAAGCGCGGTGGTTGGTAACTAGAAACATATTTGCAGTTCTTGGTTTCTCGGCAGATACGATTTAATTTAACTGTTGTAACCGCAGCACAAGCCAGCGAAACATTGGTGTGTAGTGTCAAAGCTTTGACCGATCCCTTGAGATTTTAAAATAAACACACCCCGCAGCTTTAATGCGAAACTAGCCGATTGGTGTGGTGCGAAATGATCTTATTAGGCCTTCTGACTGGCTCAAGGAATGGTGTAATTATATGCACAAAATGCAGACGCGCAGCCTCTCCTTAGAGTGTACACTGAAATGAAAACTAGATAATGAATGAAAAGGTAATCTTGTCTTTTGCAGCTCAACAAATATTTTGCATTGAGGGTATCGTAAAGATTTGTTGCATAACTTTCGAAGAAATGCCCGTTTAGTCAATCTATGGCATTTTGAACGATAAAAACAACTGGAAACTGATCCTGCTTTCAAGAGCAAAGGTTTTGTTTTTCTGGCTATTTTGCAGTACGGAGGTATCAGGCTTTTATTCACTCCACAGAGACGTTTTCCAGTCACGAGAGGTGTTTATTCTGAAAAACATATTAACTAGAAAGAGCGCCTGTTGCTTGCAGTTTTTTTTACGCACGAACACTGCTTGTCCTATTGGACATTGCTGAGAACGAAACTCCGACCGATTTGTTGTTTAATTATTGATGAGCATATATGGAACGAATGCCTACTCTGTAAAGCTTTTAATGGCTGACGATCATCAGCCTCCTGTTAAGAGTTAACGATTTTATTGAGTGTTTTATAACAGCGCTGAACCGTGACTGGAAAAATTGTTCTCGGGGAGGAAAAGACGTTAAACCTACGCTTGAAGCAGCAATTTCTACAACCGTAACTTTCGACAAGCACTTACCTGGTGGCGAGCAGGAATTCATCCTTATACTTTTCTTTCAATTATATTTTTTTCTTGGAAAACGATTCCTTATCTTTTTCAATCGCAGTGCGTATCGAAAGTAAACTTTTACACATGGTTGAATCTTTGCTTGAAATAAGGAGTTTTGGATTTTTTAAAATCGTCTCACACCCATAGTTAGACCACGCTTGTTTGTTAGTAGTTTTCAGATCACAGCATTTTGCTACGATGTCGTAGGCAAGTATTAATTTTCATTTTGCAATAGATATGTTCAGATTTTAACGTAAATACAGGAATTTCAGAAGCAAGCACGCGCTTCGACTGCCAGGAAAACTAAAACCATTTTTATGCACTGAGCAAACTTTGTTTCTCTACTTTTATCACATGCAGCCCACGCAGAAGAACGGACGTATACTTTGGGAAATTAAAGTCTACAACAATTATTCCCAGGCCCGAGTCCATGAACTCTGTCAAATCAGACAAGAACTTTTAGTCAGTCCGTTGGGTCCGACTCCACCAGTATGGGTGGACACGTGTAAATATTGAAAAGGAGTGAGTTTCTAAATGATTCTAATAATGGATTTTTTCTCTAATTCAACCTTAATTTCAAGACTTTATCGCTCGAAGGCCTTTAACGATATTGAATTTAACCCGTTTTTTACTTCTTTTTTACGCGATTAGTAAAACTTGACAACTTTTTGCCAACAAAGAAAACTTTGTCTTGGACTCTTGAAAGAAGATGAATAATCATAAAAAGTTAGCGCAGAGAAATTTTGACTTCGATTGGGGGTATTTTCAGCATCGTCATCCAGGCCCCAACCAGCTTGGGGCACCAGCAGGGGCGAAGAGTTTTCTGAGAGGGGCCCAAATTTTTTAAACTATGTCCAATAGTTTTAAACTATGCCCGACACATTTTTCCAGGGGGGGCTAAAATTTTTCTAGGGGGGCTTCTCCCTCCCTGCGCCCCCTGGTTACGGGTCTGTCGTTATCTTAGCCGTAAAGAGTGTTTTGCTTCGAAATAACAACTTTCATTTATCAAATCTCTCAAGTTCCTTTTATGCAACAGAAACGTGGAATTAATCTAACGACATTGAAGACTTTATTGGTGTTTAAGGCGCTGAAGCCATTTTAAATTTCAACCATCTTTGTCCCTTTTGCAGATTCTTAAAGCAAAAAATGAAAAAGATGAAAAACGACAATTTTCCCTACCAGCGCTGAAGAGTTTTTTCCCAAATAAACCGACAGATGCTGACGATAAACGGAACGTCTTGTTTTTCCACCTCGTTTAGCACCCATTAGGTTTGAAGCCGCCCTTATTTGTGATCGATTAAGACACTATATCTCGCCACCTCCGCAATGATTCCTCCGATTGCCAAGATGCATGTTAGGATGTGCATTCGAGCAGAAAGCGCAGAATGTTACCCCATCAACGCATCCACCGGGGAATGCTGTTTGAGAACCTGGAAGGCTGGACTTTTTTTCATTTGGCACCTCGATGCATTATCCTGAACCCGAATCACGGGCACTTAACGATAGCTGTCCTCCCGGGTGCAACTTGTTTATCAGATAGCGACAAAGCCCGGGCCCGGCATTTTGCTGCGAATTACTCTTTAATTTTCGAGCAACCGCGCGACGCATTAGACGCGACATTAATGCAACGCAATAATGGCGGCTCGTCATTCGAGGCCCGATCGAAGCGCGCGCTAAGTATGTGGAAGTGACGAGGCGCTAATCTGCGCTAATTAGTTTTAAACCATTAATGGATCGTGACCCAGAGCGACGGCGAACAATTTCAATCATTCGCGCGAAA
>Ga0210059_1017831_pt1 | contig 10069 bp, 7 predicted proteins | sample Ectturendosymbi2_FD_188042 | JGI IMG/M metagenome (GOLD analysis project Ga0210059, IMG submission 188042) | Ecteinascidia turbinata endosymbiont from Florida, USA - Sample 2 (SPAdes) (version 2) | ecosystem: Host-associated > Tunicates > Ascidians > Unclassified | place: Key West, Florida...
ATCAGCTATTGTGCCATTGTATTCTCATTTGCTCTAATGTTCACTAATGGTTGGTTTACTGCATGCGATGGCTTTTATGGTGCTTCTGCTTATTGGCTGAGTCATATGAAACAATAAACCATTACCATTACCATGAACCTAATACGCCATATCGCTACTCAAAACATGCGAAATAACAGTAAATAAATGCCGAACGAGTTGAAAATAATCTCAAAGTTTAAGCTCAAAGGAGACAAGATTTTTAAAATTGCCAAACAACATTTTTTTCTGCCAAAACCACCAAAAAAAGCCAAAAACATGCCAAACTATGACGTACATGGTTGCCAAGCAGCGTTTTCTCATGCCAAACCACCTTATAAAAGGCCGAAGTTCAGGAATTTAGCATTAAAAATGCCAACCTGGCAACCATGCTGGCTACTGAGTTATTTAATTCCTATGACAAAGCCCGATAATTACGTCACAGTCAGGCGTTCACCAGTGGCTGGTACGTTGTTTCTTTCTTCTCCATTCTTTGTTTATTGATTTTAGTGAAATCGTTCACGCCTTGCGGTGTATCGACCTCGTTGAAACCGGTCAGGCGCATAATCCAAGAGTTGTTCAACCGTGACAAAAGCAGTTAAATCAAGACAGGGTTTTCTTGGCATATGGACAAATATAATCAGGAAATAACGAGGGGCAAATCTTCATTTTTTTTCTTAGAATATTTGAAAATATGTTCAGCGCAAAACTAAAGGATGTTGGGTAACAAGGGGTTTAGTGACGGTCTAGGCACGCACCACTGAAGTGTACGCATTGCAAGTTTCTGAAAGTTAGCTGTCCAGGTAATAGCTGGCCTTGTAGGTCAGTTACATTTGCCTGGGAGAGGACAAATTTAATTTAATTTAATTGATTTGTTTCTGAGCAGACACGAAGTCTATAGTATAAGCACACACACTCTGCATAAAGGCAGGTCGAGTTGATGAAAACAGACAAAACAGAACGTTTTACAAGGCATTGGAGCCGGCGAAATCACACAGTTCTCATGAGTTCATACAACTGAGTCTTGCAGTAACCAACAACATCTGTTTAACAACAAACATTGGGGTCACTAGCATAATATTATTTAGAGTCATCGTATTCTCATTTACCAACGGATTACATACAATAATATCATTCACTGATACAACTGCATTTGTACATACTAAATCTGTCATAAGAATGGCACTATAAATCTTTATGACTAACTGTCATATTTTCTTAAATACTGGTTCTGTACTAAAAATCACAGTAATCTTTCATATTTTTCATGATGATTTTTCAGTTCGACTTCATTTCTAACAGATTTCATCAGTAAAAATTAATCTGTACTTCTTTGTTTTATAATTTGTTTACTTGCCCAGAAGGACCTGTTTCACCAGGCACTCCTCCTGCTTAGATATGACAAGATGCTTCCAACCGGACCCTCCAATTCACCGAAGTTCCAAGGCATAGTCCAGTACAACAAGCATCTTATCAATACGACAAGTTCTGAATCCAAAATCAGACTGGCTCTCCTGCAGAGAGCAGCACTATTTATAGGTTATTTGTTTGCATGTTGTGCATGGTCGCACTTATGCATAGTATGCCATTCCTTATGACAGTGCATCAACGCATATTACAAATTATACGCACAAACCGTAGCGCATTGTATACCGCGCACTACACTTTATGCATTAACTTTCCGCACGTTACGCATTCGTGCACTTCATTACCTGCACACTACGCACCTTATACATTTAATTCTTACTATGCACTTCATGCGTAATATTCATTAACATTCAATAATGCATACAAGGCCACACGCACAATATGCATTGCATGTTTATGCATCTTATTAACATTAATGATCAAAATTCATAAAACATCTTGTCATTAATATAACGTAACATTTTTCATATAATGTTTACTTATGCCTATCACGCATTGATTTGCACATTTATGTTATAAATTCATATAATGTTTACTTATGCATATCACACATTGATTCGCACATTTATGTTATAAATTCATATAATGTATTTTTATTAATAAACTTTAACTTTCACATATTTTCTCCTCACACCGTTAGTATTGTCTTTAATCCAATTCGTTCATCATTTTAAAATAAGTCTGCAATGGTGTCATCAAAATCCTCTGACATTTGCCAATTCAGCACCTTTGCTTTTCTGGCACTTTGCTTCAAACATGATGAGGTCAGATTATGATAGCAATCAGTTGCTTTCCACACATATAAAGTTTTACCATTCCATCTGTCCTCTTTGCGTAGTTTAGTAACCGTTTGAAAGCTTTTCTGGGGTTTCACTTGCTCCATACTTGCGAAGTTTCCTTCTTACATTCATATTGATAATATTTACATCTTGTATTAACCATACCGGTTTCAATTTGTTTTTGTTAAACAGATAAATGATATTCCTTGCTTTAGTGGTTCTTATTGCTCACAACGTTTGCGATAGCACTCGATCAATCCACTGCTTTACCAAGGCATAGCGTCTTCACCAGTATGACAATGACAAGTTTCCGGTCGTAACGCTTAAACGTGATACTTCTACACTTTGCTGTAAATAGCTTCGGCATTCCTCGATATACTGTTTTTCAGTTAGTTTGATTTTTTCCATGTTGTGAGACATTTTGTCCACAACACTACTTTAAATTTAAAAGTACTAGCTGAAAAATAGATCTAGATGATTTCGTTGATGAATTTGACAGTCGACATGATAATCGAAGGATTAAGTGACATGATATAAAATTCAAACGTAGACTGTGCAGGGATCTGTGTGAGAATTATATTGCTCATTGCCTATTTGTCTGAATCTTTTTTGGTTTAGAGGTAGTGCGTGTTTCGCTTATGACAAGGCAGTCATAAATCAACGCAGGGTTGAAAAGTCAGCTTTGGAGGATCAGTCAGAGGAAAATTCAGTGGAAGAACAAAATGAACGACTTTGTTCGGAATATTCTGCAAAATAAGTTTTACGCCTGCTGTTACATCTTGCTATCAGGTACACGCTCTAAACGCCGATGCACACCTATCTGCGGCGCTGTATGCTACTTAGGTGCAACTGGTGCCGAAACCTCGCAGCTGTTAACTGTACACTGCATTAAATAGTCTTCACCCTATCCATGCTGCACACTCGTAATAGTAGTTGCATAACATCTTTATGGCAGGGTTGCCAGATTTATTTTTTCAAAAAAGGCAAACCTTCAGTAAAAAAAGGCCAAAAACGGCCAACAGAATTGCTGAAAAAAGCCGAACACTCAATTAAAAAAGGCCAAAAAAGAGCCAAACCTTTCACCTCAATTTGCCTCCTCACAACTCAAATTCACATAAAAACACATCTTGTGCACTCACCGCACCTCCAAAAAAAACAGTTAATTCAAAACTATTTTTAGAATTTGTCACTTATGACAGAAAAATGCCAAAATTTTTTTCTTTTTCAAAAACATTTACGGTAAATAAAAGTACCTGAAGAATCAACAGTTACTTTACCATTATCACTCAAATTTTGAACACGTCAAAAGCAGAGCCTTTTGCAGAAATTTTGAACACTTCAAAGCAAACAGAGCAGTTTACTGTAACAAAATTCAAAATGCATTCAAATACCAGTTCATTTTCATTCAGTGCCGACACTGAATACAATAGCACTGAGGTGGTTAACCTGCTCTCGAGCCACATGCGGCTCTTTGCCCAGTTTCAGGCAACTCTTACGTAATTATATATCAGAAGTCCCACTAAATACCTGCTCACGAGCCACATGCGGCTCTTTGCCCAGTTTCAGGCAACTCTTACGTAATTATATATCAGAAGTCCCACTAAATACCATGCATAACAATAAATGCCTTGTAAAGTTCTGTCATTGTCTTGTTGGTGGTGTGTGATATTTGCAATAAATCTAGCTATGCAGATGTGTGTGCGTGGGTGAGGAAGAGATGGGGTTATGTTCTTCATGTGCGCCCATGTGTGTGATATGGTTCTTTGCTGTAACACAGTAAGAAATGTGGCTCTTGGTTTCTGACTGGTTGGCCACCCCTGCAATAGCAAGACACATACTTCTAAACGAATGGCCACTTCATAAAAAACACACAGGGATTGTGGACGTAAGACGTAATCAACATGTTAAATAGGCTAACACTTGAATGCATAGGCAGCAAGATAAGATTCACAGCTAGGTAGAAACTGGTTGTGTGTCTCTTCAAAATCTCACAGTTTAAAAAGATAGGCATGGCATGTTCACAAGATCATTCGGAAATGACGAAACACTTAATTTCCTGATGATAGCTTAATTTGCCTAAGTGTAACATAAGCACCACTTGGCACTGGGCACAGAGTTTGTTGAAGAGATATAGTGGCAACTTAAAAAGAACTGTTAGCACTGATCAGTAGCACAGGCAGTTAGCACTATTAGGATAACAATATGAAGACTGAAGAGTATGTTTGGTTACACGCGACCAGTGGCGTAGGCAGAAAATTTTCATTCAGTGGCATATGGTGGTCATTTGTATTTGGTGTACGCTGTTTGTGACGTCACAATTTGACGTCGTATTCATGTTTCCAAAACAACGTTTTGGCATTTGACATAATATGCATATCCTTTTACATGTACTCCCCTTATTTTATGTGCCATTGCACTGAATATAAACTATCAGCGTTCCAAGTTAGGATATCGGAGGAAAATAAAATCAACGCTACGACACAGCAGTTCATAACTGCAAAAATATCGGGCTGCGCGTTACAACGGGGGAGTAAAACACACTCATCACTGCGTCAGAGCAATTTACAACGGCAAAATAAGGCTGCGCTAATGTGTTGTCGAATACGAGCAGCTTAGCATAAAAAGTGTGCGGCGGGACTGGCTGGCGCGCACACCCGGTTTGCAAGATCAAATCTTGCTAAACTACACAAGAATTGAGAATGCGCATAAAGTATGCAGGAAAACTTTCAATATTTTGTCATGTATAGAAGTCCAGCAAACTTTTAGTTTTCCTTTTTCCCTGCTGAGACATTATCAAATGGATGCTTCTATGTTAAAAACTGCTGTTTTTGAGCTCGTGTAACAGTTTTATCATGCTGCAGAAATTGGTAGTGTAGCCAATGGGGTCAGCGCTTGCGCTGATCAGCCTCAGCAGACAAAATAAAAACAATTGTTTTCGATAGAGAACTATCGCGGAACACAATCTTAAACATGCGTAGTGGACCAAAGGTTTGCAAAAAGCGGCGAGATGGTTTCTGGACGTAGACGATAACCCAGATTCACACCAAAACCTGATTATTACTTGTTGGCCCATTTACAATGTTCCTTGATATTTGCATGCAAATTTATTCCGTGGTGTTTGCTTTAAGTCAACAAATTAACAAGCAAAGATTATGCTAAATCAACCAATCTCCTTTGCGTAGGAAAAAAAATTTTTGTAAAATATTAAGCTCAAGGGGGTTAACCCCAATTTAACCCCATGCTTCGTGTTTTATTAGCAACCCTGGTAATAATGATTCACCATTAGAACTGCCTTCTGTTCACCATAATCCCCCCTGTGGCGGATGTGCACATGATCATCATGATGATGCTGAAGTGAGAAAAGATAATGCAAAAAGGAGGTTTGGTCAACAAAACGCAGCCAAGGAAACATTGGGTGTCATCTAGACATTTTGATAAGCTAAAGAAAAAATGTAAGGCGCCCTCGATTGTAAGCTGCACTTAATTATGAAAACGAAAAAAAAACTTCATAAGCTGCGGCTTACAAACGAGTAAATACGGTATGCACACGCACAATCATGGCTTGGCCTGCAAGGTGAAGGTCTCCACAACGTGGCAAGCCCAAATCGCACCCTCGCACTGCCTCGTTTTCACTTATAATTCACTATACATGGTGAAACGCACACACAGGGGACGAGACTACCAAAAAAGGTGTAGTCGCTGAGAGTTTAGCCTTAAAATATAGACATATTTTCAAAAACGGCCAACAGAAAACATTTTCGGCCAAACGACCTTCAAAAAACGGCCAAAAAAGCCAAATGGCTAACCAAACAATTTTACGGCCAACCAACCTGAAATACGGCCAAATATCTGAAATTTGGCCGCAAAACGGCCAATCTGGCCCTGCCTGCAACACGTATTTTCTCTGCAAAGTTTTGATTAATCAAGTCTATGACATCACAGAGCATGGCTAAGACTGGATATGCTCAATCCAGAATGATTTTACTCACTCTATAACAGTCGCTATCGATTTTTAAAAAGGAGAGATAAAACACTGCTTGAAGACGTTGTTTTGGCTAAATCCAATTTTAAACAAAGCCGTTCGCGACCCATTCATAAAGCCTTGGCGACCCACATTTGGGCCGCGACCCATGGTTTGAGAAATGCTGCTCTAAATTCATCAAAATGAGAGCAACACCTTTTGTAAGCTTTTCTTGTTGAAAAGACTTATTCTATGACTGCAAATGTTAAGTGTACCGTTGAACAAAGATTCTAGCTCTGTTCGAAACTTTGCCTATCGGTTGGTTCTATTTCACTCTTCTTGCAGTTCAAGCCTACAATCTGAGCTCTAAATTACCCACGCAAACACACCAACTGCACTATCTCGCTTCAAGAACGTGATCTTCCGATACCATTGGCATTACGCTACGCAGAAAAACAGCAGTTCTATTGAAGTTGAGCAACGTTACCTTTGCAGAGTTCTTCACTTCAGCCGCCAAAATTTAATGTTGGTAAGCCCATTTACCAACTATAGGCTATAACTTGTGGCACTTATTGAAAATATCCCATTGAACATACAAAATTTGTCTCGGATATTGTCTCGGTGTCAGGTGGTGTAATGATGCGCCGTTGCGGGGTGCTGCCAGTGGCGATTCTAGAAATATAAAAGTGGGGGGCCACTGCGGGGCCAAGGAAAAAGTAGGGGGGGCAACATAAATGTCTATTTTGCATGGTGATTTTTCATTGTTTTGAAGATTAAGTTGCTATGATTAACCCTATCAAACCTAACATTGGCTTGTGAAAATCGTTAAATATGAACTAACGTTATTATTCACTAGAGCAGCTATGTCCAACCCGCGGGCCGCATGCGGCCCAGTTGAAGGTTTTGTGTGGCCCAGTTTAGGTTTTCGCTGTAGTAAAAATATCCTGCATACTGACAACGTATCCTTATTTTGATAATTTTGAATTTGACATTTTTGTTGCAGGTGGTCCTCAGTGCCACTTTATCACGTCTGTTACCATTGCGGTTAGGATTCGAACGCTTTCAGTACCTTAGCTTTAGCTAAATTTAGTTTGCTAAGATCAAAGTAAGCGATTCAATGTGTGACCCTCATTAATATGTTATTCAATGTGCGGCCCTGGTTAAGATAGTGACATACTTTTTGGCTCAGTAAATCATTTGGGCTGGACATAGCTGCACTAGAGACACCTAAACGCCATTGTAGATGCAATCACACACGTGTACTGCTGTGTCGAAAATTCTGTGCTAACCAGTAGTGTAGGAGGCGGGGTGCAAGCGCACCCCCCTAAAAGTGTTCATTTATTAAAAATCCGGGCAAAATGGCCCCCAATCTTGTTTGATTTCATGAAATGGCGCCCAACGTTTGCAGAAAAAACATGAAGACCTTTTTTGGAGGTCATCCCAAAAAAGGTCTTCATGATCTTTGGGGGAAAAAATTTGCAGGAAAAGTCGCCCAAAACTTTTAGGGCAAGTTTGGGAAAATTTGGGCAAAAATCCTTCGCACCCCAAAAATTTGCTTGCTCCTACACCTATGGTGCTAACCATGCAACTTCCACAGCACTTCAGATGTAAATCGAAACACCATTTTCCATACACAATTGTGCCGGACCCACATGAACGAAAACAGCTCCACGAAAGTGAATACAATTCACATGAAAGCGAAATGGTTCCAACCACGAATTCCATCTTGCCACAAAGACATGTAGGCTGTTGATAGCCAACTAGTTTCATCAAAATATTCTTACTACTAAGCACATAAAAATATACCATCGTGGTGTAAGTGTAACCAGTTGCAGGCTGCAGAACCAGTGTCCCAGTAAGCTAGGCGAGGCGAGTTCAGCGGTGCTTGCATCTGCATTCCATACTCCAGTTGACGAGGAGAGGCTTGTCCAAGTTTTCTTAACACAACTGTTCTGTCCATAAATATGGGAGATTGAAGAATCGTTGAATTTAACTTTTTGAATTTAACTTTTGCATTTAACTTTAAACTTTTCGAATTGAACTTTTTTTAACTTTTTGAATTTAAAATCATTGAATTTAAGTTAACTTTTCATAGTAGTAGTGTAGTTTGAAATATTTTCACTGCCTAAGCACGTAAACTTCAAATTTATCGAGAACTGTCCTAATGTACTGAAAAGTAGCACATTACATTGCAGGTATTATTGTTAAAAATTAGCGTTGAAGGATGAGTAAGTATTCCTACAAGCAAGAATTTTCGGAGTTGGGATTCACTTTCATCAATGATCATGGTGCTGCAAAGCCACAATGTGTGCTGTGTTATGTAGTGTTGCCAAACGACTCTCCGAGAAAAAACAAATGAAGAGACATCTGGAGACGAAGTACCCGCAACATGTGAAAAAGAAGCGCATTTATTTCCAGCATCGAGAAGCGGAACTGAAACGAAGCCGATTTTGCTCAGAAACGAATCCAGCGCTTTCAGCCTCCAAGCAAGCCACGGTGTCATCGTATGTAGTCGCGCAACGCATAGCTAGAGAGATGAAACTGCACACGACTGGAGAACAGCTCGTAGCCTGCAGCCATGGACCATGGCCAGACTCATATGCGGCGACGCCGTGGACTCGAAATTGCAGTCCGTCTCGTTATCGAACGACACAGTCAAAAGTCGCATGGCAGATCTTTCACTGAATCAGTGGCCGATCCAGGGGGGCAGTTTGGGGCAACTGCCCCCCCCCCAAACGTCTGTGGCGTCCCCTTGAATGGCGCCCCTTTGCCATAAATGCGCCCCTTTTTGATGCCCTTGGAAGTAGAAACAGAGATTTAAAAATTCTCTAAAATAAACAATGTTTTTAGCTTGGTTAAACGTCAGGATTTACGGGCCGGACTTTACCCAACCGTTTATCGAATAGCGTGAACAATGCCAGTGTTTCGTAATAGTACCACTGTTTCGTTATTTCTTTGCCGCGTGAGAACTGCCCAGCCTTATGTTATGTAATCACAAACGCAGTGCTTTCGCGTAACACAGTTCTCGACTTGCCGCTGGGCCAGGGGCGTAACAAGGTTAGATGGCGCCCGGGACAAGAAGCAAGTTTGGTGCCCCCATGTTCGAAATTGAGGTCTTTCGGAAGCCAATGTACTGCATTGAAGAAAGTACTTGTGACATTGTTTGGACTTTTCAGCGCCCCCCGCAATGATTTGGCGTCCCCATGGTGACTTGGTGCCCGGGGGATTGTGCCCCCCTTGCCCCCCTCGTTACGCGTCTGCGCTGTTCTGTACGAAATTGGTCTGTTTTTTCACAAGTTTATTTCTTTAATGCCTGATGACAGCCTCGAAAAGAAAGGTAGCAGTGAAAATAGGAATGCAATATGAAAAGCTTATAACTGACTAACGATTTTACATGCCTCCAACATGAAAACGAAGAACTAGTTTCAAGGCTGTTGCCAGTGCAGTTCATGAGTCCTCAGTTTGTCTGCATCGTAGTTTTGCAACATAAAGGTGAGTGGATGCGTTTCTTGATGGAACTACAGTAAACTCCTGATTGAACCATAATGCAGCGTGTCAAAAACTATAGATGTATGCGTCAGCAAACAATTTGAAACAAAAATGCGTTGAACGTGCTCGATTAGCTCAAAGAATTATGACCAATTGTGCAACTCTTCACTCCATATACATGGACAACGAAGAGGTGTATTGAATTACTGCTAGGGGTGTAACGAGGTTAGATGGCGCCCGGGACAAGAATCAAGTTTGGCGCCCCCATGTTCAAACCTGAGGTCTTTCGGAGGCAAATGTACTGCATTGAAGTACTTGTGACATTGTTAGGACTTTTCGGCGCCTCCCGCAGTCATTCGGTGCCCTCATAGTGATTCGACGCTCAAGGAATTGT
>Ga0210059_1017832_pt1 | contig 10069 bp, 11 predicted proteins | sample Ectturendosymbi2_FD_188042 | JGI IMG/M metagenome (GOLD analysis project Ga0210059, IMG submission 188042) | Ecteinascidia turbinata endosymbiont from Florida, USA - Sample 2 (SPAdes) (version 2) | ecosystem: Host-associated > Tunicates > Ascidians > Unclassified | place: Key West, Florida...
TGATGATATTTGATGACCTCTTGCTTCAGAAACAAAACAAGTGTGAAGCCTATTACGTTCGTGGAAGGCATTCAAATTGTGATTGCTTGTATTTAAGTCAAAATTACTTCAAGCTTTCCGCCAGACAATTCGAGAAAATGCAAATTCCTTTTGTCTGTTTCCTCAAGACCAGAAAAATATTGATCACGTTTTGAACGAACACGTGTCTCAAGACACGACGAAAGAACAGTTCGAACGAGTTGGATCGAACGCGAAAGTATGAGATGGCTTTGGTCAATCTCGAGACGTATTATGCATTTCCAAACATTGATTCAAGTAATAATATCTTCCGCTATTCTCCTGGGTCTGTGGAAGTTGGGAGAGGCGACAGAGATGACGGTGATGATGCTTTGAGACAAAGACAGTGGGTTGATATTCGTATTCCGGAAGGCTCCTATGATGTGATTGACAATGCAGATACAATAAAAATAGCAATGAAACGAAATGGTCATGGTGATGATGCTGTGAAGATTTCAGCAAACACAAACACATTGAAAAGTGTCTTGGAAATTTCAAACGACTTTATCGTTGATTTCTTAGTGCGAAATTCAATTGCAAGTGTTCTCGATTTTGCACAACAAATTTATAAATAAGGTATTCACGAATCGCAAAATGTTGTCAACATCTTATCAATAAATTCAATTCTCGTGAATGTTGATGCGATTGGAGGGTCTTTTGTGAACGGGAGAACTCAAAACACAATTTATAGTTTCTTTCCAAACGTGTCACCTGGTTACAAAATTGTTGAAAAACCGAGAAACCTCGTGTATCTTCCGATAATTTTAGACAAATTTAGTAAAATGGAAATGGTTGTCACCAACCAGACTAGAAAGCAACTGAATCTTCGTGGAGAAAATCTGAGTATCAGATACCACTTGAGAGAAATATAATTACATATAAGAAATGTATACAAATGTTCGAGTAAATATTTCTGATTTTCAGAAGCGAAATTTGAAGCATGCTTTGGAACATGGAGAGCCTGTGTCAATTCGTCTCGGCTATAATGATCTTTGTGGTGATGATATTCTTGCTTTGACTAATTCACAGGTTAACAGAATGACAAAAGCTTATGAGAATGGACAAGGCATCACGATAAAAATGAGTAGACGTCATGTTGAACAAATCAAAACAATTCAGGGCGGGTTCCTTTCGTTGTTGGCTGGTTTAGCTGCAAAGGCTTTACCATTTTTGGCAAAGACCGTTCTCCCAGCATTGGCGACTGGGGCTCTTTCAGGTGTCGGGTCGGCTTTGGCGCAAAAAGCGACAAACAAGGCGATGGGAAATGGGTTGTTTTTGAAAAAAGCTCAAACATCGCAAGAGTTGAAATGGATGGGCAAGGGCTGTATTTGAAACCATATAAAGGTTCGGGCCTTGGCATGGTTGGAGATGGTTTGTATTTGAAACCAGGGGACAAGTTATTAACGGCCATGGCTTTCTTCTTGGTCCAAATTCTCCGTTGAAAAATATTCCAGTTCTCGGTTGGTTGTTGTAAGATTTGGATTTTTTATTCCATTGAATAAAAAATGAACTCCAATTTATACAGACTACTTGAAATTCATAAAATTGAAAGGGGGCTGAATGAAGAAAATCTCAAACACTCTGCAATGATAAAAAAATATCATTGCTTGCTGAACTTTTGCACTGGCTGCCTTTTGATTTTTCAGTTTTGTATGATTCTTTTGAATGTTGGGTTTTTGTCATATTTCGAAGAAATCATCTGAACTATTTCTGGGAAGGTTTTGCATGGATTGAACGTGTTTTTTGTAAGTGCTTCAATTTTTCTGAAAGTAATTGAAAAATTCCTTTTCAACAAAATTCAGAGACATAAGAAGCAAAAAACTTTGATTGAGATGCAGCTCAACTCAATTCGTAACATGATTTCGAAGGTGTTGTCGGACGTTAAAATTCCCGCATCGGAGTTTGAAAAAATAACTTCTCAAATGACAAAATGGGGTGAAACATATAGAAAGTTTGAAAATGTGGAATATGACAATTTGGAAATTGCCAAAGAAATCAAAAAGTTTTCTTTAGAATAAATGATTCAGGTTGAAAGTATTGTTCTTCCAAACAAACCTTTGAGCAACTTTGAAATCCAAGATGTGGTGAAAAGATTGGTTTGAAAAACTTTCGTGGTGTTTTCTTGAGAGACACTTTGCCAAAGAAACCAAAACGAAATGAGTGCGCAATTATGAACCTAAATGACACTTCTGGAGATGGGACGCACTGGGTCGCGTGGTTCAAGCGTGGTGATAAAAAGTGGTATTTTGATTCATTCGGATTGCCCCCACCAACTGAATTAAACAATTGCCTTGACGGTGGTGTGGTCTATCCAACTGAGCAAATTCAACCAAGGCAAGAAGTGATTTGTGGCCATCTTTGTCTTTTTGTTTTAAAAGAGATGCAAAAAGGAAAAGGGGTGCAGGAAATAATTAATAATTTTTGGTGATATAATAAATGACTGTAGACAAATTCGGTAGATCACCTGCAACAACGTGACTAATGTGAGTGGAGTTTCACATGAATATGTGAACAGTAACTTTTTGAGAAAAGGCCAAGCCATTGACATGAATGGGAAAACTATTACAAATCTTGGCTCATCACAAGGTCCAAATGATGCTGTGCGAAAGAAATATGTCAATGAAAAATTTTTCAAAAGAGGTAATCCGATCGATATGGATCAAAAGGCTATAAAAAACGTATTGCCTCCAATCGAAGAAGGTGACGCGGTGACGAAAGGCTACGTAGACTCAAAAAGTGTTGGCGAAAGTGATCTGAATATGAATGGGAATTTGATAAAAAACGTGGGTTGGCCAGAAGAAACACATGATGCAGTGAATCGAGCATATGTTTATTTTGTAGCAGACAAAAGGTTACCAATTGAAGGGGGCACTATGCAGGGGCAAATTGATATGGGAGAGCATTCAATAAGAAATATAAACCCAAATCCACAAAATGAAGATGAAGTGGTTCCGAAACAGTGGATTGAAAACAATTTTTTGAATCGTTATAGCCCTGCGTCGACTATGGCAGTAGATTTAAACATGGGTAGTAACCATGTCTCATACCTGAAAACGCAAGAACAAAATCAACACCCAGCGACGCAGATACGAAATTATCACTTCAAGGTGGGGACATGCAGGGTGAGATTGGAATGGGTGGAAACAAGGATTGCACACTTGGGTGAGCCTGAGCAGAGCAATGACGCAGTCAGATTAAGTTCCGCAAACGAATTCTATCTGAGACGTGATGGAATTAACTAGATACAAAACTCTTTCTCTTTAGGTGGTCATAGAGTGAATGGAATGGCGAACCCCCAAGAAGACAGGACGCCGTGAACAAAAGAACACTTGATGATATGATACAAGCCCAACAGTTGTATTTTGAAGAACATTTCGTTTCTGCCGATGCTGTTTCTCAATTGAGAGGGCCGGTTAGTTGCAATAACCAAAGAATATTGAATCTCGGCCATCCGATAGACGATGCTGTAAATTTGAGAACTGTTAATATTGAAATTTCACAAAACAATACGATGGAATTACCAAAGTATCTGAGACTTGATGGCTCCTCAGAACCCACGAACGATCTGACAATGTCGGATAATCGAATAACAAATCTTGCAAATCCAATCAATCCAAAAGATGCGGCAACAAAAAAATATGTTGATGACCAACTTTCAGCTCCAGTTGCCGACGCTATCACAAGACTGGCTGGCGATGTTGACATGAGTCAATTCAAAATAATCAATCTGAAGAATCCAAAAATCCTCAAGATGCAGTCAACAGGAGATTTGTCGAAAAAAATTTTCTTCAAAAAGATGAAGACATCAATCTTGAAAACCATAAAATAACAGGTCTTACTCACCCATCATATGAATCTGGTGCAACCTCAAAAAGATACGTCAATACTGAAATTTTCAGACAAATATATGAGAATAATGGAGTGGAAGCAGTCAAATTCTTGAAAGTTGACGGCACTTCTCTTCCAGAAGCTGATCAGGGTTTCAGTGGCCAGAAAATAAAAAATCTTGGTCAGCCTGTTGGTCCGAATGATGCTGCAATAGTAAATTTAGTTGATTATTGGATAGGGCAAAGAACATTTCACGTGAACCCCGAAGGCGCCCAAGAGAAACCAAAGATGAATAATAATGTGATTTCCGGACTTGCGAATCCAACCGAACAAAACGACGCAGTCCATAAACACTCTGTCGATTCTCATATCATATTTCTTCAGGGTCTGATTAACAAACTCACTCGCCAGTTAGGAGGTCTGCAGAGCGTGTTGTGAGACTCCAAAAATTAGTGCTCATGGAATCAAGGGAACCAGCTAAGGCAACCGAGGCAGCTGAACCAGTTGCCCGTGAATGAGGAAATTTTTCAGAGTTATGATAAATGTTATTTTGCTCATTACCTGATAATATTGGGAATAAAAAGTATTGCACCCCTTGGAAGCAAAACGTTTTTACTTATGACTTTCAAAATTACTCTTCACTTGGAAAAGAAAAAACAGTGAACGAAATCGAAAATGCTTTTAGTGTTTGGCAAAATGTTTGCAATTTGAAATTTGAAAGAGTTTTTGATGGGAGTCAAGTTATGAATATTGCATTTTTGTCACATGATGAAAAGCAGAATGCGGAAATTAATTGCCCTTATAAACTAAATAATAAAAAATATGGCACTTTGGCTCATGAGTTCTACCCTGGTAATTCAACATTGTCTGGCGACCTTCATTTTGACAATGAGAGATGGTCAGACCAGAAAACAGTTTCAGGGGATGGGAAATACAACTTATTTTCAGTTGCTGCTCATGAAATTGGTCATTGCATCGGACTGTTTCACAATACTGAAGACAAAGACAGTGTTATGCAACCAATTTATAAACCTGGATTTAGTGTCGAACACAAGAACAAGATACTTCCTGAATCTGACATTAAAACAGTCCAAGAAATGTATGGCGTGGCAAAACATGTAATTGTTACAGCAATTTTTAACTCTAACAAAGCAAAAGTTATAATTAAAAAAATAGAAAAGGACTCAAAGACAAAAAGGGTGAAAATTATTTACACTTTGAAACCAAAGCACTTCGGTAAAGGTTCAGATATTTCTGAAGAAACATTTAAAATACTCTTAAACAAAGTGGCTGACAAAAATCATGCTGAATTTGTGGGTGAGAATTTTGGGGTGGGTGATAATGCCTGAAAGCAGATTATGTTTATAGTCTTCAAGGCTATAAACATATTTTGATGAAAGTGCTTTGTCACAAATGAACATCACACCTTGAATGTTTGTTCTTTTCACAAACATCCAGGATGGTGAACTGAACATTATTGGACAAAGCAAGGTCATGCGACTCAATACGGCTGAAACATGCACAGGTAGCAACGAAGCGATCAACTTAAGCACATCTGAAGCATTTGAGCATTTTCATTTATTCACAATTTTCACACAAATGCAGCAAATAATATTGAAAATAAATACACAGAACTTGAGTGAACAGAGATCAGGCGACTTATAAGACTCCACAACTCTGCCCAAGTTGCGCACATCTTAACATTCAAGTTGATTTTCAATAATCCCTGAACTTTACCCAAGTTGCCAGCACAAGCAAATATCTGTCGACTTTTAAGACTCTTAGACTTTGGCCTGGTTAGCCAGCACATCACGTTTTCAGACGACAAAAATAACCCCTGAACTTTACCCAAGTTGCCAGCACAAGCAAATATCTGTCAACTTGTAAGACTCCTAGACTTTGGCCTGTTTGTCACTTTGTTGAAAAAAAGCTCTAAGCGTAATAACACCACAAACAATAAATCTCTACACACAAATAATTAATCTACACACAAATCTATCAAATTGTGTAATTTACAACAAATTATTTCCACTCTTTAGCAATGTTTTCATCCTGCAACATGTGTTGAATAAAATGGCGTCTTTCAAAAATTTCTGTGAAAGGCACACTCAGCTGCTTAAACTTTGGAAATGGTGCAAGAAGTCTGCTAATATGACGAAGCCGTGCAATTTGTCTCTTTCCGAGATGGGTAAACTCCTTTATCCAGTGTTCCCAGTAAGGAACCAACCCATTTTTCTTCTCAGCCTGGTGAATTTCAAACGCTCATTCAAAATTAATGCCTGCTTCAATCGAAACAGCAAGAAGGTGTTTATTAGCCAAGCGTAAAGCTGTGTCAGTTCTATGAAGAAAAACCTTTGCTTCTTCAAGAGTTGCATCTCCTTTTAAAATTTGAAGCGAATCAACTGGCTCATTGCTGTTAATGAGGTGGTCCATTACATACACATGCAGGTCTCTTCCTGTTAGTTGTAAATTCTGCTTTGGTGCTTTCTTAACTAAATCAGGAAAAGCAATTCCTGGTCTTTGAGGTTTCACAAGATTGAAAACGTCTTGGCTCTCAATTCTCTTGGTATACACAACCATTTCATTGAAATACATTAACCATTGCAAACATGCTTTCTTGCGGTTATCATTCTCCTGTGTTGCCGAAGAGGTGCCTCGTCTTCTGCTGGGGGTAGAAGTAATTTTCATATGACGATAAACATCTTTTGATAAATTTTGATCAGTTTGTGGGCTGACAAGCTGTTGCAGCTCTGGTGAACTTTGGAGCACGCTGCTTGAGTAAGACGTTTTGTCATATTCCTCAAAATAAGTTGATTCTGATAATTTTAAATCATTACTTTCTTTGCCTGTAGCTGCCATCTTTTCAAGCACACTCTGTGGCTGGTGTTCAGAACTGTTTGCGTGGCAGAACCTTCCAAAGCATGGAATGTTTTACCACATCACAAATCAGCACAAAAAATTATATTCAAGTTCACACACAAGTGCAGTCAAATGTGAAGCAAGCCTGTCACGAACACAGCCAAAGCTGAAATGCAGGTTCGCCTTTTAAAATCATTTCAAGCGTGACCGATGGCGTGTCACGACCACAAGCCAAAGCTCAAACGCAGGTACGCATGACACAAATGCAGTCAAACGTGACGTGCACCTGCTGTTGAATCTGAACGCTTGAAATAGCCCTCTCAAGTTCTGACGACAAAATAATTACCTTAGCTCTCGGCTTTCGGGGATGAGGGTCCTTGGGGAACAGAGGAGGACGGGGACAAGGGGGGGGGTACAAAATAGTGGCAAAGGGAGCAGAGACAGGGGCACAAGGAAACTGGGGCAAAATGAACAAAAGACCTCTACTAATATGGGACTGATATACGCAAATACTGCAACCTATACGAGCCTATGCGTATGATCAATTACCAAGGAGTGTGTAAAACGAAACATTTCCAATGACAAATGACTTATGACCTCAACAAGAATATTTTATAAAAATAGCAGTGCTTCACTGTAATGCATTAATGAATTATGCAGTGCAAAAGGTAACGCAGTTGCTACTGTTCATGAAAACTTCACTTTGCAGCATTAAACTGAAATATTAAACTTTGGCAGGATGCAACATATGAAATTCATTGCATGAAACAAAAGGAAAATATCAAAACCTAAACAGTATAAAATCACACCTACATTACTACCAGGCAACGTCTTACCTCTGTAGTTACACGGTTAATTTTGTTCATGAATACTTAGTGGAAACAGATTCACACTTGCAAATCTCACAGAGTCCAGCAAGTTTGAAACAAGAAAACTTCACAATATCATATCACTGCTACACCACATCACTATCACAAAACATTTTGCAACTACAGCTACAATATAGTTGTACACTTTACAGCATCAATAAAAATTTGAGGTTTACAAAAATTAGGGTTTGTTGGAATGGTGGGTTATGACTACATGTTCCTAATTGTGAAATGTTTCTAACTCTACCCAAATTTGCATAAGGTTGTCTCAACTGGCCCAAATTTGTTTTGGTTTTGTAATTTGCCCAAATATTTATAATATATGCAAATCTGAATGAAAATCTTCCAATTTGCCTAGATGGTTCCAATTGCACCCACGTTTGAATGAAGTTGTTCAATTACCCAAATTTGATTGAGAGTGTTGAAATTTGCCCAAATGTTTCTAATTCTATGCAAATTTAAATGAAGCAGTTGTATATTACCCAAATGGGAGCAAAGCTGTTTGAAGTTCCCCAAAAATGAATAAGCTGTTTGAAGTTTCCCAAAAATGCACAAAGCTGTTTGAAGTTACCCTAAATTGAATGAAATGTTCCACTTTGCCCAAATTTGAATGGAGCTATTGCTGTTTGGCCAGAGTTAATTTAGTCTATTGGAATTTACCCCAACTTTTCCAATTTATGGAAACATTTCTCACTTCACCCAAAATTGAATGAAGTTGTCCCATATTGCTCAAATTTCATTAAGTTTGTTAACATTTGCCCAAATCATTCTGATTTTATTCAAATTTGAATAAAGCTCTTATAGTTCACACAGACATTTCTAAATGTACTAAAATTTCAATTGAGTTATTCTATATAGCCCAGCTTTAAACAAGACTGTTTGAAGCTACTCACAACTGAATAAAGTTGTTGCAATTTGCCAAAATTTGATTTGACTGATGACTTGACCCAAATGTTTCCAATATATCTAAATGTTTTTATTTCCACCTACATTTAAATGAAGCTTTTCTCATTAGTCCAGATTTAATTGAAGCTGTTGGACCATACCCAAATGCTCCTAATTCACTCAAATGTTTCCAATTTTACCCAAAACTTGAATGAAGGTTTTTAGTTTGCCCAAATTTGATAAAAGCTGTTGCAATGACCACATGATTCCAGTTCACTCAAGGGCAGTTTCTATTTTGCTATCAGGGGCAAAAAGAATGGCAAAATAGTCTCAGATTATTTTGCAGTTGATTTGGTTATACTTTTGCCTTAGTTTGGAAAATAGACACTACCTCACTTACATGTGAATGTAGCTGTATACTTTGCTCAAATGTTGAAAATGCTTTCCCGAATAATGGCCAAATTTTCAGCATTGGGGATGCGACCACATCCCCTGCATACCCATGCCGTACGCTTATGCTACTATGCCTAGCCCAGGTATGGTCTTTTCTTATTTTGTACGGCACAGCACCAAGATACCTTTGGTGCTTACGACCAAAGTTACACATTTGCGCAGCCTGCTGTTCAGACAGCCAGATGGAGTTAATTGTGTAGGTAGAAGAGTTTATTTTTGGGGGTGTCCCAAAATAGAGTAGTGCAGTTAGTGGGTTATGGACGTTACCCGTTGCGTCCACGTAGGCCTTAGTCTAATCTAAACATGTTCCATGCACCAGGAGATTAACAGTCCAGACATCAGCAAGGTTTATGCATGGGTATTTCGGCCAGTAAAAAGCCCAATGCGCACGCTTTATAAGCATATTTCACTTAAGCTCATGCAAGTTTATCAATTTGCGCTAATGAAAGACAACGTTCATCGCAGACCACTTGCTTTGACAGGCCTCATGTTTGCTCCTTCGGTAATAATGTTTTCATAACTGAAAGATAGGATTGATTCTGATTTCCTGCAATTTTTTCTTACATTTGCATTTCATTACGACATCTTTAAATAATCGCCGTCAATTAAATGACAATGATTTACGACCCAATTCCTTTTGTTAAGCTGGTTCAAAAAATTTCATTGTAAACTACGAGCCTGTTAAGCGTATTTAAGGGAAAATATTTATAATTAATTTGCACAATCTGCAAATGCTGTTCATGTTGTGAATTAAAAATGAATTTTCAGAATGTCTGTCTAAACCCGCTGCAAAAACATGAAGGCCCCCAATGGAAGACTTTCTGGCAACGGTCTGCCCAGGCCTGCAACATGGTGGGGCATTTGGGGGCATTAACCCCCAAAACCTTTTTGTGCCGCCCAAATTTTGGTGTACTCAGAAAATTTTTTTTCAAACATATGATAAATAATAAAATCTTTCCCCCAAAAAATGTATTTTGCCCCCAATCCGTAAAATGTTATTCATACTTTCACTTGTGTTGTTTGTTACCACTCCGTCCTTGAATGCAGCGAATTTCCTGGTAATGAAATCGCAACCATGTTGCATAAGTTCTTGTTTAACATTACTTTCAAAATATTGC
>Ga0210059_1017833_pt1 | contig 10068 bp, 8 predicted proteins | sample Ectturendosymbi2_FD_188042 | JGI IMG/M metagenome (GOLD analysis project Ga0210059, IMG submission 188042) | Ecteinascidia turbinata endosymbiont from Florida, USA - Sample 2 (SPAdes) (version 2) | ecosystem: Host-associated > Tunicates > Ascidians > Unclassified | place: Key West, Florida...
TAACCCGCGTTTTCTGTGTGTTTGTTTGATTAAATCGCTATTCTTTCACAAGGTGTGGACAGCACAGCGGTTCAGGTTTAGTCTGAGTTGCGGTTGGGCGCTGAGCCTGAAAAGAGTTATGTCGATATTTCCTTAGTTAAAACTAGATTGGCTTTTCTAACGTAACCAGGCACCAGTGAAGCCTCGCGCCGGGCCACAATCTGCGAACCCGACAACGAAACCCGAAACATACTACAAGAAAAGATATGGTTAAGAAAGTAGATTCCTTCACTAAGTAACATCAACTTTCGCGAACTCACTGCGTGTCTGTTTGTGCTGGTGGTGCTTCGGGCATGATAAGAATGAAAAAGACATGAAAAAGGAAAAATAAAATATTTAGGTAGCTATTGTCTTATTCGCCAAGAAAAAATCAGACAACGAAGGAATTTAAGAAGATCTGACAGTTTTTAAATGATGTGGGAAAGAAAACACTGGCGAGATGGGTGAAGAACACACTGGACGTTTGTTTTATTTGAAAATCCATTGGTTGATGAGGAAAGGTTCTGGAGACAGTTGCCCACGCAATGCCAGAATCATAACTTTGCTGAACGATTCAACGGCAGCAAGTGGATTGCCAAATATTATGAGGTGATTTTTATACATTTGAATCGGTTAAACAGCTCCATGCACGGAAAGGGTAAACTAGTTTTAGATGTGTCCAAGACATCGTCGCGTTTAAAAGTAAAATACAGTTTTGGATCCATCGAATTGAAAATGGAAGAATATCTGCGTTTTCGGCATTAAACGCATTTGCAGAAGAGGTAGAAATTGATTTCCGCTGGATTCGTCCAGTCTTTCTTGAGCGCCTAATTACATCTCACCGAGATGGATAAATATATCCCTTCTCACAATTACATCAAAAACATGCGAAGCACTTTTGAGGTGCCAGAGCTACAGATTTATTGTGAAGTGAATTGCATTGCTGAACTGTTGATTGAGCTGCAAAGTCGACAGGTGTGGAGTCTGATTCAATTTGAGTGGATGTCCAGACAATGGAACCAAATCTTTCTGATCTGTGTCCGCAGGCAAAAAAAGCTCTTTTGCTTTTTCGAACTACATACCCCTGTGAAGCTGTTTTTCAACGATATAACTACTTTTAAAACCAAGCACGGATACCAACTTCAACCAGAAGACGACATCAGGTGATGTGCGTTGAAGACCACAAGCCCTTATTTCGACAAACTGGTGAAACAAACTCAGAGACAAGGTTCTCATTGAAATTTGTGAATGTGGGCGATGAACAGAAATTTCCTAAAAATAGTGTTTGTATCATTCTCGTAGACTTAGTCTATCTTGAGTCCGCGAAGATTTATACTGGTTCGAAAATAGTCCGTGGCTTCAAAAGGTTGAGAACCACTGGCGTAGCCTAACGCATCATTGTATACAAACTGCTCAAAAGTACAGCAGGACCCCCAAAACAAAGATGTTATTGACAGCTATATATTGTATTGTCACAATGTTTGTTGCATATTTTAATGTTTTACATAGTGATGTTTGTTTCTTGGATTGTTTCTCTGTCGTTGAATACAAACATGTTCATCAAAGTAGTAAGCCGCGCATCTAGTATCGCATTCACACGACTGTGAGCCTTGCGGTCAAAATGACCGCTGATGGCAGTTTTGCCAGTGACGAAATCTTGGCGTTTCTACTGTTAACGTTGAGGAAAAGTTCATAATGTGTCAAAAAATATACGGGAAAATTGCCGTTACTGAGATCCGTTCATACATGGGTGAAGTATGTACATGCATTCACAAGTATACGCAAATTGATAACTTAACCAGTGCTCATGCAAGGAGGTATTGAGACATTCAACACAAATACACCTAGATCAGCCCTATTCTGAAATGAAAAAAGTCTCCAAAAAAATTAAAAGTGCACATAATGCAATATTTATTCAGTATACCTGAGCTAAACCAATGTACAGAAACAAAATCAGTGACTTGCAATCATCTTGTGATGCAATTTTGTTGTCTTTTTGGAGCATTGGAAGTAACCTCAAAAAAACACAACATAGAAAGCAGAATCTACAGAAGCAGTTATTTGGCTGTTGTGCAAGACCTTATTAAATCTTCATTATTTCATTGTTTTAGTATAAATGGATACTCCGAAAGTTCACCGTTTCAAGGATCAATGTACGTGTTGCCATTCTTAAAACTTTAAGAAAGTTACTGCCAACGGCATTTTGATGAAAATCTTTTCACTAACTTTGTTTGTAATATCCGATGCATTATTGTACAGTATGCAGCCTCGACACAATTAATTGATTGCACGCGCAGTCTCTTTCCAACTTGTGCTTTGTTTACAGTACAACGTCCTAAATTCATTTTCACATTTACTAATCACAAGAAATTTGACTCAACGTTTAATTACGACCCTATTTAATAACGACACACTACACTTATCGAAGATTTCAGTTGCTGAGATTTGAATAATGAAAGAAAAAAGAATTAAGGTGTAATGATTTCTTTTTGAAAAATCTCATGCCGTTCAGTAACGTATCCTGCACAAAAACTGGAAAATGAAACAAACTATCCCCATTTGCAGCGAACCGATCAATGTTGTCGAACACAGCACTTGTTGTGTGCTGCCTACCATAAATTCCGAATTCATTCATCATTGATTTGATGGGCATCAGCCTTCATTTAAGGTTAAACAAAGTTATAACATGACATCTCAAGGTTTGAATCCGAGTCCGGTGAAACATTTTTTGCTGTGCTTCACGGTGAATTTGCAAGTATTGCTCACTTAGCTAAAGCTCATGTTTGAGAACCAGGTTGTATTTAACCACCAATTCAGGGTCAACATCACCGGTATTTCTCATTTCGTCGTTATTCCCGTTGTCACGGCTATTTTGGTGCGCATAATATGCTGGAAAACAACTGACTGTATATGCAGGCTATCACGAAAACTGCTAACCTTTGCTGATTTTCACGCTGTTCCGTTTCAAGCTTCATCTCAATTACAATTTGTATCAAACCGCTTTTTGTCACCATCTTGAATATTGTTCATAACGGCAACGGTTTTTTTCAAAATCATAATATTATTGTGACGCGACAGTAACACCACCTTGTTAGCTGCAACCAGGCTCTGCCGTCTCAATTATTCATTACAAAAGAAATCGAAGAATGGCAAAAAAACACAGCAAATAGCTACCACATAAAATTAGCGAAAATAATTCAGATTCAAAGCACAGAAAAAGTAATGTCGAGTTGAACTACGTCACAAATGGTCTGTGAGTGAAGAAATCATGCAAAGACATTGGATTTAAAATATCACGAACAGCTCGAAAACAGAACTGATGATCAGGGGACTTGTCCATTTGCTTACGTAATTTGAAAAGCACGTGATCAGAAGACAGTAAACAACATTTCAGTAACATATGCAACAAAATCCGTTGTATTCATGCAGAGCCATGCAGAGGTGGAGTGAATCTTGGGCGATGACTTGTTTGGCCTATGCTTAAAATCCGTCACTGGCTGTGTTCAGTGTTAGTTAGTACAGCGTGTCGCTTGTCTGTTTGGAATATAATTAGTGTTGATCAAGGAACAAAGCTCTTGCTGTTGTGTGCTCGCTGCCTGGGGCAGCAGAGCAAGTTCGTCTTTAATTATCTGAGAGTTAATGAATAACTGATTCATTTGAAAGTTTGGTAAAAAAGGCATTTCATTCACGTGTTTTACTGATTGTAGACTGTAGAAATTAAGTAAACTGCAAGGCATCCAGTTCGCAAATGTCAGTAGAGTCCATACCTGGCAATTACATAAAAACTGTTCAAACTTTAAATACGGTATTTAGGTGAACATATCTTGCCATGCAGTATATATTGCGTGTTGCGTATACGTCCTTAGCTGTGTTTGAGGATTTTTTTGACAGTAAGAGCTGGATTGTGAATGGAACGACAAATCTCCGAACTGTGAAGCAGATGCTCAGAGCACTGACACAGCTGGCTCCTGATATTGCTCTTGAACAGCTTAGCGTACTTTTCCAGTTGGATTATTACTGAGAACAAAAATTCACACAGCAGACTTTATATTTTCAAGTCTGTGACAACATGGCAGGGAAAATGGAATGTACCAACAGCTATAGAACAATTGCAGGAAGAAGTTTTGTCACAAACCCTTTTAGGGAAAATTTCTGGCAAAATGTTGTTTGCACCCTAAAATATTGCTTTGTCCTACACCTTTACTCGCAGATGCAAATCACTTAGAAAAATTGACGAAAATTTCCACGAAAATTTTCATAAAAATAAGATGCGATGCTTCTGCTTACCTGTTTTGCAGCGGTTTCACATATCTCTATTCATTGTCAAAAATCATGATCCTTCAGAATGTTTTGCTACCGTACAATTGAGTAAACATATGTTGCGTCAGAGGATTACGTGATAAGCATGAATCATCTGTGGAGACACCAATGACTTCAATCACCAAAGATTCTGCATCCCCACACGAGGTCTCCCACAACGCCTGTAGTTTGCACGTACAGCCACATAGCTTCTCCGCTCGACTGCAATTCGACGAGACATTCGCGCTGCCTTATGTTTTTGCAGTTGTGAACTGTCCTGTCGCAACGCTGCGTTTGTTTTTTCCACTTTTGCACTCCACTGTTTTAATACCCAGCCTTCTATTTTTGCAGTTATCAACTGCGTTGACGCAGCACTGAGTGTGTTCAACTTTCCTGTAATAACGTGTTGCCAGATATTTTTGCAGTTATCAACTGCTCTGTCTCAGAGTTGAGTGCTGTGTTTTTCTCCGGAATCCTGACGTGGAGCGCTGATATAATTTATGTTCATTACAGGGACACATTGCACAACAACAACGAGTAAAGACAGTGCGTTTGGAATGATATGCATGTTGCAAATGCAAGGATTGCAAAACAATTTTGTGTAACCTCAATGAGCTCCGTAAACTCAAGTGCAAATCTTCTGGAAAATGTTTTTTTGCTCTCAACGCGGGTTGTTGCTTTTTCTTGGCTGTGCTTCTAAAATCAAAACGTACAACATTCCATGGAAGAGTGTTATATGAAGTTAAACATTTCCAAACAAGCATGGATGACGTATATTGATGCGCTCTTCTTGCAGCTATGCAATGCAAGGCAAACTCTTTTTCACATCCCCAAACGATTGTTGTTTCATATGCATATCAGACATTGTGATTTATTGAAAAGTACCGTTCAAAGCGATGAGGTCTTCATCGGGTTTGTGCAAACTATTATTTTAACAAATAATTTCGCATGAAGCAGATGATCGTTTGCTGATAAAGGGAATGATGACTAGTTTTTGCAGATCGAGAGCAATACAAAGGGGTTAATGTTGACTATTTGGTTGGGAATTGCAAACCTCGCGTAATGTGCAAGCCTTATTTCACATTATGCATGATGCTTTCATTGTCAAAATTATGATTTTGAAACGTTAAAATTATATTGCATTTGGGGAGCAAATTACCACATAATTATTTAACTTAATCGAGTGTGGCATGTGATCTGGTGTTCTAGGATTGCACCGAACGATTGTCAAACTGGGGTAATCATCCCCACACAAAAAAAGGGTCACAGCAGTGAATGCATCACATACTGGGAGATCTGTCACGTTGGTCTCATTACCAAAGCATATGCCAAGTGTCTTGTTGAAAAAATGCTACGAAAACAATTGAACCAAAGCTGGATGGTGACCTGTGTGGTTTTCCTTTCGGCTGTAGCACCACGGATAATGTTTTCGAACAATATTGGGAATGAGCCTATGCTAAAGACGAATATAACGTTTTGTCGTCCTTTGGTCTCCTATAACATTATGTCAAGGCACCGGGGAAAAACCGTGGCTAAAGTTTATCTGTTTTCATTGCGAAACAACAATGAAGCGTTCCTAAAATGGGATTTCTTTTCAATGGAAAAACTGGCAAGGGCAAAAGTGTTCCTTGATCAGAAATTTCGCTTACTGTATCTTGTTTTGACCGACACATTGATAAAATAAAATCAAGAAAATACTCACCACCATGGTGGTAAGTACAGTAAGAAATCTGAATTATTTTGCAGTTTAGGAAATCAATTTCACGTAAAATTACGCATCCTCAATCCTGAAAGATACAAGTAATGCTTACGAGTTAAAAGTTGATTGGCTAAGCAGCGCACTCCGGACAAAAGTGAGTAAATCAGGAAACAAGCTACCGCAATTAGAAACTTGAAAATAAGCTTTTCCCCAATATTGTATTTCACTGCTAACTGACTCCAAACTCTAGCAACTCAACAGACCGATTTACGTTTGAAACAGCACGTCGTTATGATCAAGAAAGTTTGTAGAATGAAACGCAACCGATTTCTTTATCTATATTTGGCGTCAGGTCAATTCCTGAACGATGTTTCTTGTCGGAGCGGTTGTGGTGAACGCTCATGCCCAAGGAGAACTATAAGGCGATTCACTCAGTGGACGTGGTTCGAATACCCAACCTTCCAATGGAGAGGCAGCCGCTCCCACAGCGTCGCTGTGACAGCAGCAAAGAGCAATGCTAGTGCACTGGACAGTGAAAGTCAAAACACGTCAAAGAAAACAGTGCAAAACAGCAGCAATAATTGTTACACAGGGATGTTCTCAATATTGATTGGCGCGGCAAGTTGGTGATAAGATATATCTTCACAGATATTCGCGGAGTGAAAACTTTGTTGTTTAATCACAGTTACAGCGCGTGCTTTTTGGAAATCGGATTGATATTCCCTTACAGGGCTATTCGAATAGTACCGCATCAAATCATATTTTCAGCGGTTCATGAACTTTTCGGTTTGTTTCCCACTAAGGCCATTCACCTCGTTTGAATTTCTCCCCTGATGTTTTGGTGACGATGTTTCACGGAACACTATTTAGCCAATAGATACCCTTGACGAAACAACAATGGGATGCCGCTTCTTTTTGTTTGACGGTTTACGCACTGCTCAACCAAGACTTTCGGTCAAACTGGCTACAGTCGTAACTATCCCTAATACAGTAAATCTCATGCAACGATTTGCCCCTAGTGCTACTGAAGCGTAATCAGTGTGGCAAATTTAATGTCCACACCTATCAAGAAACATTGATTGGCCACACCTCTTCAGTCACTGACGATTAGCATTATTGCTCTGCATAGCCAAGCTTACATGTCAAACCGTAAAAAAATTCCAACTGTCAATCCAACAAAATATTCTGCGGGGACCGACAAAATATCACTTTAGGTGAACGATATAGCCGAAAGACAAAATCTCACCAAATGTTTCTTTTCCCGATTCAGAAACAAGAAAATTTATATTCATCGTGAATGATTCTCCGGGATATGCTTTCGCTCATCCATCAACGCAATAATGCCACAAAATTTCAATCACAATGTAGATCACTGTGTCTTGCCTAAGCGATTTTGCTGCAAGAATTCTTCGCTGTGTCCCTTCATTATCACTGTCAAGCAAAATTGAATGCGAACAAGCACGATATTTGTTCAATCCCCTGTGTAATTAAATCGTGTAAGAAATAGACAAGAGTAATGCAACTGCTGAAACTGATAATTCGACGAAACATGAAGTTCCCAATTTGATTTAGACAGTTCAATTCTGTTGCAGCAAGTTTGAAAAATGCGATCAACAACAAATGCGGATGCATTTCCAACTACGCGATAACAAAATAGTGTGGTCATCTTTCAAACAAAAAAATGAATGGAAATAATTTTCTGTGGCTCAGCCATATGTATTTGCAAACGGTGTTTTGCAAATTGTGAAAAAGAAATGAATCGAATAAAACTAGTGCGGCCTAACAGTGGTTTGGAAGAACTTCACATACGACGAAGAAGAATTGAAATAAGTTACTGATCTCCCATATGTCGTTACATTTCCCAATTTACAAGAAAAGCATTTTCCGCTCAGATTAAATTAACAGTGGATTTTATGCAATTTAAACCAATATGAGCTTAACCCGTTGAAGAATATTTTGCACTTTCAACCATGGTTGTGGAGTCGGTGTCGGAGTTGCAATAAGACTTAGGTTTTCTCTTTAATAGGAATACCAACAACATTAGGAGTCGGTTTCAGAGACCGATTTTTATCTGACTCCGACTCCGAAGATGAAATTGGATCATTTTTTACATCGAATTTTTAAGTTGCAAATCCTAACTAATGAATGTTGAAAGAGTACAATTTCTTTTTAAAGTTTTATTGAAACAGAGAATTCTTGCTGTGTAGCACGGTGTCCACTGGTTGCTAGTTGCTACAAAATAGTTTGCAGGTGAACTTCATCAACGTTGTGATGAGGAGTCCGATTCGGAGTTGGTGTCGAAAATTTTTGAAAGGTCGTAGTTGAAAATTTTGGATAGGTCGGAGTTCGATTCGAAGTCGGACTATTCACCTCTGACTCGCATCACTGTATTCAACCTCATCATCTGCAGAATAAGAGTTCACCATTGCTTCATCTTGTGCATATTGAACGAAAAATCTATGAACAGTACTGACCACCTTCAACGCGAATTAAAATGTCCTTCAAATGTGCACAAACAGGTTTCTTATTCCACCCTCACATCGTTCACGATTTCACCAGTGTGTGAAAATTAATTGTACAGAATTTCGACAAAGTCCAGAATATTCTTTCATCATCTATCAATCTGCACATACTGTACAACGGACTCACCATTTTGTCCAATTAAGTATCGCACTACCTCCTTCATGTGCACAAACACAAATCAATATTGGTGTTTCACCAACAATGGATTTTCAATGTATGTGATTGTAGGGGCTGGCATAGGAAGTGGAGTAGGATTTTTAGTTGGTTGCTTTGCCGAATAGTCGGTTGATTACGATTCCACAGAGATCTTTAGTGATTGAGGTGTCAACCTAGTTGTCTCATGAGCACAGGTCATTCTCCAAACTGAGCAACTTGAAGTCTTGGAGTTGCCAAGCCAAGCATGGCGAATTACAGCAAAAGGCTCTAACCAGTTTGTCCGCTATTGACTCTCCATCAGCACTCTGATTTGATTGTTTCTTCCCATTATATTAACATATACAAGAAAACCTTCGATATACTAGAGCGTGAAGCCAGAACAACGTAACATTATAACGGTCCCGTGTAGAATGACAACGAACACAAGCGTTGTGCATTCGGAAAGGCCCGAGGAAACATCGACTCACTGCGCGTATGTAGCTTTACAGGGATTCTTGTCAACTGTTTGACTCTTCAGAAACATGTAAATCGCGTTGAATCACGATTGGAATATTTTTCGGAAGTACGTAGTAAGAAGAAGAAAACATTAAAGCACAAAAGTATCCACTGTGTGATCAATACAAATTTTTATCTAGCATCGGCTGGAAATTTTGCTTCCAATCTTCGTTAATGGGCAATTATGAAATTAACATTGATCACCACTGAACTGGGTGCTATCAGGACAATTGCACTTGTGCACTACTGCATCAACATCGGGCGTCTCAGAAAAAAGCTACTTCCAACACCATTCAAAACCGTTAGAACACTTCTCCATTGTGGGGGCAAAAATGTCCAAGTCTGTTTTCCGAGGAAAACACTTCCGACATTTTTGGCAAAGATTCCATTTGTTTTCTTCGTATGTGCGCAAGAGGCAAGCCGTGCGACTATCTAGAGAAAATTGCTTTCCACACTGTCGGCAAGGAGATGGTTTCTCTCTTGTGTGTGCCCGCAGATGGTCAACCATGCTATCTATCTGAGAAAAACATTTTCCGTATTGTTGGCAAGGGTATAGTTGCTCTCCTGTGTGTATGCAAAGATGGATAACCATGGCCAACCCACGGAAAAAAACATTCTACACTGCTGGCAACTGTTTGCTTTGTATCCTTTGTGTGTGCCAAGGTGGATAAACATGGCCCCTTTGCGAGAAAAATATTTTCCGCATTGCTGGCAAATGTATGGTTTTCTTCTGTGTGTATGCCATGATGGACAACCATGGCCCCTTTTTGAGAAAAACATTTTCCGCATTGCTGGCAAGGGTATGGTTTCTCTCAAGTGTGTGTGCGAAAATGAATAACCATGGCCCCATTTTGAGAAAAACATTTTCCGCATTGCTG